>POVV01001233.1_pt1 | contig 9941 bp, 13 predicted proteins | sample 1560271 | NCBI WGS metagenome assembly POVV01 (sample SAMN08337232, study PRJNA429181) | Bioreactor metagenome, whole genome shotgun sequencing project. | biome: cows' rumen and soil; feature: anaerobic; isolation source: anaerobic chemostat enrichment culture, galacturonate as sole carbon source...... | reverse complement strand
GTAGGAGTTGATTGGGGTCGGATGTGTTTACATCCGAAATATCAGTCAATTGATTGACTGTCGTTAGATACACACGAGGGAAAAGAAAACCCTTACTAGAGTTAGCTGCAACAGCACTCGTTTGTTTTAAATCCAGCAGTGCACCTCGCACTGGTTCAATTCCAGAACCTATTGTTACTTGTGAAAATAACATAAGATTGCATAGAATTAACATTGTTAACATTATAGGGATAAAGCGCATAAGATTGTATTATAAGTTTGGACATCAGGTATATATGGATAAACAAATGCCAAATAAAAAAGTTTTCGCTTAGTTAACTTTATTTTATTTTATTTTTTCTTAATTATGATACAATCTGTTTTAATGCGCACTTTAACATTAAAGTATACCTAAATAAATTGTTTTGGTCTCTAAATTACTCCTTTTGTAGAAGGAAGTTCATAATTGAATATATCTCGTCTTTTAGCCATCTTTAATGCTCGTGCTAAAGCTTTAAAAATACCTTCTATTTTGTGATGTTCGTTTGCACCTTCTGCCTTTATATTAAGATTCATTTTTGCCGAATCGCTTAATGATTTAAAGAAGTGCAAAAACATCTCGGTAGGCATGTCTCCTACTTTTTCTCTGCTGAACTCGGCATCCCAAACTAACCATGGGCGGCCTCCAAAGTCAAGAGCCACAGAACAGAGGCAATCGTCCATAGGCAGACAATATCCGTAGCGCTCTATTCCTCGCTTGTCGCCTAAAGCCTTATTGATAGCTTCGCCCAATGCTATTGCTGTATCTTCTATGGTGTGATGCTCATCCACATTAAGGTCACCTTTCACCTGTATTGTAAGGTCTATACTTGCATGCTTCCCGATTTGCTCTAGCATGTGGTCGAAAAATCCCAATCCAGTAGATATATCGCAATTACCTTTACCGTCTAAATTGAGAGCAATATAGATGTCCGTTTCTTTCGTTGTACGCTTTATTTCTGCTTTACGTTCTCCCGCAAAAAGAAATTCGCTGATCATATCCCAGTCAGTAGTTTGTAGGACACAAGAACTTTTCAATTCGCTTGGAATGTCAATGCTTTCTTGCAGGAAGATTGCTTTGCACCCAATATTTTTCGCTAACTCTACGTCCGTCAATCTGTCGCCTATTACAAAAGAATGCTCCATATCGTATTCTCCTGTTATATATTTGCCCAACATTCCTGTTCGAGGTTTTCGTGTAGGTGCATTATCCTCAGGAAAGCTTCGGTCGATGAGTATATCATCAAAAATAATGCCTTCTCCTTCCAGAGTTTTTAATATCTTGTTGTGAGCAGGCCAAAAAGTATCTTCAGGAAAAGAATCTGTGCCTAATCCGTCCTGATTGGTAACCATAACAAATTCGAAATCAAGGCTCTTTTGAATGAAATATAGATTTCGGATAACTTTGGGATAAAATTCAAGTTTCTCGAGACTATCCAATTGATAATCAATAGGAGGTTCTATCACTAAGGTTCCGTCACGGTCTATGAATAATGCTCTCTTTTTCATTTTTTATACTCCTAAAGTATTCAGTGTTTCTATCAGTGTTTTATTTTCGTCATCCGTACCCACTGTTATACGCAAGCATCCGGCACAGAGTGATACAGAGTTACGGTTGCGGACAATAACGCCTTTATCGGCAAGTTTTTTATATATTCCGTTTGCATCTCCTACTTTTACTAACAGGAAGTTGGCGTCTGTCGGATAAATTTTCTCAACAAATGATAGCTTTGCTAGTTCATTTTTAAGATATTCTCTCCCATTGAGAAGAATATTAATCCATTGTTTTCTCAACTCTACTTTCTCCAGTTCTTCATATACGAAGTTTTGAGTAAGTATATTTACGTTATATGGATATTTTACTTTGTTGAATAATTTAATGATCTCATGAGAAGCAAAAGCCATCCCTAGCCGCACAGCCGCTAATCCCCATGCTTTGGAAAATGTTTGTAAGATAACGAGATTTGGATATTTATCTAAATTGTTGAGCCATGTTGTTTCCGAGGCAAAATCTATATAGGCTTCATCTACTATTACAATGCCTGCAAAAGTATTCAGTATCTTTTCTATTTCTTTTTTATTCAGAAGATTTCCTGTCGGATTGTTTGGCGAGCAAAGAAAGATAAGCTTTGTTTTACCATCTGTCCTTTCCAGTATTTTTTGAGCATCGATGTCAAAATCTTCATTTAGTAATACCTTGCGATATTCTATATCATTTACATCGGCACATACCTGATACATACCATAAGTAGGGTCTATGGCAACAATATTATCTATACGTGGTTCGCAAAATATGCGGATAACAAGGTCTATTGGCTCATCACTGCCGTTTCCCAGAAATATTTTCTCTGCTTCAATATTCTTGATCTTTGCAATTTTCTCTTTAAGCTTCCATTGCAGGGGATCGGGATAGCGATTGTATTTGTCATTCAAAGGGTTCTCATTCGCATCTAAAAAAACAGAAGCCTCTCCTTTAAATTCGTCCCGGGCTGAGGAATATGCTTTCATATCCCATACATTCTTGCGTACTAATTGTTGCAGATTCATTTAATTATTTCTGGTTATTTAAAACAATAGCTACAATAATTCTATTCTTTATTGTAGCTATTTTATCCGTTTCTTGTTACTATAATTCGATTTTAACTCCTAAAAGTTTATAAAATTCTCTCAGTATGGCAGGGTGTCCTGGCCAAGCTGGGGAAGTAGTCAGATTACCATCCGTAATGGCTTCCGTTGCCGGAATATCTTTATATGTACCTCCTGCTAATGTTACTTCCGGACCTACAGCCACGTAGCAGGTCAGAGTTCTATCTTTTACTACATTGGCGGCAGTTAGTACTTGAATGCCGTGGCAAATGGCAGCAACAGGGAGATTTTTTTCGAAGAAATAACGCGTATATTGAATCACCTTAGGGTCTAGGCGGATATACTCCGGAGCTCGTCCGCCTGTAATGTAAAGACCTGCATATTCTTCAAGTTTTACACTGTCGAAACTTTTATTCAATGTGAAATTATGACCTCTTAGCTCAGCATATGTCTGAAATCCAACAAAATCGTGAATTGCAGTGGCTACTTGCTCTCCGGCCTTTTTGCCGGGGCAAACTACATCTACATGAAATCCAACACTAATCAGAGCTTGATAGGGAACCATCAACTCATAATCTTCTACAAAATCGCCTGCTAGCATTAATATTCTTTTACCCATGATAAAACAGATTTAAATTTGTGAATCGGTTAATTTCTATAAATATAGAAAAATTTCTAAGAAAATCAGTATTCTTGTCTTATTTTGGTTCGTATGTTGTTACTACGAATATAATAAGAGGTTCATCACCTGAGTTGATTATCGAGTGGAAATTGTTCTCACCTTGGATAGCGGTTATATTTCCTTTTTTCAAGTTGAACTTTCTAGTAATTCTATCTAAACCTTCACGTTCGATATATTCACCCTCACCGTGAACTATTACATAAAGCTCCTGTTCTTTTTTGCTTCCATGTTCATGAAAACCGGCTTGATCTCCTTTATTCAGTAATACCATGTAGGTGCCAATGCGGTTATTGACCAACTCGCCTTTTTCAAATATAGAGAGCATATAAACAACCCCATTGCCATCATACATTGGGTCACGTTTTTCTATATCTATTACCGTTCGTTGCGATTTTCCGAAGGGTGTTAGAGTGATATCTATATATTTTGCAACAGTTTCCAGTACTTGTTTTTTCTCGTTTTCCATTATATTTATTTTATAATTTTCTCCATTTTATAGTGAGGAATACCCACTTCGGTAAATTCATCGCCAACTGTTTTATAGCCATACTTTTCATAAAAGCCTGAGGCAACTTTACGGGCATGCAGAGTAATCTTTTCGACACCTTCTTTTGTGGCTACATATTCTGCAAAAGCGAGCATAGCCGTACCCAGCCCTGATTTTTGGACAGTGTTGTCTACGGCCATTTGTCGAAGTTTGCCTGTTTTCTCATCCACAAGGGAAAGAATACAACATGCTACGATACTTTGATTGTCGTAGGAGCGTATTACAAGAAGAAAATCATCTTTGTCTTTTTCCAGATCTTCTTTCGAAAAGATCAAACCTAGAGGCTCGCGCAATATTTTTGTGCGTAAAAGAAGCATTTCTTCATATTCGGAACTTCCGTATTTTATTATTTGAGGATGCATTATTTACCTAATAATTTCATTAGCTTTTCTTCTGCCTGTTTGTTCAATTGAAAAGACCCATCTACATTCTGTAATGAGGTATCACTTTTTCGTATGGTTAAAGTGTCATTGTTCTTTATAAAGAATAATTGTTCCTCAACTATATATTTAGATGGCCCTTTTTGTGCCGTTCCAAGTATGTTCAAAATCTCGTCTATTGTATTCTTGTCCTCGACTTCAACTTTGCCAACAAACATCCTTTCATAGACTATTTTATCAGAGCCTTTATATCTGGCAATCTTTAAAGTTTTAGGCGAACAGCTAGCAAATAAGAATAGTATGAATAAGCAAATATATTTTCCCATCTCTTAGTTTTTTAATCTCAAAGTTACAGCATTTTTGTGAGCAAACAACTCTTCATTTTCTGCCATAATCTCAATCGTTGCCCCAAGGTTTTTTATTCCCTCTTGGGTTATCTCCTGAAATGTGATCTTTTTGATAAAACTATCCAGATTCACACCACTATATGCTGTTGCATACCCGTTTGTCGGTAACGTATGATTGGTGCCGGATGCATAATCGCCTGCACTTTCGGGGGTATAGTGTCCTAGAAAGATAGAGCCTGCATTGATTATCTTATCAGCTATATTTATATATTCAGAAGTTTCAATAATCAGATGCTCAGGAGCATATTGATTGGTGATATCTATTATCTCTCGCTCATTTTTCAATAGAATGAGCTTACTGTTTTGAAGGGCTTTTTCTGCTGTTTCGCGACGAGGTAATTCTGCCAATTGACGCTCTATTTCTAAAGAAACTTTTGAGATAAAAGACTCACTTGTAGTTGTTAGCATTACCTGGCTGTCAGTTCCATGCTCTGCCTGTGACAGAAGATCCGCTGCAACAAATTGAGGGTTGGCTGTGTCGTCTGCTATAACTTGCACCTCGGAAGGTCCGGCTGGCATATCGATAGCTACATCTTTAAGACTAACTAATTGCTTAGCGGCCATTACATATTGGTTTCCGGGGCCGAATATTTTATAGACTTTAGGTATAGATTCGGTACCATAAGCCATTGCCCCTATAGCCTGGATGCCTCCTGCTTTGAATATTTTGCTTACCCCAGCTTCCTTGGCTGTGTAAAGAATAGCGGGGTGTATTTTTCCCTCCTTGTTCGGCGGAGAACATAATACAATTTCTCTGCATCCTGCTATTTTTGCGGGGACGGCTAGCATTAACACAGTCGAAAATAGAGGTGCTGTTCCTCCCGGGACATATAGTCCGACCTTCTCTATCGCCACCGCTTTTTGCCAACAGGTAACACCCAGAGTTGTTTCTATTTTTTTTGTTTCAAAGATTTGACTTCTATGGAAGGTTTCTATATTCTTTTTTGCTTGTAGAATAGCGGCTTTCAATTCTTCGGAAACGAGCATTTCGGCTTCGTCTATCTCTTCTTGACTGACGGCAAGTGTGGATAGCTTGACCTTGTCAAATTTTTCTTCGTATTCCAATACTGCTTCATTCCCTCTATTCTTAATATCATTTAGTACAGCACTTACTGTATTGTTAAGCGAAGATGTGTCGAATGTTGGCCGAGCCAGTATTTTTGTCCATTCCGAACGTTCGGGATATTTTATTATTTGCATGATTGGTCTTTGAATTCTTTTTTCAACAAACTATATACATTAATGTCGGTATAAACATTATCAACAAGCAGTTCTCCATCACGTTCTACGCCTTCGAGAAGGAATCCTAATTTTTCGGGGATTTGTTTACTTCGATGATTCTCTACTGCGACTTTTATTTGTATCCGGTTCATTCCCATTTCGCTAAATGCATATTCTATCAGTTTCAAAACGGAATGTACCATAATACCTTTTCCTTGTGCATGTTGAGACAGCCAATACCCGATTTCAGTCTTTTTATTAGCAGAGTCGGTATCTTTAAACCCTACAAGGCCAACGATTTTACCTTGGTAAGAGATTGTGAAGTGTTTGTCAACCGTTCCCAGATTAGAAATAACAAAGTTTCTTGTATCATCTATCTCGTGGGTGGAATCTACAAAAGGTAACCAAACACGCATATAGTCCCGCTCATTATTAAGCGTATTAAATATGTCAGGAATATCTTTTTCTGATAATGGACTTAAAACCACATCGTCTAAAACCTGTATCATAATATCATTTTTTCGATTGGAAGAACGAGTATTCCTTCTGCGCCCAATCCTTTCAGTTTATTGATAACTTCCCAAAAACGCTTGTCTTCCACGACCGATTGTACCGAGCACCAACCTTTTGTGGCCAGCGGTGTTACAGTAGGGCTACGCATTCCGGGTAGGATATCAAATATTTCGTCCAGCTTATCTTCGGGTGCATTCAGTAGTACATACTTTTTACCTTCTGCATTTTGAACGGCTTCTATTCTGAATATCAATTCATCTAGAATATCTTTTTTCTCTTGAGATAAGTTTTTTGCAGCAATGAGTAACGCCTCTGAGCGCATAATAATTTCCACCTCTTTCAGTCGATTGCTGACAAGTGTTCCTCCGGAACTAACAATATCAAAAATGGCATCTGACAATCCTATACTCGGAGATATTTCAACTGAGCCGGAAATGAGGTGTATTTCAGAATTTATATTCTGTTTTTTCAAATATTCTTTCAGGATGAAAGGGTAGGAGGTTGCTATTTTTTTCCCTTCGAACCACTTTATGTCTTGATAGTTTTCATCTTTTGGAATGGCTAAAGATAAACGACATTTGCTAAAACCCAGACGTTTAACAATATCTGCTTTTTCATTTTTTTCTACAAATTCATTTTCCCCAACTACTCCTATGTCGGCTACACCTGTTGCTACTGCCTGAGGAATGTCATCGTCACGCAGGAAGAGTATTTCTACCGGAAAATCTTTCGCCGGAATGAGTAGTGTCCGTTTAATGTTGTTCAGCTTTATACCTGCTTCCTGAAGCAGTTCCATTGTTTCTTCAAATAACCGGCCTTTCGATTGTACTGCAATTCTTAATACCATTATATTCGTTTTATATTAAAAAAAGAAGAGCCTACCATTCCGGTAAGCTCTTACTATATATTTTGCAGACATCACATCAATATATGTTACTTACCTTTTGGCAGTAATAAAAAATGATGATGATGTGCTTTATTGTTCATATAAAATTGTTGTATGGAACAAAAGTATGTATTATTTGTAATAAAACAAACTTTTTGCTAAAAAAAATTATCTGCGGTTTCCTCCGCGTTGTTGATGATCTCTTATCAGTTTCTCATTAAACTTCTGGTCGGCGATTCTGTACCGTTCTACTTTTTCGGCAGAAAGCACTTGACTGAATTTTTTATAATATTCAACCTGCAATTGGGTTGACCTCTGTTCTGACTCTAAGTTTAGCTGAGTAATCCTTTTATAGTCGGCGTCGGTTTTATTTTCCTTACGTTTCAATTCCCGGGTTTCTCTTCTCGCTTCTCTGTTTACGGCAAATTTCTTTTGCATAAATTCCGCTTCCAAAGGGAGGAATGCTCTCATTTCGGCATCAGTCAAGTCTAATTCCTTCTTAAGGTATTCTGCTTTTTCCTTTTTTATAGCTTCTATATCAAAGCCTTTTCTGCCGCCATCCTGCGCATTTATAGAAAATGAGAAGCAAAATACTAAAAATAATAATAAAATACTCTTTGCTTTCATATGCTTATTTAAAATATATCTGAATGTTGATTTATAATTGCTTAATCTTTCGGATTTTTACGTTTTTGGGTGGACATGATAAGAATATATATGGCTGAAGACAAGGTTCCTTTAGCCCCATCTGTTGTCCAAATATCTGCTTAAGCGTTCATCCCAACTGGCAAATTAAAGATGTTTAATAGCTATATACCATCTCCTTGTATTGTGACTTTACCACTTCGTCCTCTAAAAAGAGGAAATAATCATCTTCGAGAGAAGATGACAGATTTGGAGATATGGTCACATTAGGATCAGCCTTACTGCTTTTTTCCAAAACACCCGTAGTAAAGAGTACACCACAGAATATAGCAGCAGCTGCAGTCCAAGGCAATACCTTCTTCCATAATGGAATTATCTTGGCCTTATTTTCTTTGGCCGGAAGACTTCCCATTATTTCACGATTAAAATTCTCGAAATAGTTTTCGGGAACTTTAAACGGATTCTTTGTTTTATCAAAATTATCCAACATGATTACTTTATACTTAAAAACTCTATCTGTAATAATAGACTATAATTAGTTCAAAAGGTTTAATGCTCCGCTGATAAAAAATCTTCAATTTTTTTTACAGCATGGTGATATGACGCTTTTAATGCACCAACAGAGGTTTCCAGAATTTCGGACATATCCTCATATTTCATTTCATCGAAGTATTTCAGATTAAATACAATGCGCTGTTTTTCAGGTAATGTTAGTATCGCTTTCTGCAATATCAACTGAGCCTCATCTCCATCAAAGTATTCGTCTCCTTCAAGTTTCGATAACAGGAAAGAGTCTGCGTCGTCTACCGAAATATTATTTTGTGCCCGTTGTTTATTTAAAAATGTAATGGCCTCGTTTACCGCAATCCTGTATAGCCATGTCGAAAGCTTCGAATCTCCTCTGAAATTATCTATACTGGTCCAGACCTTAATAAAGGTATTCTGGAGAACATCATTGGCATCGTCATGGCTCAATACAATTTTTCGTATCTGCCAATATAGAGGCTCGCTGTATTCTTTTACCAGCTCAGAAAAGGCAGATTGCTGAGTTTTTGCGTTCTGCACCCTTTTTATAAGATTACTCTCAGTCTCTTGTGACATTATATTTATGCGTCGTATTTTCTATAAATCTGAATCATCACCCAACTCTTCGTCATCCTCTTCCATCTGGCTTTGTCCATGTTCGAACCACTCAATGAAATTATCTACTTGAGTTTTATTTTTGTCCCACCACGAAAGTGATTCAGGGAAATAGGTAACACTAACATATTTGCAATATGTGTCGAAGTGTCCTGAACCTAATATTTCCTCATAAGTAGGTACAAAGAAATACCAAAGCAGTCCACTTTGTGTATCGTTTTGTAGTTGAGCCAAAGAGAAGAATACCAGTTTGGAAGCTTCTACGAAGAAGTTGTATTGATCTTTATTGTTGTATTTCGCCTTTATGCGCTGTATTTCCTTATAAATAGCCTGACGGTCTACCCCTTCTTCCATCGAAAGATTTTCTGACCCTGTTTCCAATTTTGCATTCAGAATGTCTAACATTTCGCCGAATACATCTTTTGAACGTTCGGTGTTTGGTTCTAATAATAGGAAAAAATGAAAAGAGTAAAAGCTTTGAAGCCATCGTCCCATGTCGTTCAATGCATAACCATATAACAGGAATGCACTGGCATGTGTAGCATCTATCTCAATGGCTTTGCGTAAATGCAATACAGCCATCTGGTTGTTTTTATTGTTGAAATAGCATAATCCTAAATTGAAGTGGAGTAGATATTCATCTCCACATCGAGATACAGCCTCATTCAATGTTTTAATGGCATCCGTCATTTTGTCCATGTTGGCTAGAGCCGTTCCTTTTACAATGTAAGCATCCATCAATAAGGGTTGAAAACCGGCGGTTATAACCTTTGAACTTAGGTTTAATGCTTTGCTGTAATCTTTTAACTGGAGGTAGGATAGCGACATCTCGTAGATGGCTGACATAGAACTTGGATTTTCAGCTAATGCTTTTTCGTAGAATTCTATTGCCTAGTGAGACTCACCTTTATCATGA
>POVV01001231.1_pt1 | contig 9944 bp, 7 predicted proteins | sample 1560271 | NCBI WGS metagenome assembly POVV01 (sample SAMN08337232, study PRJNA429181) | Bioreactor metagenome, whole genome shotgun sequencing project. | biome: cows' rumen and soil; feature: anaerobic; isolation source: anaerobic chemostat enrichment culture, galacturonate as sole carbon source... ... | reverse complement strand
TTTTCAAGAATAACAGCATTGCTTTGTTTGGTCTGTTCCTGATGTTTATTTGCATCCAAACACTTTATATCATAGATCAAAGTATTTAGGCAGCGGCAGGCTTTCTCCAGTATCGGCCATGCGGCATAACCACTGGTTTCTATCGTAGTATTGAGCCGCCTGCGCCGGGCCTGTGCCAGCAGTTCAAGCACAAAATCCGCCTGTAGCAAGGGTTCTCCGCCGCTTACTGTCAACCCGCCGCCTGACCTGGAGAAAAAAACATTGTCCCGTTCCACTACCGCCAAAATATCATCCACCGTCATTACTTGCCCAAATATGTGTAAGGCGGTTGCAGGACATACCTGTACACACGAAAAACACTTTTGGCAGGCTGCCCTGGCAACAACCGGCTTGTCATCCTCACCCGGGAGCAAGGCATTGTGGGGGCAAGCCTTGAGACATCTGCCGCAGGCAGCAATCCCGATACATTTGTTCGGGTTATAGGCCAGTTCAGGCTTACTCTCCTGGGATTCCGGATTACTGCACCAGCGGCACCGCAACGGACAACCTTTTAGAAATACAATTGTTCTTATTCCCGGTCCGTCATGCACCGAGAATTGCTGAATATTAAAGACATATCCTGTCTGTCTATTACTGGATTCCATGGGTGGTCCTCCTAGAAACTATGCTCGGTTCTGGCAATGACATCATTTTGCAGATCCGGGGAAAGATCAATGAAATACGCACTGTACCCGGCCACCCGCACGAGCAGATTCCGGTATTTGTCAGGCTCTTGCTGAGCCGCCAGCAAAGTTTCTTTGTTAATAATATTAAACTGTAAATGCCACAGCTTTAAGTCACACCAACTGCGGATAAGGGAAATGATTTTTTGTGTTCCAGCTTCGCCTTGCACGCAGGACGGACTTATCTTTATATTCAACAGCCTGGAGGCCCTCTCCTGGAACCCCAGATTCTTAGAATTGGCATTTGACATGAGCACAGCAGTAGGCCCGTTTACGTCGGCGCCATGGGAAGCAGAAGATCCGTCAGAAAGAGCCGACCCGGCTTTTCTGCCGTTTGCGGTAGCGCCGACAACTTTACCGAAAGGCACATGCGAAGTAACCGGCACATAGCGCACATCAAGACTTACACCGATCGCTTTAGAATACTTGTGAGTAAAGCGCAGCGCCTCCAAATCGATATTTTGGGCAATAGCATCAGCGGCAGGGTCATTATTCCCAAACCGTGGGGCATGCAACAGCAGTTGTCTTATATCTTCATGTCCCTGAAAATCATCTGCAAGTACTGTTATCAATTCATCAATGGTTATCCGCTGCTCATCATAGACATATTTTTTAATGGCCGCTAACGAATCGACCACTGTAGCATAGCCAATAATGTCAAAATAGCCTAAATCGATGCCGCCGTCAATTCTTTCTGAATGCAGGTCCTTGCAGGTCTTTAAGCACTGCTCATGCAACGCCGAACCTAAGGGTGCGGCGAAATGCTTTTCCCTTAACCGATTGGCAATTACCTGTTGTTTAAATGCCTGCTTAAGCAAATTGGTTTGCTGCGTGAGATAGGCTTGCCAAAATTCTTCCCAGGTTGCAAAATCCCCGGGATTTCCGGTTTCCAGCGTCAGTAATTCATCCCGGTAGATTTTCATTCTGCCGTTATATAGAACCAGCTCTAAGGCAGCAGCAATATTAACATACGCGCAGGGACTGGTATAGGTATCCCGGTTAGGCATTCTCACCTCGGTGCAGCCTGAAACGGCATAAGTATTGGCTTCTTTGAAGCTTGCTCCCTTTGCGACCAGCAGGGGAATAACTTCTTCGTCATTGAGCAGTTTGGGAAAGCCTGAGCCATCCTTTATTGTTTCAGCAATCTCATAAAGATATCTTTCCGGCGAACGCGCATGAACCCTTGCGGCTAAATCCGGATAGTTAATGGGAAACTCCCGTTTTGATTCCAAAAACAAATAGGTTAATTCATTAGTAGCATCCTGGCCATTTTCATCCTGGCCGCCAATGGTGACGGCTTCCCAGTGCGCATAGGCCTCATTAAAGCAGGCACCTGCCGGACTGACATACAAATCAATGTACTGAGCCATTCCTACCCACATGCATTCTAACAGTTCTTTGGCCCTTTCCCGATCAATCCGCCCGGCTGTCAGATCGGTCCGGTAAAATGAATATAAGTATTGATCCATTCTGCCATTTGATATGGTAGCCCCTGTCTTTTGCTCCAGGCGGGAAAACATTTGCGTAAACCATTGTGCTTGAACCGCTTCATAAAAAGTACGGGCAGGATTCTCCGGCACCCATTCGCATATGCCGGCGATTGCCAGCAGCTCGCGCTTCCGAATTTCATCATTTTCGGTTGCGGCAAGTTCGGCAGCCAGCCTTGCATGCCGCCTGGCCCATATGACAATAGCCTCTGCTACCAGGATAACAGCCTCAAGAAAAGGTTTTTTCTCCAGAGCATCATTCGGATCAAATGGATCAAGCGCCGCAAGCTGCTCCTCTGCCTCCTGCTTAATACCCTTAAAGCCTTTTGTCAGCACTTTTTCAAAGTCGTGAACCCATTGCAGTGCTGAGCGCATTGTGGCTGTTTCATTAACAATAAATCTTGACTTTGATACATTTGCCGGGTCGTAAGTTACCCTTAACACATCGTCCGGCAGAGATTTCGCAAGATTTTCGTAAAAGGTTTTACCCTGCCAGTAAGGAGCAATCTCCTGTTTGATATAGGCTATATCTTCAGCGGTAATATAAAAAGGAGACTCTATTCGTTTGGGCAATTCTTCCGCCATTTTTTCCAGAAAGCAGCCGTCCAGCTCCGGATAAATAACACCATATCTTCCCGGGCAGCCGGCACGGCCGGCCAGCAGCTGCTTATCATCAATATATACAGTAATATTTTCCGCAATATGTTTAAGCGCCTTCGCCCACCGGAGAATTAACGGCTGTCCCTCAGTGATTTTAAATGACTCGGTAAAAAACCTGGCTCTTTCTATATCGATTTTGGGCTGAGCTCCCTTAAAAGAATTAAAGATCTCAGAAGGCCGTTGCCTGTCATAAGCACTAATTTTGCCTGCCAATTCTTCCTTTACTCTTTGCTCCTGCGGAGACAACGCAGCATTACTGACTCCCATGAATAACACCCCTCTGTTTTGTGTAGTTAAAAGACAACAAAAAAAGCCAAATATGCGTTACTATCGCACATTTAGCCTTCAGTTATCTGATCAGCCCGGTCATTCAATTGTATTGCTTAACTTGATGTATATTCATTACATTACAACATTTTACAGATCCGGTCAATACTTTTTGTGTAAAATCCTGCTGTGACAATAAGATTGCCCCTTTGTCTGGTAAAAGGGGCAATCTTATCTCTATCAGTAGCGCAACCGTTCATCAATTTGCGTATTTCATATGTTGTAGCATAAATCTTGTTTATTGATCAAATCCAGAATTTCTTCCCGCGTCATTTGAAAACGTGTGGAGTAACGTGTTCGATTCGAATTCTCCCCGGTGATAGAATACGTAAAGTCGGTTTTAATCTCTTTAATGATTTTTCCCGGTCTCCTTGACATGACTACTACCCGGGTTCCCAGGGCTAATGCTTCGTCAACGTCATGGGTAATAAATAGAATCGTGCATTTTGTTTCCCACCAGATATTCCGGATAAGTGTCTGCATCTGCTCGCGTGTTAAAGCATCTAATGCTCCAAACGGCTCATCCATTAACAATACACGGGGACTATTAACCAATGCCCTGGCAATGGCGACCCGTTGTTTCATACCCCCGGATAATTCATACGGTTTATTATTACGAAACTCAAGCAAACCGACTTTTCTCAAATATTCTTCAGTACGCTTTTGGCTTTCATTAGCTGCCACCCCGCGCATTTTTAGTCCGAACTTGATGTTGTCTTCTACCGTTAACCAGGGATATAAGGGTGGCTGCTGAAAAACGACTCCGCGGTGCCAGTCAGCGCCTTTTATGGGCTGTCCTTCCATAAGAGCAGTACCGCCTGTTGGTGTAATAAAGCCAGCAATAATTTTTAATAATGTACTTTTACCGCAACCGGAAGATCCAAGCAGACAGACAAATTCACCTTCATGCAAATTCAGATTAATGTTTTCAAGTGCGTTCACATTATTATCCGAGTTGTAGGTCAGATAAACCTCGTTCAAGGCAATCACAACATCTGTCTGCGCATCAACCAAACCATATGCAGCCGAAATCATAACAGCCAGCCTCCTGTTTTTACTTCAAGGCGTTTTCAATATATTTAGGATTAATCGCTTGTTCAAAAATGTCCTGTGCCGGGGCTTTTTCGATGGCTTTCTGCTCAACCAAAAAATCAGCCGTAGCTTTTAAAACATTTGCCAAATTACCCTTTTTAGCACTCGAACCAAAATATTTATCAGAGATTTCTTCCTGCGCAGACAGCCAAATTAATTCTTTCGCCTGTCTCAAAGCTTCCGCCTTTTCAATATTTAAGCCTTTTGCCAGCGCTGCTGCAGCATCATCCGGATTATTTTTATAGAGCTCGTAGGCTTTTTGCTGTACTTTTATATACTTGGTTACCAAGTCAGGATATTTTTGGGCAAAACTTTTGCTAACAATCCCCAGATCGGCAGTAACTATGCCTTTTTCCGCCAGTTTTCCGCTATCAGTGATGACCTTGCCATCTGCCAGCAGCTTTCCTAATACCGGATTCCAAACGTACGCAGCATCAATATCTCCTCTTTGCCATGCAGCAAGAATATCAGGTGGCTGCATATCAAGAATTTTTACTTCAGCCAGACTTAGGCCCTCTAATTTCAGGGCATTTAACAAACTATAATGAGCTGTTGAGCTAAAGGGAACGGCTATCCGCTTCCCCTTCAAATCCTTTACTGAGTTTACATTAGCTGTATTCTTTACCGCTAATGATTCTGCCGCACCAATCACATCATGAATCCAGAAGACTTCATAATTAAGTCCGTTTGCTATTCCGACAGCCGCAGGCGTAGTGCCCAGTAAACCAAAATCAATGCTGTTTGAGGCAAACGCATTATTGACATCCCGGCCTGAATCAAATTTTTTAAAGTTGACTTTTACCCCCAGTTCTGTTTCGTAAAACCCTTTTACTTTTGCTACAATTTCATCATTGGGTATATCCTGAAAACCAATCGTTATTGCTTCCGGTTTTTGGGCACTGCTGACCTCAGTAGCCTTGCCGCAACCGGTTAATTGCAGTGCTAACGCCATAATTAAACCACCTATTACCAACAGCCTCATCAATTTTTTACTCATACAAAAATCTCTCCCCTTTTATTCTTTCCCTTTCCAGGGTACAACCTTGTGTTCAAAAAACCTGATAACCCCGTCGATAAGAATTCCCGTAATACCCATAATAAAAATACCCAGAAAGATAATATCACTTCTCAGAAACTTGCTGGCATCCAGCACCATCCAGCCTATACCGGTAACTGCCGCCACCATTTCTGCCGCAACTAACGTCGTGTAGGCAACACCCATTGCCGTTCTTAGCCCAATAAAGATATCTGGCAAACATGCCGGAAAAATTACATGAAAGAAAATCTGCCTGCTATTCGCTCCCAGTGTATAGGCGCCATCAATGTAATCAGTCCTTATTTTCTTTACCCCGGATGCACACGCAATGTAGACCGGGGCAAAGCCTGCTAAATACAATAAGGCAATTTTAGATGAGTTATCAATTCCCAGCCACAAAACCAATAATGTATAGTACGCTAACGGCGGCAGGGGCCGGTAAAATTCGATTATCGGCTCAATAACAGCAGCCACCCTGGAATTGTAACCGCTGATTAGCCCTAAAGGGACAGCTGTTACTATCACCAAAAAGAATGAGCCAAGCAGCCGCAACATGCTATCACCGAGATGGGTAAGCAGGCTATTTTCCTTGTAGCCATCCCGGGCAATTTCAATAAAACTTTTTATTACCTTGTAAGGAGAAGGAACTAAAACATCAGAGAATAGATGCAGCTCGGTTACGATAAACCAGAGTAATAGTAAAAAAGCTATTGTACTAACTGTCAATATTTTTTCAATTCTGATTCGTTTTGCCATATCATTCCTCTCCCTAACTTCACAACTCGGTCTCCAATTTGCCTCTTAATTAGAGCTTTTGTTTTCCCAGCGCAACACGAAACGCATTGACAATTTTTTCAATGCCTTCCCGGTTTATAATAAGCGGTGGCGCGGTATAAAGCACATTGTTATGTCCGGGAACACTGCGCACCATTCTGCCGATAATAACGCCTTCGGCTTTGGCATCGGCCACAATCTGTGCCAAAATCTTCTCGCTCAAAGGTCGCTTGGTTTTCTTATCCTCCACCAATTCGACACCCACAAGCAAGCCTTTCCCCCTTACTTCACCAACAATCGGCAGTTCTTCCAATTCCTTGAGATTGTCAATTAAGTATTTTCCCATTGCTGCACTGTTTTCTGCCAGTTTTTCTTCTTCGATAATCTTAATGTTCTCCAAGGCTGCCGCCGAGCAGCCGGCACAGCCGCCAAAGGTACTGATATCCCGGAAATAACCACTTACATCTTCTGCCTCAACCAGAAACTGATCAAAAATATCTTTTCTGGCAACAGTCGCCGATATCGGCATATAGCCGCTGGCTAAACCTTTGGCCATTGTGATAATATCCGGATCTATCCCGTAATGCTGATGACCAAACATCAAGCCGGTTCTGGCAAAGCCTGTAACTACCTCATCCAGGATGAGCAGCACTTCATATCGGTTACATATTTCCCGAATAACCGAGTAGTACTCAGCAACAGGCGGTATAATTCCGCCGCCGGCAGTTACCGGCTCGATAATAACTGCAGCAACACTGTCTTCCCCTTCTTTTTGGATTACAGTTTCAAGAGCGCGGGCACACTCAAGATTACATCCAGGGTAACTTTTGCCAAAATGGCACCGGTAGCAAAGCGCATGCGGGATTTCGGCAAAACCTTCAGGCAGCGGACCAAATTTTGCTTTTCGCTCCCGTTGTCCGCTGCTGGCTAACGCGGCTAATGTTGTGCCGTGATAATCCCGGTCCCGGTATATAATCTTGTATTTGTCCTTATCAGGATACTTTTCCCGGAAATATTGCCTGGCGATTTTAAAAGATTTTTCATTGGCCTCAGAACCGCTGTTTGAAATATACACTTTAGGCAGATTAGGCAGTAACGAAGCCAGTTTTTGAGCCAGCAAAATATATGGCGGCGTAGCCATTGAACCGGCGTAATAAGGCAAGCGTCGTAACTGCTCGCAGACAGCGTTAACTATAGATTCTCTGCCATACCCTACATTTACGGCCCAGACACCGCCTGATAAACCATCTATATATTCCTTGCCAAGGGCATCTTTGATAATAACGCCCTGACCTTCCACCATTATCGGCGGCTCTTGTTTTTCAAATAACTTATGGTTTGTCAGATGCAGCCACAAATGATCACGGTGAATTTTTGCCAACTCTTCATGGCTAAACCCGCCTAAATCTGTGCTCATTTTATTCCCTTCCCTCCGGTTGCTAACTTCCTGATGGGATACAACACTCGCAAGCTTGGATTATAGCTTTTATTTATACAGACATCATGATGTACGTATAACTATATCCCGCCACCTCCCCTTTACAATAAATGCAAGTCCTATTGTCTTTTTAAAATAAAAAGACAAAGACTCACATCCATACAGAATGTTAATCTTCGCCTTCAGTTATTCTGATCAGCTCACTATTAAGTTATATACTTTATACCATATCAGTAATATACTGTCAACAGTTATTTAAATAAACTATCCTTACAATTGTTCATACATCCGTATAATGTTATACTAGAATAAGCGATATTTTTGCATAACACAATTACTTTCTCCAATAAGGAAGGATACCGCTCTATGTTAGATAAGAAAAATTCCATACCCTTGCATTTACAGGTACGAAACATTTTACGAAACGAAATTTTAAAAGGTACTTACACCGAAAAAATCCCTCCGGAATATGATCTTATGAATAAGTTTTCAGTAAGCCGCGCTACCATACGACGCGCTATCCGCAGCTTAATTGAGGAGGGTGTCCTGGAATCGCGCCAAGGTCTGGGTACCTTTGTCGCTGTCAGACCTATCGAAGAATGGCTGGGTAATTTAAGTACCTTCTTTGAAATCATCAAGGAAATGGGCATGACCCCCAATATACAGGTTCTAAGCCAGGAAGTGGTAAAAGCCCCTCAAGATGCAGCCACAATCTTTAAAACTGACCAAGTATATCGGACAATCAGGCTGCGCTTGGCCAATGATACACCGGTTGTCCTGGAAACGCAGTATTACCCGTTAGATATTGGGGAAAAATTGGCAAACTTTGATTTAAACAATGTTTCTACTTATGATATTTTAGAAACCGAGCTCGGAGTCAGCCTCTGGGAGGCCAAGCAAACAATTGCCGCAATAATCCCGACAGCCGTAGAAAAAAGGCTGCTTGCTTTAACTGTCGAACCCTGTTGCGCGCTTTTGTCCAAACGTTTGGTAATGGATCATAATAGCAATCCTATTGAATACGAAAAAAGTATTTATCGCAGTGATATGTACGCTTTCCGCATCAATTTAACCCGCGGCAGAAAAAATTAACCGCCAGGATAGTTCCAACCCGGCTGTTCAGAACACTGAAGGCTGGAAAGCTGTTATTGCTTTCTGGCCTTTTGCCGTTTGCAGACTCTCGACCTGCCCCCCCAATGTTTCAGCTTTGCTGAAATGAGTTCACCAGCGCAAATTACTCATCAGATAAAAACAACATTTCGGCACGGATGGTTAACTATGTTTTTTATATAGGTTTACAATCTACCCTAAACACTATAAAATAACAATTAGTTGGTAAACTCTTTATTTTTTTTAGGTTAACGATATGCAAAGCAAGGGGGACTGCAAATGGGTTCTAATGAAGGCACAAATATGAGTTATGATTTAATTTTTACGTTAGGCAGAAAAGTTCTTAATGGTGAACAATTAACCTTTGCGGAAGCACTGCAGCTTACGCAAATTGACGAAGCTGATATCCCAATCCTACTGGGTATTGCCAATAAAGTGCGCATAAGATTTACTGGTGACCAGATAGACACTTGCGAGATAGTTAATGCCCGTTCGGGAGGTTGTTCGGAGGACTGCAAATTTTGCGCACAGTCCGCTCACTATGATGTAGAATTCGACAGCTATGCTTTAATGAGCGAAGATCAGATTCTGCAAGCGGCAAAAACTGCAGAATCCCATGGCGCGTATCGATTTTGCATTGTGACTGCCGGCTGTGGCATGAAGCATGACCCGGATTTCGAAAAAATTATCCAGTCAATCCAGCGTATTGGACACGAAACAGATCTGGAACGCTGCTGTTCATTGGGTATTTTAACTCCAGATCATGTTAAGTCGCTAAAAGCAGCAGGGATTACCCGTTACCATCACAACCTTGAGACAAGCAAAAGTTTTTTTGAGCAAATTTGTACAACCCATACTTATGAGGAACGGGTAGAAACCATTAAGAATGTTAAGGCAGAAGGCTTAGAAGCCTGTTCTGGCGGTATTATTGGCCTGGGTGAAACCTGGGAGCAGCGTCTTGAGCTTGCTTTTGCACTTAAAGAATTAGATGTTGACTCAATACCCATTAATGTCCTAAATCCTGTTAAGGGAACGGCCCTCGAAGACCGTCCCCCTCTTAAACCACTGGAAGTGTTGCAAACCTTTGCGATTTTCAGATTCATCCTGCCTACTAAAATCCTGCGCTATGCCGGCGGCCGCGAAAAAGCCTTGGGAGAACTTGTGCCGCTTGGGTTTCTTTCCGGAATCAATGGCATGCTAATTGGCAACTACCTTACGACATCCGGACGCGGAGCCGCTGCCGACCTTAACACCGCTCACAGCCTGGGACTCAAACCCATTTCAGAGCACACATAAGG
>POVV01001229.1_pt1 | contig 9988 bp, 9 predicted proteins | sample 1560271 | NCBI WGS metagenome assembly POVV01 (sample SAMN08337232, study PRJNA429181) | Bioreactor metagenome, whole genome shotgun sequencing project. | biome: cows' rumen and soil; feature: anaerobic; isolation source: anaerobic chemostat enrichment culture, galacturonate as sole carbon source... ... | reverse complement strand
CGGCCACAATGTGGTTACATACTTTGCCTTTCTCATGGTGATCGTGATTTCGGTATTTTTATACCGTACTCCAATGGGACTTCGGATGAGGGCCGTAGGGGAAAATCCCAGCGCAGCTTCCAGCGTAGGGCAGAATGTAGTTAAGATCCGGTTTCTGGCTATTTTATTATGCGGTGTTATGGCGGGAATGGGAGGAATGTATTTATCCATGGGTTACTTATCCATGTTTACCAGGGATATGGTAGCCGGGCGCGGGTTTATCGCTCTTGCGGCCTGTGCCATGGGACAGGCAAACCCGGTGGGAGCCTTAATCTCTTCCATGGTATTTTCCTTCTTTGACGGCCTTTCCAATATCCTGCAGCTTTTGCAGATTCCATCAGAATTTGTACAGATGCTGCCTTACGGGGCGACCATTTTAGGTCTGACCGTTTACTCCATTCAAAAGCAACGGCAAAAAAATATGAAAAATAAGGAGATACAGCAAAATGTCATTAAATAAAGATGAAAAAACTCTTGGTAAAAGACAGTACCACATCCATTTGAGTCCCGGAGATATCGGCGACTATGTTTTGCTTCCTGGCGATCCGGCCCGTTCCGACCGAGTGGCGAAATATCTGGAAGATGCCCGGCTGGTAGCCAATAACCGGGAGCACCGTACCTTTACAGGATACTATAAGGGGGTAAAGGTTTCTGTTACATCAACGGGAATGGGCTGCCCGTCAGCTGCCATTGCAGCGGAAGAGCTGATCAATATCGGAGCAAAATGCTTAATCCGCATTGGCAGCAGCGCAGCCCTGCAGGAAGGGATTAAAATCGGGGATTTGATGATTTCCACCGCTTCCATGAAAAATGAAGGAACCTCCAGATTTTACGTGCCGGATTGTTTCCCTGCGGTCCCGGACTTTGACTTGACAAGAATGTTGATTGACACGGCAAAGGATATGAAAGATGATATTTCCGGCAGTCTCTATTATGGAATCAATGCCAGCGACGATGCGTTTTACGGCGAAACAGAGGAATGGATCGGGAAATTATCTAAGCTTGGCTGCTTAAATGTTGAGATGGAAAGCTCCGCCCTTTATACGGTCTGCCACCGACGGAAGGTAAGAGGGGCCATGATCAGTGCCGTATCCGGCAATATTGTTACAGGCGACGTAATTTATGAAACCGAGAATACAGGTCTGGCAGCAGGCTGGGATGATGAGATTCGGGTTGTTTTAGAGGCGATTTACCGCTTTGAACAGGAGAACCGGTAAGGGTATCCCTTTATGCCCAGAAGGCATGGGCAGATAATAGGAAAAGACAGGAGAGAGCAGGACATGCAGGAAAAAAAGATGATGCATTTGAACATTACCAAAGATCAGGTAGGACAATATGTATTCTTGCCTGGAAGCGTGGAGCGGGCAGCCAAAATAGCAGCCTATTTTGATAATCCCGTTAAAATAGCCCATCACAGAGAGTATCTTACATATACGGGAACCCTGGCAGGAGTGCCTGTTTCCGTCACCAGCACAGGAATCGGAGGACCTTCTTCGGCCATTGCGGTAGAAGAATTGTATGAATGCGGCGCTCACACCATGATGAGGATCGGCTCCTGTGCTTCTACCTCCCCAAAGGTTAAGGTGGGGGATGTTGTCATTCCCAACGGAGCAGTGAGGATGGAGGGAACAGGGATTCATTATCTTCCTGAGGAATTCCCCGCTGTTCCGGACTATGAGATGGTAAAAGAACTGGAAGCTGCGGCAAAAAAGCTAGACATTCCTTATAATATCGGAGTGACTATCTCAAAGGACTCCTTTTACACGGAAGTGTCCCCTGAGACAAAGCCGGTGTATTATGAGTTAAAAAATAAATGGGAAGCTTATGAAAAGGGTGGGGCCACCAATTCCAGCATGGAGTGCGCAACGCTGTTTCTGGTAGCTGCCTCCCTTGACATCAGAATGTCATCTGTCCTGATCAGTGCGACCAATTACAAAAGTAGTAGCAATGACGATAAGGATTATCCCAGGGAATGGGAAGACAGGGCGATCCAGGTGGGAATAGAAGCAATGACACAGATTATTAAAAAGGACATGGCAGACCGTTAAAAAGATGCTGTAAGCGGATGCTCATGTATGATGCAGACATTTTGTAAGCAGAGAGCGGGACTGCCGACCCCTGCTATAATAGAAGTAATTAATTTTTAGCGATTTTGTAAGCAATTGGAAAGGAAGCATAACGGATGAAACATATTATAGTGGATTGCGATACGGGTATCGATGATTCAATAGCCATATTATATGCCTTAAAAAATAAAAAGCTTTATGTAGAGGGTTTTACCACTGTGTACGGAAACACATCCTCCATGCAGGCGGCGGAAAACACACTGCGGCTAATTAAACTGGCTGAATGCGGCTATGACGTTCCGGTAATCGTGGGGGCAAACCAGAGCATGACTGGTATCGCAGAGCCTTACCCCATTCATATTCATGGAGACAATGGGATCGGCAACGTTGAATTGCCGGAATCAGAGCAAAAGCCTTTGAACGAGAAGGCTTCGGACTTTATTATAAGAAAGGCGGAGGAACTTCGCGGGGATTTAACCATTGTTGCCTTGGGACGTCTGACTAATATAGCCGCAGCTCTGGAAAAGGATCCAAGGCTTCCACATAAAATTAAGCATTTGGTAATCATGGGAGGAGCCTTCCATAAGCCTGGCAATATCAGCGCATATGCGGAAGCGAATATATATGGGGATGCGAAAGCCGCGGATCTTGTATTCCGGGCAGGCTTTCCCGCGACCGTGGTAGGTCTTGATGTTACAATGGAAACATTTATATCCGCTCAGGATATTTCCCTGCTGGGCAAGTATTGCAGGGAAGAGAACCGGAAGATTGTACAGTATATGCAGTCCGCGCTGGAATACTATTTCCAGTTCAGCAACCAATCCATGGGGTGTCAGGAGCGGTGCGTGGTTCATGATCCGCTGGCCATGGTGATTGCCGGGGATCCGTCAATCGGTGAGTACCGTATGGTAAGAGCTGCGGTAGAGTATGAAAATGAAGAGTTCCGGGGCATGATTAAGAGAGATGAAGATTTTATTCCGGTGTATGATCATGATGAAATCCAATACTGTGTCCGTGTGGATTCCGATCTGGCGGTCAGGAAGCTGCTGTCAGTATTTTAAAGGTCATAAAAGAAGGAAAAATGGAGGTTTTTATGGACAGTGTAGAAATGATGGGGTATATCGATCATACCCGGTTAAAGGCGACAACCACCTGGGAGGAAATCAGGGAATTATGCGATGAGGCTGTGGCCCGTCACACGGCATCCGTATGCATTCCGCCTTCTTATGTCATGAGGGTAAGAAACGCTTATGAGAAACTTAATATCTGTACAGTCATTGGATTCCCCCTGGGATATGCAGCAAAGGAAGCAAAAGTGGCTGAAACAAAACAGGCTCTGATGGAAGGAGCCAATGAGATCGACATGGTGATAAACCTGGGGGATGTAAAAAACGGAGATTTTGATAAGGTAAAGGATGAAATCACCGAGCTTAAAAAAACCGTTGGAAGCGGCCGCATATTAAAGGTAATCATAGAAACCTGCTATTTGACTGAGAATGAAAAAGTAGAATTGTGCCGGTGCGTAACAGAGGGAGGTGCTGATTTTATCAAGACCTCTACTGGCTTTGGGTCTGGCGGAGCAAAACCGGAAGACATTGAATTATTTAAAAAGCATATCGGATCAAATGTCAGGATAAAGGCGTCAGGCGGTATAAAAAACAGGACTGAAATAGAAGCATTTATCGCCCAGGGATGCCAGCGCATTGGAACTAGTTCTGCCATGGCTTCTGAATAGGTATCTGCCTTCCAATCTTTACCGGGAACCCGGCCTTTCACTGACGGTGAGAGGGCAGGGATCCCGGATATTCCAATCATACAAGATTTTTCTTCATTCTGCAAAATCCTGCAAAAATTTCAAGTTTACAGCCTCATAGACAAATTCTTTCAAAATAATGAATATGGTAGAATGTTTTGCGGTATTTATGGTATAATCATAGCCAGATAATAATAAGCCCATTTGAGGTGCAAGGTATAAAGGAAAGAATCTTTTAACCTTGAGTATGTGAATCTACTGGATATGCAAGTATATCCCCTTGATTCATTAGGAGACAAAATATGAAACCACATGCATTTGCGGTCTGTGCATATAAGGATTCGCCATATCTTGAAGCCTGCCTCCGTTCCCTTTTAAAACAAAGCGTTAATTCGGAGGTTATAATTTGCACATCAACGCCCAGCCCTTACATTGAAAAAATGGCGGACAAGTACGGAGTCCCGCTGTTTGTGCGGTATGGGAAAAGCAATATACGGGAAGACTGGAACTTTGCCTATAACCAGGCTTCTGCCCGTTTTGTTACCATCGCCCACCAGGATGATTTATACCGGAAGGATTATGTGAAGAAACTTCTGGAATGTTATGAAAAATACCCGGATATGACACTGTTTACAGGTGGATATACGGTAATCAGGGGAAACCAGCCCGCTGTTTTTGAAAAAGTGGAGTTTATCAAACGCTTTCTTAGGCTTCCTTTGCGTTACCGGCGTATCAGCCACTTAACCTGGGTCAAAAAAAGCGTTTTGATGTTCGGCAATTCCATCTGCTGTCCTGCGTGTGCATATAATAAGGAAAGATTAGGTGAGTCTCTTTTTAACTCTCCCTATCAGTTTGCATTGGATTGGGATACGCTTTATCAGTTAGCCGGACTGCCGGGACGTTTTATTAGCGTAGAAAAACCGATCCTGTATTACAGGGTTCACGGAGAGGCCACGACAAAGGCCTGTATAGCGGACAACAGCCGTCTCCGGGAAGAAGCCCATATGTTTTCAAAGATGTGGCCGGGTCCGGTTGTAAAGGTGCTGATGCACTTTTACCGTAAGGCTTATAAAGAGTATGAATAAATGAACATTTGGAGGATGAAGTGATGAAGGTAGTTTTATTAGCGGGAGGTTTTGGCAGCAGGATCAGTGAGCAGAGCCATTTGAAACCAAAGCCGATGATTGAGATCGGGGAAAAGCCTATTTTGTGGCATATCATGAAGTATTATTCCCAATATGGCTTTCACGATTTTGTTATTTGCCTTGGATATAAGCAGTATGTTGTAAAAGAATTTTTTGCAGATTATTTTCTGCATACATCAGATGTGACCTTTGATCTTGCCAATAATAAGATGGAGGTACATAACAATTATGCGGAGCCATGGAAGGTGACCCTGGTGGATACGGGGTTAAATACCATGACCGGCGGACGTATTAAGCGCATCCAGCCTTACATCGGCAATGAACCCTTTATGATGACCTATGGAGACGGAGTATGCGATGTGGATTTGAAGGGTTTATTAAAATTCCATCAGGATCATGGAAAGACTGCTACCATGACTACCGTCAATATCGCCCAGCTAAAAGGGGTTTTGGATATTGACGAAGGCGATGTGGTCCGTTCATTCCGGGAGAAGGACGAAGCGGATAATAGCCTGATCAACGGGGGATTCATGGTCTTAAATCCTGAGATCTTTTCTTATTTAAAGGATGATACCACCGTATTTGAAAAAGAACCATTGCAGAGCCTGGCGGCAGAAGGTCAGCTTATGAGCTTCCATCACAATGGCTTCTGGCAGTGTATGGATACTCAGCGGGAAATGAAGAAGCTGGAAGATTTGTGGCAATCCGGACAGGCGCCATGGAAAATTTGGGAGAAATAACATGACAAGCTGGACAAGTATTAAGTGGAGTGAATTCTGCGATTTTTATAAAGGAAAAAAGGTTCTGATCACAGGGCATACAGGCTTTAAGGGAAGCTGGCTCAGCCGGCTCCTTGTAAATGCCGGTGCATCGGTGACGGGGTATTCCCTGATGCCTTCCACTGACCCGAACCTGTTTGAAGTAATTGGGCTTTCTAAAACCGTTAATTCCATAATCGGGGACATCCGGGATTTGGAGCATCTAAAAAAGGTATTTTTACAGGAGGAGCCGGAAATCGTGTTTCACCTGGCCGCCCAGCCAATTGTCAGGGACTCCTATAAGGATCCGGTCTACACCTATGAGACGAACGTCATGGGTACGGTCAACATACTGGAATGCATTCGCCTGACCCCTTCGGTCAAATCCTTTTTAAATGTTACAACGGATAAAGTGTATGAAAATAAGGAATGGGAGTACGGATACCGGGAAAACGATCCATTAGACGGCTATGATCCTTATTCCAACAGCAAATCATGTTCTGAACTGGTGACCCACAGCTATGCCAAGTCCTTTTTTTCCGACGGACGTGTAGCCATATCCACATCCCGTGCCGGCAATGTGATCGGAGGCGGAGATTTTGCCAATGACAGAATCATTCCGGACTGCATTCGGGCAGCAGAGGCAGGGCACGACATCATCGTGAGAAATCCCCATTCAACAAGGCCGTATCAGCATGTGCTGGAGCCTCTGGCCATTTATATGACGATTGCGATGAAGCAGTATAAGGATTCTAAGATCCAGGGATATTATAACGTAGGACCGGATGACAGAGACTGCGTGACCACAGGTGAGCTGGCGGATCTGTTCTGCGAGGCCTGGGGGAAGGGAATAAAGTGGATAGACAAGTTTGAAGGAGGCCCTCATGAAGCCAACTTCTTAAAGCTGGACTGTTCCAAGATCAAAAGGGTTTTTGACTGGCGTCCCAGATATGAGGTAAAGGAAGCTGTGGAAAAAACCGTGAAATGGACTAAGGCCTATTTGGAAGAAGCAGACATGCTTACGTACATGGACATGCAGATAAAAGAATTTTTCAATTAAAATAAGTTTGAGAGGAAGCACCCTCCGGGTATACCTTTGCACCCGATGCCCGGTAGTACGAGGCACGCTGTAAAGCGGGGGGGCTCTGCTCGATAAACAATAGCTAGAAAGAGGAAAAATAGAATGTTTGAGAACAAGACAGAAAAAATGGCGCGGGAGGAGATCCTTTCTCTGGTAAAGGAATACTGCAGCACCTACCACAATCAGAAAGATCCGTTTAAAGAAGGAGACCGCATTTCATATGCCTCCCGTGTGTACGATCATCAGGAAATGGTGAACCTGGTAGACAGCTCTCTGGAGTTCTGGCTTACATCCGGGCGGTATACCGATGAATTCGAAAAAAAGCTGGCGGAATATTTAAAAGTCAGGTTCTGCTCCCTTGTGAATTCCGGTTCATCAGCGAATCTGCTGGCATTTATGACCCTTACATCACCGCTTTTAAAGGAACGCCAGATAAAGCGCGGTGATGAAGTGATCACAGTAGCAGCCGGATTTCCAACCACTGTGACTCCAATGATCCAGTATGGTGCCGTTCCCGTATTTGTGGACGTTACCATACCCCAATATAACATTGATGTGAATATGCTTGAGGCTGCGCTCTCAGAAAAGACTAAGGCTGTTATGATCGCCCATACCCTGGGAAATCCCTTTGACCTTTCTGCTGTTAAGGCATTTTGCGACAAGCATCAGCTGTGGCTCGTAGAAGATAATTGCGATGCCCTTGGAACAACTTACACCATAAACGGGGAAGAGCGTTTCTCCGGAACCATCGGTGATATAGGAACTTCAAGCTTTTATCCGCCTCACCATATGACAATGGGAGAGGGCGGTGCGGTTTATACAAATAACTCACTGTTAAATAAAATAATCCGCTCATTCCGTGATTGGGGCCGGGATTGTGTGTGTCCTTCCGGGCGTGACAACTTATGCGGACACCGGTTTGACCGCCAGTACGGCGAGCTTCCGGTAGGTTATGACCATAAATATGTTTATTCTCATTTTGGCTACAATTTAAAAGCCACTGACATGCAGGCAGCTATCGGTTGTGCCCAGCTTGATAAGTTTCCATCCTTTGTAGAGAGGCGGCGTCATAATTTTGATCGTCTTCATAAGGGCCTGGAAGAGGTTTCTCACAAGCTGATCCTTCCGGAGGCATGTCCGGACTCCAAGCCAAGCTGGTTCGGCTTTTTAATAACCTGCAAAGAAGGAGTGAGCCGGAATCAGGTGGTACAGTATGTGGAATCGAGAGGCGTTCAGACAAGAATGCTCTTTGCCGGTAATTTGACAAAGCACCCATGCTTTGACCAGATGAGAGCGTCCGGGGAAGGATACCGGATCGCCCAGCGGCTGACCAATACCGACCGGATCATGGAAGATACCTTCTGGGTAGGAGTATATCCGGGAATGACGGATGAGATGATCGATTATATGGCGAAGACCATTAAGGAGGCGCTGAGCCAGTAAGGGTTTTATACCTCTACGCTCCAAGAGCATGGGCAGGAAAGAGGAAACACCCTGCAAGTATACCTTTATGCCCAGAAAATTCGGGCAGGAAAGAGGAAACATGAAGGAATACGATTTAACGGAGGTACATCAGGCGAACCTGGCTATTTTAAAGGAAATTGACCGTATCTGCCGGAAATACAAGATCAAATATCTTCTGGACGCAGGAACGCTTTTAGGCGCGGTAAGGCATAAAGGCTTCATTCCCTGGGATGACGATGCGGATGTGGCATTTACTCGGTCCAATTATGATGCCTTTTTAAAGGTAGTGCGCCGGGAGCTTCCGGAAGAGATGGAACTTCTTGAACCAAAGGATTTTAGAGGCGGGACGGCTTTTTATGATTTTACAACGAGAATCATCTATAAAAACAGCCGGACACATGAGGACTCAGAAGAGATGCGGTTTTATGAAGGAAAATTAAACCATCTGTGGGTGGACTTATTCACCATTGATGAGCTTCCGGAAGGCAAGGCAGCTTCTGCCTGTACCCGCCTTCTTCATACTGTGATCTATGGAATGGCTATGGGTCACCGATACCGGTTGGATTATAAAAAGTACAGCCTGGTCAATAAAATCGTGATAGGCACGCTTGCTTCTTTGGGGAAGCTGATTCCAATGAAAACCTTGAGTAAGCTGCAGCGTATGATTGCGGTCAAAGATCAGAAGGGAAAGAGCCGCCTTAGGTATTACAGCAATTATCAGCCGGATTATCTCTATGTGACGCTTAAGAAGGAATGGTGTGAAGAAACTGTGGACCTGGAATTTGAAGATACCAGACTGATGGCGCCAAAAGGCTGGCATGAGGTTCTTACCTGGATTTACGGTGATTATAAGAAGCTTCCGCCGGAGGAAAAACGGGTACCATCCCATTCCAGCACCGAAATTAAAATATATCATTAGAATGCAGTTTATTAACAGAGAAGTCAGTAATTATGATTGCATGGGATACAATGACAGGGCGGGATTCATACGAATCCCGCCCTCGTTTTTCATTTACAAGCTATTCAAGGAGTTTAACTCCTATTGCTGGTTTAAATATTCCTTTGCATCTTTAAAGAAACTGAAAATAATGAGGAGTATGATAATTCCTATAGGAAATGCTGCGATGATGGAAACCGTCTGCAGATTGGCCATGGAATTCCTGGAAAATATAAGCGCGATAGGAAACAGCATTAGAAGCACGGACCAGAACAGCTTTACGCGTTTATCCGGTTCGGCGTCCTCGGGAAGCTCCTTATAAGAGTAGGTGGAAGCAACCAGGGCCAGGGCATCAAAGCTGGTTGCGTAAAAAGCCACCATGGTAACTGCCAGAAGGATCAGCCCCAGCTTTGCAAACGGCAAGGTTTCAAGGATTGCCATAATTGTCTGGTACAAGTCTCCTGTGGAAGCATAAATGCCCATTACATCCAGCACACCCTTTGTCTGAAGGGCAAGGCTGTAATTTCCTAATATAATAAAGGAAGTAAAGGTTCCTGAGATCCCAAAGACATATCCCCCGAGAATGGTCTGCTTTATGGTGCGCCCTTTACTGATGGCTCCGATAAAGAAAGGAGTGGCTACGCACCAAACCATCCAGTAAGCCCAGTAAAAGATGGTCCAGTTCTGAGGGAAGGATGAGGTCCGCAGGGCATCGGTCCAGGTGGACAGGCTAATAAAGTTCTGC
>POVV01001228.1_pt1 | contig 9988 bp, 8 predicted proteins | sample 1560271 | NCBI WGS metagenome assembly POVV01 (sample SAMN08337232, study PRJNA429181) | Bioreactor metagenome, whole genome shotgun sequencing project. | biome: cows' rumen and soil; feature: anaerobic; isolation source: anaerobic chemostat enrichment culture, galacturonate as sole carbon source... ... | reverse complement strand
GCGAGGTAAAGCTATGTCCTTTAAGACAGGTCAGAACTACCATGGGTTTAAGCTGGTGGATGCCAGGCGTGTAGCTGAGATTAATTCAGATGCCAAGCTGTTTGTTCATGAGCAAAGCGGCGCACGCTTGCTATATTTAGGCAATGACGACGACAATAAAGTATTTTCGATCAGTTTCCGCACTCCGCCGGCGGATTCAACCGGTGTGCCGCATATTGTCGAGCATTCGGTACTCTGCGGTTCGCGCAAATTTCCGATAAAAGAGCCGTTTGTTGAACTGGTAAAAGGCTCGCTCAATACCTTCCTAAATGCCATGACTTTTCCCGATAAGACGATGTATCCGGTTGCCAGCCGCAATGAGAAGGATTTTCGCAATCTGATGGATGTGTATCTGGATGCCGTGTTTTATCCCCTGATGCTGGAAACTCCGGAAATTCTCATGCAGGAAGGCTGGCATTACGAATTGCCGGATAAAGCAGCTGAGCTCACCTATAAGGGTGTTGTGTACAATGAAATGAAAGGCGTATTTTCTTCGCCTGACGCCATTTTAGAGCATCAGATTTATGCCGCCCTGTTCCCAGACACTACCTATGGCGTGGAATCAGGCGGCGATCCGGAATACATACCCGACCTGACGCAGGAACAGTTTATTGCTTTTCACCAGAAATACTACCATCCTGCCAATAGCTATATTTTTCTTTATGGCGACCTTGACCTGGATGACAATTTGAAGTTTTTGAATGAAGCGTATCTCAAAGACTTTGAAGCTAAGAAAATTGACTCGGCGATACCGCTGCAAAAGCCGTTTGCCAAAACGGTGGTCAAAGTGGCCGACTATCCGGTATCACCGGAAGAATCGAAAAAAGATAAGACCTTCATCACCCTGAATATTGCCGCAGGCAAAGCCACCGAGCCGGAAGGCTATCTGGGCCTGATGATGTTGGAACACATTCTGCTGGAGACACCGGCGGCACCGCTCAGAAAAGCGCTGCTGGACGCCGGCTTGGGCAAAGAAGTGTTCGGCAGTTACAGTAAGAGCATTTTGCAGCCTACGATGACGTTTGGCGTAAGCGGTGCCAATCCTGAACAGGTAACCGCATTTCAGGAAACTGTGCAGTCGACGTTGGCAAAGCTGGCTAACGAAGGCTTAGACCCCAAACTGGTGGAATCCTCGGTAAATATTTTTGAATTCCATCTGCGGGAAGCTAATTACGGCAACCGGCCCAAAGGTCTGGTTTACAACATGAAATGTCTGGACAGCTGGCTGTATGATCAGGACCCGCTGATTCACCTGGCATATGAAGCGTCACTGGACAAAATTAAGCGGGAAGCCAAGAACGGCTATTTTGAGCAGTTGATCAAAAGCTGCCTGTTAGAGAATTCTCATCAAGCGCTGGTAGCGTTACAGCCCAATGGCGAGATCGGAGCCCGGCAGGCCGCCGAGCTTAAGGAAAAACTAGCCGCTTATAAAGAAGGCCTGAGTGAGGCCGAAATCAAGCAGCTTATTCACCAGACCAAGGTGCTTAAAGAGCGCCAGGAAACGCCGGATGCGCCGGAAAAGCTGGAACTTATTCCGCTGCTGGAGCTAAAGGATATCAACAAAGAAGTAGAAGAACTGGTAACCGAAAAGCGCACAGAACAAGACGTCACCGTGCTGCTGCATCCTATGTTTACCAATAAGATTGCGTATGTCAATCTATACTTTTCTACCGGGGCGGTAGCCGAAGCCGAACTGCCGTATTTATTCCTGCTGGCCGATATTCTGGGGAAGGTTGATACCGGGAAATACCCCTACGCTGATCTGGTCAAGGAGGTAAATATCCATACCGGCGGTTTCAACTATGATGTGCTTGCTTATCCGGGGGTTGCCGATTATGAGAGCTATGCGCCTATGTTCCGGGTGAAGGCCAAGGCACTTGTCGGCAAGCTGCCGGAAATGTTTGGTCTCATCGGCGACATAACCGGCGACAGCCTGTTTACCGATGCGGGACGGCTGAAAGAACTGATCCGTGAGATCAAGGCTGTCTGGGACACCGCCATCTTCCGGCGTGGTCAGCAGGTGGTAGCCAGCCGGCTGTTATCCTATGTATCGCCGGTCGCTAAGTTTAATGAAAACGGCCAGCTGACCTATTACAAATTTATTGCTGCGCTGGAAGAAGACCTTGACAGCAACATACAAGAGATCGGACGTACACTGGCAGCTGTGGCTAAGACGGTGTTCAACCGTGACAATCTGCTGGCAGGAATCACTTGCGAGAGTGAAGACTATAAGAAATTTGCCCAGAGCTTTCCGGTGCTCACCGGCAAACTGGGAACAAAGCCGTATAAACCGGCCAAACATTATTTCGATATTCAGGCCCGCAACGAAGGCCTCATGACTTCAGGCAAGGTGCAATATGTCGCTAAGGGTGCCAACTTCCGCCGCCTGGGATATAATTATCATGGCAGTATGAAAGTGCTGGAAACTATTTTGCGCTATGATTATCTTTGGAACCGTATCCGGGTGCAGGGCGGCGCCTACGGGGCGTTTGCCCAGTTTGACCGCAGCGGCAATGTGGTATTCGGCTCTTACCGCGACCCTAACCTGGAGGAAACCATCAAAGTATATGATGAAACGGCACGGTATCTTAATAATTTTACTGCCGAAAATATCAGCAAACGGGAAATGACCAAATACATTATCGGTACAATAAGCAGTATGGATACCCCGCTGACACCGCAAATGAAGGGGGAGCGCGCTGATACGGCCTATATCCGCAATATCAGCCAGGCCGATTTGCAGCAGGAACGGGATGAAATATTGGCAACAAAGCAGCAGGATATTAAAGAATTGGCTGCTCTTGTGGACGATGTTATGAAGGCAAACTACCTGTGCGTTATGGGTGGTGAACAGAAAATCAAAGCCAGCCAGGCACTGTTTGGCGAGTTGGTTACGGTTATCGATTAAGTTGTTTTGCCTAAGACTCCCGGCTGTTGGCAACAGGAAGTACTAGTTTATTTCCTGCTTTGCAGGCTTGACAACAGGATGGGCATTATAACAGAGATTGCCACAGACAACAGCCGCAATGACTTGGGGATGTACTTATTTCGCAGGTCATTGCGTGTGGTGTGGCAATCTCATTTTGTGTCAACACAAGATTCGGTACAGGCGGTCGCCGTGCAACGCTAAGACGCTGGCGCTCAACCTTCGCTTATGCACAACGGCTGCCCGCGTCTCAGTGCTGTACAGATTGCGTCCTGCTAGTCGGTGGTTAATAGTCCCTGCGCCAGCAAGCTGTCATCGGTTTCCCAGGACTCGACAATTGCTTTTGCGGTGCGGTAATCAAAGCCCATGCCCATTAAATAACACATAAGCGCCAGCTCGGTCATGGCATGACGCGCATTGCTGTTTGTCAACTCGCTTAATCCATGCCGGATAGCAGGCTCAACCTGGATTAAAAAATAACCGGCAGTTAACGACTGCCCGGGAACTAGCTGAAATACCGGTAACTTTGTACAGCGACCGGCTAGCATTTGTTGAAAACTCGGCATGCTGTTGCCTCCCTTGCAGTTTTAGTATAGTTTATGTTTGTAACAGACATTGTGTGTTATGTTAATATTAGAATAATCCTGCCGCTGCACACCGGACTGTGCTCACCTTCAACTATTGAGTTTGAGATTTTCCAACGATAATACTATATATATGCCCAGCGTAAGAAAGGTGGTGGCAGCCATGAATATCAATAATGTAACTACTGCCAGCAATGGGACGGCAGTATCGCCAATACAGGAGCAGACTACCGCACGTGACTCTGTTCAGGACAGGCAAAGTGCGGCAGAGCAGACCGCTGCCGCCAGTAAAGCGGTGCTGGTGGCTTTAAAAAGTTTAATGAGTACAGAACTGGATGCCCTTGCGCGAACGATTGCCACCAGGACAACACTTATGAACAAATTACCGCCGGAGTTTAAGGAACTGGTGCAAAAAATCCTCAACCAGACTCAGGCGGCGCAAACCGCTTTACCGGCGGGGTTAGCCGCCTTGCTGGCCTCCTCCCGGTCGGCAGGCGAAAAACTCAGCCTGCTGGCAGCTATGCTGGAAGAAGCAGCAGGGGCCGATACGGCGAAGACCGCTGAACAGGCTGACGGAAAAAACGCCGGCAAACAGCAGGTTCCGGAAAAATTTATGAATGCCTTGCGTGACAGTAATCCAGATGAACTTAAGGCAGCCGCTAAAATGCTGAAGGAGCTGGCAACTGCTGCGAATCAGGCCGGGAAGCAGGCGGCTCAGGAGCTGCCTGCAAAAGCCTCCCAGCCAGGTCAGGCTGCCGCCCGCCAACAGGAACCGCCGACCACGCCACAGCCAGGCCAGGCGGCGGGTAAACAGCCGGACACGCCGGCGCCACAAGCCGGACGATTGCCTGTCATGCAACAGGGGGCGGCAATGCCGCGCCCGGCGGGAGCGCCGGCCGAACCGCCTGCTGCGCCGGTGCCGGCCTCACAGCCGGCAGAGGAACCGGACGCACCGCTGGCCCGGCCAAACAATAGCGCAAACCAGCCGGAAAACAAGCCGGCAACCCAGCCGGCAATTCCGCAAAAGCCTAACAGTATGGCCGCGGAGAACAAGAATCCGGCAGCGACTTTGCCGGCGGCAGATACACCGGAGGCCAATAGTGTTATGAAGCAGCAGCAGGTTCCCGGTGCGGCAGCCCGTTCCGGCGGTGGCACACCAGAGCAGCCGGAAGTAGCAGTACTTGCCCGTATGCTTGCCGCCCGGCCGGAAATAATGAAAAATATGCCGGCGGAAATCAAAGAATTTATTCAAGTCCTGCTCAAGCAGACTGACGCAAATAAGCCGGTAACTACCAATTTGCCGGAACCTTTGGCTACGCTGTTAAAATCACCGCAGCCGGCAGCCGATAAATTTACCATGCTTGCCCGCCTGCTGGCAGAGGCTGCCGGATCGTTCAGGCAGGACGGAGGTTCTGCCCTGCAAACGGCAGTCGGCGGACAGCAGGTGCTGGCTGAACTAATCAATGCCTGGCGCAACAAGAATCAGGAAGTACTAAGGGCTGCGGCTAAGGCCATGCGGGAACTGGCTGACACTATGCCCAAACCAGGCGTACTTGCAGAACGCCAAGCCGGTCACAGTGTGCTGTCCTTTACGGTGCCATTATATTTTGGCGACGGACAATCGGTTTATCCGGCCCACATTCATATATATTACCAGGAAGAAGAAGACAAAAAAAAATCCGGTCAGCAGATGACCGAGACATGGCTGAGAATTTGTCTGGAAACAGAAAATATCGGTATGGTAGAAGCGGCTTTCCGCCTCTATGACGGACAGAACCTGGATGTAAAAGTCAGATTTGACGATAGTGAGGCGGCAGACAGCTTTGTCGACAGTGTTCCCGCGGTAAAAGAGCAACTAGGTCAGCTGCCCTTCCAGTTAGGCGAGTTTTTGGTAAGATAACGGCTGCGTTACTTATTGGCGCAGCCAGCGTTAAATTATATGAAAGACTAAAGCGTGGTGACATGGGATTGTCTGAGGAAGAAAAACTTATTATTGCCAGGGCCCGGGAAGGTGACAGCGCAGCGCTTAATGCGCTGGTGGTCAGCCATTGGCCTTATATTTACCGTTTGGCTTTAAGCAAGACCAGCAACCCGGATGATGCTCAGGAAATTGCGCAAGACACTTTTCTGCGGGCGTTTACTGCATTGCCGCGCTATAAGGAAACCAATGCCGCCTTTAAGACCTACCTTTCGCGGATTGCGCTGAACCTGATTACCGATTATTATCGTCGGCGCGGGCATGCGCCCCCGGTAGTTGATATTGCCGAACACAGTGCGGGAATTATTGATACCGGCTTGCAGCCGGACGAGGCTGTGATCCATGCCGAACGCCGGCAGGTAGTTCTCAAGCTGCTGGCGTTATTGCCTGATGAGCAGCGAAAGGTGATTGAGTTTAGGATTATTCAGGGGCTGGCAGTAGCCGACACCGCCCGGCTTATGGAAAAAAGCGGCGCTGCCGTCAAAATGCTGCAGCAACGGGCGCTTAAAAAACTTAAAGAGTTATTTATTGAAAATGGAATGGAAGGAGGTAAAGCAGGTGCAAGATAACTACGAAGAACAACAGGCAGAGGCCCTGTCGGCAGCGATAGATGCTCTTAACCGGGGCGAGCTGCCGGACAGAACGGCTGCCGGGGTAGCAGAACTTGTGGGTATTGCCAAAGCAGTCAAAGATGCCGGCTTGCCGGCAGACGCGCCCCCCCAGGCAGTGCTTGACAATATTGTCAGACAGGCGTCAAATACCCTGGTCCGTGAAAAACAAAAAAAACGCCAGTCCTGGCGTTGGGCTGGTGCAGCCAGTGCGGCCGCCGCTGTGCTGGTGGCTGCCATGTTGCAGTTTATGCCGCCGGTTACGCCGGAGCGGGAACTGGCTAAAGCGCCACCGGCACCGGCCGCTGAGCAGCCTCAGCCGCCGGCTGCCGTCCCGTCGCCTCAGGTGGCAGCATTGCCGCCGGCAATCATTGAGCCGCCGCCGGCTGTCACCACATCGCCGGGCCACGCCGATGCTGCGGCTGACTCTGCGGCACCTGCTGAGCTGGTTACCCTGGTGGAGCCGGAGTCTCCCGTTCCGGCAGCCGCTGATACCATGCTGGCCTTAGCCGACCTCAGTGCCGATGCCGTCACAATTGATGCGGCCAGCAAAACTATCCGCCAAATCTACCATCAGGGTACAGCTGATGAAATTATTGTTACCCAGGCTCCCAAACAGCAGAGCATGGCTGCACCTCCCCGGCCGCCGCAAACCAAGATGAGAACGGCGGCTTTGCTTCCCGGTGAGTCGACCTCTGTTGCGAGCAAACCGCCGGACAAAAATAAAGTTACCGTGATTGTTAATGACCTGGAAGTAACCCTGGAGGGGGCAGCCACTGAGGAAGAATTATTGAGCCTGGCGGAGAGACTGGTTGAAATACATGTTGCCAAGTGATATTTTTGCCACCTCAGCCGCAGTAAACACTTTATCGATAAAAATAGTCAATTGCTGTGCTAAATCAATTTCCGGGCCATTTTCCAGTTTGCTGCCGCTTGCGTCAAAAATAACCTTTAGTGCCGGCCGGGTTTGCAGTCCGGGAATAACTTTTGTTACTACCGCAATTTCCCCGGTGGTCAGTCTGACAATACTGCCTACCGGATAAATGGCAATCTGATTCAAAAAGGTCCGTAAGATTATAGGATCAAAATGGGTGTTGGCAAGTGACAGCATGACTTCATAGGCCTGGTGCGGTAAGGAGCCCTCCTTATAGGGGCGGTCGGAGGTAATGGCGTCATACACATCCGCGATGGCGACAATTCTGGCATATTCGTGAATATGTACGCCCTTCAGCCCCCGGGTGTAACCTGTGCCGTTAAATTTTTCATGGTGCTGAAAGGCGACATGGGCGGAAACTAAGGGAATGTCTCTCTGGCGGCGGAGAAGATCAAAGCCAAGGGTAGGATGCTGTTCCATTGACTTGCGCTCACTGACTGTGAGTGGCCCGGCTTTGGTTAAGATTTCTTTAGGAATAAGCATCTTGCCGGCATCATGGAGCAAAGCGCCTAAGGACAGCTCCTTGAGCTGAAACCGGTTATACCCTAACTGAATACCGGTAAGGGTAGACAGGACGCAGACATTGACAGAGTGGCCGAAGGTATACCCGTCGCAGGTCCGGATATCGGTCAGATGAACCATGGCACCGGGGTTTTCAATAACTTCCTTCATTAGAAACTCAGCCGTATCTTTAAAGGGCTGTGATTCCAGCCTATGGTTGGCTGAAAAGTTTTGGAAGGCTGTCTGGACAACCTGAACGGCCTGCACCCGCGTTTCCTCACGAACGACTTCCGGGATGGTGTCAAGCATATCCTTGTCGGTTAACTGGTCTGTCAGAGGATTTCTGATATAGACACTTGGCAGGTTAAAATGCTGGAGACGTTCAATCTGCGTACTGTTTAAAACAGTATCGGCACTTAACAGCAATATGCCATCGGTGCTGAAAATATTGCGGGCAAGCACCATTCCCGGGTGTAGATGTTTGGTGGAAACTTTTTGCATAACGGCGAAATATCCTTCCGGTATTTTGATGCGAAATTTATTCGACAAACCATACTATGAATCCTTTAAATGGCACCGGTTATTTGCGTTAAAAATGGGCTCTTGGCGCTGGAACTGAACCAGCAGGCGGGGCTGGGGGAAGTGTTTGTTTCAACTGAACCGGCACCGCCGGGAAAAACGGAAGTCCTGACTTTAACGGTCAAGCAAATTACTATTTAGGAGGAGAAGCCATGTCAACCTTTACTGTGGGTATTTGCCAACAGGGTGTTGTGCCTGACAAACAGGCGAATATTAATAAAGCCCGCCGGATGATTGGTGAGGCGGCAGCTGGCGGCAGCCGTCTTGTAGTACTGCCGGAGATGTTTAACTGCCCTTATCAGTCAGATTTGTTTGCCCGGTATGCGGAGTGCTATCCGGACGGACCAACCGTCACCATGCTTGCCGAGTGTGCTGCCGAGCACAAAATAATCCTGATTGGCGGCTCTATTCCGGAAAGGGATGACGACGGCAAGATTTATAACACCTGTTTTATCTTTGATGAAGACGGCAAGCTGCTGGCGCGTCACCGTAAAACCCACCTGTTTGATGTGAATATTAAAGGGGGTACTGTGTTTCAGGAATCGCAAACCTTAGCGGCCGGCAGTGATGTGACAGTGGTAAAGACTTCGCTTGGCACCATTGGTGTGGCCATTTGTTATGATGTGCGCTTTCCCGAACTGGCCCGGACGATGGTGCTTAAAGGCGCCGATATCCTGGTTTATCCGGCGCTTTTCGGACCGGTAACCGGACCGGCGCATTGGGAGCTATTGCTGCGGTCGCGGGCTGTCGATAATCAGGCCTTTGTCATCGGCGCCGCTCCGGCCCTTAATGCCGCGGCAGAGTATAAGGCCTACGGCCACTCGGCTATTGTTGATCCCTGGGCCAGAATCCTGGCAATGGCTGATGAAGCCGAGACCGTAATCTTTGGCACAATTGACCTGCAGATAGTGGACCGGGTGCGGGAAGAACTGCCGCTCTTAAAGCACCGCCGTCCGGAGTTATACGAGGGGTAAGCCGCATAAGAGCCCCATTTAATGTGAAAGGAGATGATGAGCTTTGCCATTTTCTTTTGCCGAGCTTTATGCGTATATTGGCATTGTGGCCTTACTTGTGATGATTCCAGGGCCAAATACCGTATTGGTGATGCAATCGGTCGGCATTAGCGGCCAGCGGGCCGGCCTTTTCAATGTATTTGGCATTGTTACGGCAGTTTATCTGAATGCCCTGCTGTCCGGCCTGGGCTTGACGCTGATTATCATGCAGTCGGCCGAGATATATAACCTGATAAAAATGCTGGGCGCGGCCTATATTGCCTATTTGGGAGTAACCAGCTTAGTGAATGCCTATAAGCTGCATAGACAAAAGGAGTCCACCTGCACCAACAATAGCAGCAGTCAGGCACCGGACGTGGTTACGCAGGAAAGCGGCTTTACGTTCTACTCCAAAGGTGTATTGACAGGGGTTCTCAATCCTAAGTCAGCACTTTTCTTTCTGGCATTTTTCCCTCAGTTCATACACCCGGGTGGCAATATTGTTATTCAATCGTTGATACTTACTATCCTTTATTCCTTGGTATCGGTAACCTGGTATGGCCTGCTTGTCATCTTCATGGGAAAATTACGCCATTTTTTGGTACGCAGTGAAACGCAAAAGTGGTTAAAGGCAATTACAGGAACCATATTAGTTGGCCTGGGGATCAGAATAGCCCTGCAACGATAGCAGCCGGGGACGGTGGTTTTGCATTTATCGCGATATTAGTAAAGTTGCCATATAAGATAGCTTGCGCGGCATTGGCCTATGTGCTATAATTATCACGCGTAATTTAAAGTGGCTTTATAAAGAGAGGTGCAAGATATGCAAGAAAAAATTCATCCCAAA
>POVV01001227.1_pt1 | contig 10001 bp, 9 predicted proteins | sample 1560271 | NCBI WGS metagenome assembly POVV01 (sample SAMN08337232, study PRJNA429181) | Bioreactor metagenome, whole genome shotgun sequencing project. | biome: cows' rumen and soil; feature: anaerobic; isolation source: anaerobic chemostat enrichment culture, galacturonate as sole carbon source...... | reverse complement strand
TTTCCACGTCAATGGTCTGACCGCCTTCCACAGACAGCACCTGTTCCTTAAGATACTCAAGCGGAAGGAGGTGGTCCATAAGCCCGTCAAAGGTCGTGACAACCCAGCCGGAGGATTTCTCCATCAATTGACGGAACACGGTCATTCGCTGCTTGGTCAGTAAGTTTCCGTGGATGTCCGCGCTGAAAAACAGAAGATCCCTGGCCGGATACAGCCAAACATCAGGATCAAAGAAGCGCAGGTCCTCATAGATCTCCCTGGCTCTGGTGTCATCATAAGTGACCACCAGCCTTAAGCCTTCCTGTTTTGCCGATTCATACATCAGATGAACCTTTTGGGAATCCATACAACCGCTGGCCATGACAGGTCCTGCTCTTTTTAACAGATCACCGGAAAGGTCCTCATAATCCTTTAATTCCCTCAATGGTTTTTCAAATAGATCACTCATGAAATCTCCTTACTTCTTCCTGTTAAAATGGTTCATCGCTGCATCCGCTCCCTCTGTAACCACCATAATAGCTGCTTCTGCTGCATCCTTGTACGCCTGTTCCATGATTGCTGCCTGCTCCTTGGGGAAACGGCCCAAAACATAGTCTGCCAGGTCCATTTCCTTTGGCTTTTCACCCACTCCCACCCGGATCCTTAAAAATTCCTGGGTTCCCAGATGGCTTATGATGTTCTTTAAGCCGTTATGGCCTCCGGCGCTTCCCTTTGACCGGATTCTTAACTGGCCTTCCGTTAAGTTGATGTCATCGCAGATGATAATGATGTGGTCCGGCTCCACCTTATAAAAATCTGCCATGGCCCGGATGCTTTCTCCGCTTAGGTTCATAAAGGTCTGTGGTTTTGATAAAATAACCTTTTCCAATCCGATCCTTCCGGTCCCGTAAAATGCTCTGTGTTTTTTTTCTGTTACCCTGGCTCCCATTTTGTCCGCCAGTACGTCCACAGCTTCAAACCCTACATTATGTCTGGTTTTTTCATATTCCCTGGTGGGGTTTCCTAATCCTGCGATGATATACATGATGATTCTCCTTATTATTGTCTATATTAATAACAGTTCCGATTCATGACTTTTTAGGGGTTTCAAACGCCCGAAAAGCGCTAGATTTCCCAAAACCGGGGGGTCTAACGCTGCTTTTTTTATTTTAACAGTTCATTCTTAAGATGTAAAGGCAAACACCGCCTTTTTTATTTTTAAACAGTTGTAAAGAAAAATACATCCAGTTATAATAAGGATAATTTTGTATCAGAAGAAAGACTGCGTAAAACATCAGGAAGGTGCAGCCTTAAGAGGTGTGAAAATTTGAAAACAGAAAGGAGATTCTTATGGAACAGATTCATTACCCCATGGTGGTATTAAGCTTACTCTCTCTTTCCAAAGTGCCTGCTTTTTTAAAGTCCAGGGAAAAGAAAAATTAAAGGTACGGGTTTACGGCCTTCACGTATATAAATATGGGATCGAGGGAATCCTTCACTGGGGATTCAATTTCTATAATTCCGCATTTTCCCTCTGCCGCTTAAACCCTTATGAGGTGACAGACTGTGATGGAAGCTTCCGTTCCTATCTGAAATCAAGCGCCTATTTTATGGGAGTGAGAAATAAGATCAACCGGAGGATTAAAAAATACATATAAAAAAGTTCTTCCGAAGAATGGATATCTCTTGTATTTTCCGTATCCACTATGATAGAATAAAGCTGTTGCGCTTATATAAGTTCATAATCGGTTGAGCGTTTCTACCAACTACCATAATAGTTGGCTATAAGGGTTTAGAAGGAAAAAAGGAGTGATGTTCATGAAGGATGTTTCAAATAATTACGACGTCATCATCGTTGGTGCAGGCCCCTCAGGTATTTTCTGTGCCTATGAGCTGATCGAGAAAAAGCCGGACCTTAAGATTCTTATGATCGAAAAGGGCCGCCGGATCGAAAACCGGACCTGTCCGAAACGGACGACAAAAACATGCGTAGGCTGCAAGCCATGCTCCATCACCACAGGCTTTGCAGGAGCCGGAGCATTTTCCGATGGAAAATTATCCTTATCCCCTGATGTTGGCGGAAACCTCCCTGAAATACTTGGATATGATAAAACAGTGGAGCTGCTTAAGGAATCAGACAACATTTACTTGAAATTCGGCGCAGACACCAATGTTTACGGCGTTGACAAACAAAAAGAGATCCAGGAAATCCGGCGTAAGGCCATAGGAGCCAACTTAAAGCTGATCGAATGTCCCATCCGCCATCTGGGAACGGAAGAAGGCTATAAAATTTACACCCGCCTCCAGGAGCATTTATTGGAGCAGGGGGTTGAAATGGCATTTAACACGATGGTAAAGGATATTATCATCGAAGATAATAAAGCAACAGGCGTCATAACCGATAAGGAAGAGATCTGCTATGCACCGGAGATCGTGTCAGCCATAGGCCGCGAAGGCTCTGACTGGTTCAGCCACATCTGCGAAAACCACGGAATTGAAACCAAGGTGGGAACTGTAGATATCGGAGTCCGGGTAGAGGTCCGGGACGAGGTCATGGAATTCTTAAACAAGAACCTTTATGAAGCAAAGCTTGTTTACCATACCCCTACCTTTGACGACAAGGTTCGTACCTTCTGTACCAATCCTTCCGGCGAGGTAGCCACAGAATACTATGAAAACGGGCTGGCGGTTGTCAACGGTCATGCCTACAAATCCCAGGAATACAAGACAAACAACACCAACTTTGCAATCCTGGTATCCAAAAACTTTACAAAACCCTTTAAGACCCCTATTGAATACGGCAAGCAGATCGCCCAGCTGAGCAACATGCTCTGTGACGGTAAGATCCTGGTGCAGACCTTTGGCGATTTCCAAAGGGGCAGACGTACCACAGAGGAGCGCTTATGCCGCAACAATCTGATCCCCACCTTAAAGGATGCGGTTCCCGGCGATTTATCCCTGGTATTTCCTCATCGCATTATGGTTGACATAAAAGAAATGCTGCTTGCCCTGGACAAGGTGACTCCAGGTATTGCCAGTGATGAAACCCTGTTATATGGTGTAGAGGTAAAATTCTATTCCAATAAGGTTGTGGTCAACACTGACTTTGAAACCAGCGTAGAGGGCCTGCGTGCCATTGGCGACGGTGCTTCTGTAACAAGAGGGCTTCAGCAGGCATCTGCCAACGGCTTAAGCGTAGCCAGAAGCATTCTGGCAGCCATGAAATAAGAGTAAAAATAAGAGTTCCACGCAAGTGTATAAAAAACAGATGGAAGCATCGGCTGATGCTCCCATCTGTTTTTTCTCTATATTCGATCAAGCCAGTCCCAGCTTCTTCATCGCATAGGCCACTCCATCGTCTTCCACATTCTTGGTATAAAAGGTTGCATAAGGCTCCAGCTCCACGCTGTGATGCCCCATAAGGATGCAGTTCTTTGCATATTCAAACATCGATAAGTCATTGGTACTGTCACCAAACACATAGGCATCTTCCAGGGCGATCCCATAGTGCTTTAAAACCAGTTCAATGGCTGTTGCCTTGGAATACTGGGAGGGAACGCATTCATAGAATCCACTGCCCCGGTCAATGATCTCAAAGTCCAGTCCCAAGGCCCGGGAAAAGCCCTTTAAATCACTTTTTTCGTCTGCAAAAACACAGAACTTATCAAAGTCGTAACAGTCCTCTTCCCACCCGTAGGGCGATAAGTTCCCTTCCCGTTCCACGATTTGCTTCATTCTCTCCACCTGGGGAAGGCGGGAGGTTCCTTTTTTAAAATAACAGCTTTCCGTTCCTTCTAAAACTCCATCCAGGTCATATTCCTGTATGATGCTCTTGATCTCAACTCCCAGCTCGTGAGGGATCGCCGCTGAAAAAAGAACCTGGTCTTCCGCTATAATACGGGTTCCGCAGCCACAGCAGTAGCCATCTACCTGGATCAGCTCTTTGATGGAACCGATCAGGCATTCAGTACGCCCGGAATTGATAAATACCAGATGACCATTCTTTCGGGCCTGTGCAACTGCCTCTTTTGCGCTCTCAGGCACATTCCGGTTTACCTCAGAATATAGCGTACCGTCAATATCGAAAAACAAGGCCTTTCTTTTCTCGCTCATCGGTCACCCCGAAAGCATATGGTCCCTGTTGTTTCATCCATGCTTTCCACAATGGCCAGGGACTCTACCTGGATTCCTTCCGCTCTTAATCGGTCTCCACCAGGCTGGAAGCCCTTTTCAATCACGATTCCTGCACCAACCAGCTTTGCACCGGAATCCTTTACGATAGCAGCCAGGCCTTCCAGGGCTTTTCCGTTGGCTAAAAAATCATCAATCAGCAGTACCTTGTCACCGGCTCCTAAGAATTCTTTGGAAACCATGATGTCATAGGTCCTTCCGTGGGTAAAGGATTCCACCGAGGTGGTATATACATCACCTGCTATATTCTTAGTCTTGGATTTCTTTGCAAATACCACCGGTACATCAAAGTACTGGGCCACGATACAGGCTATGCCAATGCCGGAAGCCTCAATGGTTAAAATCTTATTGACTTCATAATCGGCAAAGCGTCTCTTAAATTCCTTTCCAATTTCTACGAACAGCTTGATATCCATCTGATGATTTAAAAAACTGTCTACTTTCAGCACATCACCGGACTTAATCTTTCCATCTTTCCGTATTCTGTCCTTTAAAAGCTGCATAAAGGTTCCCCCAATCGTAAATTATTCATTATTTAATAACTGCGTTCTCTGTAAGGAAATCCATTACTTTATTGTTTATAATATAATCATCTACATCAAACTGGCCTGCGGTCTCGATCATCTTTTCAGCGCTTTCATAACCCATCTGCTCTGCAACTTCCTTACGATCTTCATCCGTAATTGTGATTCCCTCTTTTTCCGCTATGGCGTTTACGATCAGTCTCTGTTCTACAGTTGCCTCTGCCTGAGTCTTTATGATGTTCTTAAAGTCCTCTTCTCCCATTCCGGTAAATGCGCCTACAAAGGTTTTAAAGTCCATACCGTAAGCTGCTGCCTGGTTTGTATATCTGGCAATCATGTTATTGAAATTGGCATCAACTGCTTCCTGCTTTGGTTCCACTTTAGAACCGTCTAAGATGGCAGTATAAATATCGCTTTTCACCTTCTGTTCTGCTTCATCATTCTTATTCTGTAAAAGAGTCTGTTTCTTGTCTTCCTTGTATTCATCTACTGTCTTAAAGGATGTGGTTTCCTGAACAAAAGCATCGTTTAATTCCGGAACCTGCTTTTCTTTAACGGTATTGACTGTTACATCAAATACCACAGCCTTTCCTGCCAGATCCGCATTCTGATAACCTTCAGGGAACGTAAGGTTTAAGGACACCTTGTCCCCCTTTTTCGCACCTACAAGGCCGTCTTCAAAGCCTTCGATAAACTGGCCGGCGCCAATTGTTAAGTCATAGCCCTGAGCTGTTCCGCCATCAAAAGCAACGCCATCCTTGGTTCCTACATAGTCAATATTAACCACATCGTCCTTCTGAACGGCCCGGTCAACCTCAACATCCTTTGCACTTACGGTTAAATCGTTTTGAACCGCCTGGTTCACTTCGTCATCGGTCACTTCTACCGGATCCTTGGTCACTTCAATTCCCTTGTAATCTCCCAGGGTGACGGTACCATTATCCACACCCGTTAAATCCTCAACAGCCAGAGTTTCCTGTGCTGAGCTTTCCGTTGCTTCCGTCTCAGTTTCTGCTGGCTTTTCTGCCGGCTTTTTAGAACATCCGGAAATAAGAGCGGCGGCAACCAAACCGCACATACAAACTTTAAAAATTTTCTTCATAATATGATCCTTTTTCCTTCTATTTTTAATAATTGATAAAAAAGTGCTTCCAGTCAGTTATACCATATCGGGCAAGGTAAAAAAAGCTTTTTCCCGAAATTAACAAAAATTTCAATATTCCGTTATATTTAACCGAATCAGGGAAATCCCCTATTTCATATGAGAAAAGTATTAAGTGGGGGACTTGCTTGTGCCAGGCGGAGTACAAGCTCCACCTGACAGGCAGCGAAATGGATTGCCAATAACCGCTGAACGGAAGCATTATTTGTAAAATGCCCGGAAAGCTTTGTATGTATTGTATACATCAAGCTTGGAAGAAAGCTCAAAAGGAGAATGCATGGAAAGAATGGGCACTCCTAAATCCACCACATCCACATTCATATGAGCCACATATTTGGCAATGGTGCCGCCGCCGCCCTGATCCACTGCACCAAGCTCTCCGATCTGCCAGTAAATACCTTCCTGCTCCATCAAGGCGATGATCTTTGCCATAAGCTCCGCACTGGCATCGTTGGAACCTGATTTGCCCCGGACACCGGTGTACTTGGTCAGGACGCAGCCTTTGTTTAAAAAGCAGGAATTGCGGTCTTCATATACCTGGCCAAAGGTGGGATCATAGGCTGCATTGACATCGGAGGATAAGCAAATGGAGTTTCTAAGCACCTTTCTTACATCCACCTGGGCCATGGCAGCCAGATCCTGAATGTAGTGAAGCACGAAATCAGAATCTAAGCCGGTATTTCCCTCAGAACCGACTTCCTCTTTATCCGCCAGAACGGTGACCGTCGTATATTCAGGCATGTTGGCATCGATTTCAGCCATCAGAGCCGTATAGGCACATACCCTGTCATCCTGTCCGTAAGCACCGATAAGGCTATGGTCCAGTCCTACGTCACAGGCCTTCTGGGCCGGTACCAGCTCGATCTCAGCGCGGAAGAAGTCCGCTTCTGTAATTCCATAACGGTCGTTAAGCAGCTTTAAGGCCAGAAGCTTCACAGGCTCCTTAAGCTCCGCCTCATCAATAAAGGGAATGGAACTAATGAGTACATTCAGTTCCTCGCCCTTTAAACCATCTCTTAATTTTCTGTCATTTTGCTCACTTGCCAGATGGGGAAGCAGATCTGTCACGCAGAATACGGGATCGCCTTCCTTTTCTCCGATGTTTAATTCCACAATCTCACCGTTTTTCTTAATGATCACCCCGTGGATGGCTAAAGGAACTGTTCCCCACTGGTATTTCTTGATTCCGCCGTAATAATGGGTCTTAAAATAAGCCAGGTCATTTTTTTCAAAAACAGGATTGGGCTTTAAATCAAGCCTTGGGGAATCGATGTGAGCGCCGTTGATGCGAAGCCCCTGTTCCATTCCCGCTTTGCCGAAGGTGGTTGCAATGATGGCCTTGCCGCGGTTCACATAGTACACCTTATCGCCAGTCTTATAGTTTCTTCCGGTTTCAAAGGGACGGTATCCCTGCATCTCAAGCATTGCCACGGCCTCTCTGACGCATTCCCGTTCGGTTTTTCCGTTGTCCAGAAATCTCTTATAGCCCTCGCAGAACATCTCCGCCTCTTCACGCTGATAAGGCGCCTCCTTTGCGATATGCGGAAATTTAAATGTCAGTTCTTCCTGCAATTGTTGTCCTTTTGTTTTCTCCATTTCGTGATTCCTCCATATTCTTATGATAATTAATTAACAGATTTCATCGCTGTCAAGGACCAGAGTAAACGGTCCGTCGTTTAAAAGCTCTACCTTCATGTCGGCTCCGAAGCTTCCGTGCTCTACCTGGTTTCCATAGGTCTTTAACCGCTCCACCACGTATTCATAGAGGCTGTTTGCAAGCTGCGGTCCTCCTGCCTTTGTAAAGCTTGGGCGGTTGCCCTTCCTGCAGTCTGCATAAAGGGTAAACTGGCTGACCACCAGGATTTCCCCTCCCACATCTGTCAGGGAAAGGTTGGTTTTCCCATTTTCATCGGGAAAAATCCTTAACTTGCATATTTTATCGGCCATTTTATCGGCAATGGCTTCCGTATCCGTATCAGACACTCCCAAAAGAAGCAGAAAGCCTTTCCCAATGGCGCCGATCTGCTGCCCATCCACAGTAACCTTTGCATGGGCAACCCGCTGTAAAACAATCTTCATATCCATTCTCCTGTCTATTTTAATACCAGTCTTAAGTATTCCAAAAGGGTTTCCGTAGCCGCTTCCCGGTATACAATTTCTCTGGCTAGCACCGGGTAATCCGTTATAATATTATCCACTCCCAGCATCTTCATCCGCTCCATTTCGCTTTTGTTGTTCACCGTCCAGGCATGAACCGCCTTTCCCTTCTTATGAGCGGCTTCCACCAGCCTTTCGCTTACAAAGCTGGAACGGAGGCTGATAAAGTCAATAGAATCGCTGGAATAATAATCTCCATAGGCTGCTGATATAATATAACCGGTGCGGATATCAGGATCCATTTCCTTGATTCTGCTTAAATAGGACAGGCGGACAGAAGTCACAACGCACTGTTCCTTCATCTGGTATTTCTCAATCAGTTCCCTGACCTTATCCGGGAGCTTACTGCCGCTTCCTAAATCCTTGATCTCAATATTTATATTGATCCGACCCTTGCAGAATTCCATGACCTCCTCTAACGATGGGATCCGTTCCCCCTCATAATCAGCAGAAAACCACTTTCCCACATCCAGCTGCTGCAATTCCTCAAAGGTGTAGGAGCTTATGGCACGGTTTATTCCTGATACTCTTTTTAAGCTGATATCATGCCCCAGCACCACCACGCCATCCTTTGTCTCCTGGACATCGATCTCCACAAAGTCCGCCAGGTCATCAACGGCCCTTGCCATGGCGGCCATGGTATTTTCAGGGGCTGCCTTTGAGCTGCCCCGGTGGGCGGTGATCTGAATCACGCTGAGCAAGTCAGTGGTAATTGCAGAACCATTCCGCACTACTCCATAAAAGGAAAACAGGCTGAATGCCGCAGCCACAGCCATGAACAGGACCGCCAGCCTCCTCTCCCCATACTTGCTGCCGGAATAATCGCCGCTTTTGCTCCTTTTTGCAGAGCTGCTGGTAAAACCGAAATACTGGACGCTTAATGCTCCCCAGTTTCCCACAGCCAGGAACATACTGGTTAAAAAGATCAGGACCAGCTCGATCCGGCCGCATGCTGCCGGCAGGATGGCCAGGGCCAGACTATTATCCGTAAACAAGGTCACTCCCACCGCAGCGATCAGCACACAAAAAGCATAGACAAGCCAAAGTCCTGCTACAGCTGCTGCGTAATACATGGTCAAAAGAATTACAACCTTTAATATCCGGTGTCTTAAAAGCCATAAGCTTCTAAAATACCCATCCCTGAAATTCTTCTGCTCCACCATGCAGGCGTGAATGGTATAGATTCCGGGAATGACAACTGCCAGGAGCAGAACCACAAAAAGGGCCACAGACACCTTTCCCACAGGCTTATTCAAAATCTCGGATATAACAAAATTAAGAGGCTTTACATGGGTCAGCATCCGGTAGATAAGATACAGGTTTACAAGCCCGTAATCCGCCAGAATGAGAAGCCCCAGCCGCCAGTTTTTTCTTCGGATCTCATGGGTCAGCTTAAAAAAGCCGCCGGTTAAGATCTCCCCCATTTTAAGCTTCCGGGAATAGAAGGCCCCCTCATACAGCGTAAGAAGACAGCCGGTCTCCAGCATAAGAATCAGGATTCCGATAACCGCCATCACCACAATCATGAGGACCGTCCAGGGCTTTGCCAGGAAATAGCCGATGTTTCCGGCGGTCAGATAGCTGTATCCCGCCATGCGCAGCGCAAATAAAAGGCCTTTGTTTAAGAGAAGCAGGTACAGGGTCGTGGTGACCAACCGAAACAGCAATTCAAAAACAAACGCATTCTTTTGATTGAACTTTATGATCTTCCAGGTGTCTTTTGTTAATGTACTCATGCTATAACCTTCTTTTTGCGGAAAAAATTAAGAAATACGCTTTGGGAGTTTTTATATGCGTAAAAAGCAGCCTCAGCGAGCGGAATCGTCAAGGCTGCATCTTTTAAGTCAAATCGTCCTCATCCATCATGTCCTCTCCTGCTGTCTCCCGCTGCTGAGCCTCACTCAGTTCCAGAATCGCCTGGTTTAAGGAAAACATCTTCCCATCCAGCATATTCACCACATCCGCGCAGGCCTTCAGCTCCTGCTGCA
>POVV01001226.1_pt1 | contig 10003 bp, 6 predicted proteins | sample 1560271 | NCBI WGS metagenome assembly POVV01 (sample SAMN08337232, study PRJNA429181) | Bioreactor metagenome, whole genome shotgun sequencing project. | biome: cows' rumen and soil; feature: anaerobic; isolation source: anaerobic chemostat enrichment culture, galacturonate as sole carbon source...... | reverse complement strand
ATATGAGGTTTTGGAACCGGTACTGGATTTTAAGCAGGCAAAGGATCATCCGGTGTTAATCCATCCGGAGGAGGACTGGCTGAGCCTCTGCCCGGTAGGTGCGGATAATAAAAGAAATTTATGTGCTGCCGGCGGGGAAGAGCATGGAAACGTTGATGAGGTATTAAAGCAGTGCGAATATGTGGTGGAACAGGTTTACCATACAAAGGCGAACCAGCAGGCAATGATGGAGACCTTTAGGGCCTATTCTTATCTGGACACTTATGGGCGTCTTAATATGGTGGCATCCACTCAGGTCACCTTTCATGTAAGGAGGATCCTGGCTCATGCCCTGGATATTCCTAAATCCCAGATCCGCGTGATCAAACCCCGGATCGGCGGCGGCTTCGGCGCAAAGCAGACGGTGGTGGCTGAGGTATATCCGGCAATCGTGACAATGAAAACCGGCAGACCGGCCAAGATGATCTACAGCCGGTATGAGTCTCAGATCGCCTCTTCTCCCCGCCATGAGATGGAAGTCCATGTACGTGTTGGAGCGGATAAGAACGGAATTCTACAGGCAATTGATGTATATACTCTGTCAAATACAGGAGCTTACGGGGAACACGGCCCTACTACAGTAGGTTTATCCGGACATAAATCCATTCCCCTGTACCGTACGCCGAAAGCGTTCCGGTTTACATATGATGTTGTTTATACAAACTGCATGTCTTCAGGCGCTTACAGGGGGTACGGAGCGACACAGGGAATATTTGCGGTGGAATCTGCAGTAAATGAACTGGCGGAAAAGATGGGAATGGATTCTGTGAAATTAAGGGAATTAAACATGGTAAGGGAAGGCGATATCATGCCTGCCTACTATGGGGAAACCTTAAACAGCTGTGCCCTGGACCGGTGTATGGCCCGTGCCAAGGAGATGATCCGCTGGGATGAGAAGTATCCCAGAGTTGACATGGGAAATGGAAAGGTGCGGGGCGTAGGGGCAGCCATGGCCATGCAGGGATCCAGCATTTCCGGCGTTGATGTAGCTTCTGTGGAGCTGCGCCTTAATGATGATGGTTTTTATACCCTTATGATCGGTGCTTCCGACATGGGAACGGGCTGTGATACCACCCTGGCCCAAGTGGCGGCTGATTGCCTGGAATGTGATCTTGATGAAATCGTGGTCCATGGAACGGATACGGATGTTTCTCCTTATGATTCCGGTTCTTATGCTTCCAGCACCATGTACTTAACCGGAATGGCTGTGGTAAAGGCCTGCGGAGAAATGCGGGAAAAGATCTTAAGAAAAGGTGCCCAGTATCTTAACTGCCCGGAGGATTCCCTGGAATTTGACGGAAAAAAGGTCTGCCAGCCCTCGGGAGAGTTGGAAATATCCTTAAAAGATATAGGAAACAAGGTCATGTGTTTTAATGAGGACATGCTCACTGCCGGCGCCTGTCATTCTTCTCCTGTATCGCCGCCTCCTTTTATGGTGGGAATGGCTGAGGTTGAAGTGGATCAGGAGACCGGTGAGGTAGAGCTTCTGGACTATGTGGCGGTTGTGGACTGCGGAACAACCATTAATCCCAATCTGGCCAGGATCCAGACCGAGGGGGGTATCGCTCAGGGCATTGGCATGGCCATGTATGAAGATATTACCTATTCATCCAAGGGACAGATGCTTCAGAATTCCTTTATGCAGTACAAGCTTCCCACCAGGCAGGACGTGGGCGATATCCGGGTGGAATTTGAGAGCAGCTATGAGCCTACAGGGCCTTTTGGGGCCAAGTCCATTGGAGAGATCGTAATCAATACGCCTTCTCCTGCCATTGCAGATGCTGTTGCCAATGCAGTAGGAGTGAGAGTAAGGGAATTGCCAGTTACAGCAGAAAAGGTGTACTGGGGAATGAACAGTAATAGTAAATGACCAGAGCCTGGACTTGTCCAGGGCTTGAAAGAAGCGGAATAAAAGAAAGCGCGCCGGATGTTTGGATTCCGGCGCCTTTTTTGTTTCCTTCTTTCTTCTGAACATATCAATGATATTTGTTGATAAAAACAATCATGTTGTGATTTAAACAGGTGATTGCATTGATAATAACAAGGGTGTATGATTGGGAAAGAGAAAGGAGGGAGAAATTTATGGAAGCTTTGATAAGGGCGGAAAAAATCTGCAAGGATTATGATGCAGGTGAGGTCAAGGTCCAAGCTTTAAAGCATGTGTCGTTTGAGATTCTCCGAGGGGAATTTATCGTGATTCTGGGACCCAGCGGGTCTGGGAAAAGCACACTTTTGAATATATTGGGAGGAATTGAAACGGTTACCAGCGGATCTGTTTATTACGATGGTAATCCTCTTTCCTGGGGAGATTTAAAGAGTCTTACGGCCTATCGCCGGGCTCATGCCGGGTTTATCTTTCAGTTTTATAATTTGATGCCGGGACTGACTGCACTTGAAAATGTGCAGCTGGCGGCAGAACTTTCCGAGGATCCTCTGGATCCGGAAATGCTGCTTGGTCAGGTGGGACTTTTAGACAGGGCAAGCCATTTTCCAAGCAGGCTCTCAGGAGGACAGCAGCAAAGGGTGGCAATTGCCAGGGCTTTGTGCAAGAATCCTGATATCCTCCTCTGCGACGAGCCCACGGGGGCCTTGGACAGCAGCACAGGAAGCCAGATATTAAAGCTGTTATCGGATTTTAACAGACAGTATGAAAAGACGGTGCTTCTGATCACCCATAATGAGAACATTGCGGGGATCGCAGACCGGGTTTTTTATTTTAAGGATGGATGTCTGGAAAAGATCCGTGTCAATGAAAGACCCTTAAAGCCGGAGGAGGTGGTCTGGTAGTGAAAAGCTTCCGCAAGAACGTAGTCCGGTGTGCCAGGCAAAATCCAGGATCTTTTCTGGGGGCGGTTTTCATCATTGCCATCGGCATATTTGTCTATGTGGCCATGATGGACACATTGAGAAACTTAGGAGACCAGGTGCAGCGTTACTATGACAGCAGTGCCATTGCAGACGTATTTGCCCAGGTTTCAGGAATCTCTGAGGTTGATCTGGAACGGTTAAAGGAGATTCCGGGGATCGAGGAGGTTTCCGGGAAAATGGCCGTTGATGTAAGGCTGTTTGCCCCTTCCCAGACGGAAATCGTAACGGTGCATCTGCTGTCTTACGATCCCTCGGATTCTTTAAACCGGCTGATGTTAAAAGGGACGGGGGCAGGAAAAGACAGCATTTATCTGGGCAGCCGGATGACCGGATTATATGGATATGGAAACGGGACACCTCTCACCCTCATGATTGATGGAAAAAGCGTGAGATGTGAACTGGCCGGAACCTGTTACGGGCCGGAATATATATATGCCATTCCTCCCGGAGGGGCCATGGTCCCCGATGGAGAGATTTACGACATTGCATGCATAGAAAAAAACAGGATGGAAGAATTAACGGGGAAAAAGGATTCCATGAATGAGCTTGGATTCCGGCTGGCAAAAGGATATACCTATGAGGACGTACGATATCAGCTGATGGATCGTCTTTCCGGGTATGGCCTGATTTCTCTCTCTTCTAAGGATAATCAGGCCAGCTATAACATGGTACAGGGAGAGATCCATGAGCTATACTCCATGGGAACGGTGCTTCCCATCCTATTTATGTCGATTTCAGTGTTCATGCTTTATGTGGTGTTAAAAAAGATGATAGACAGGGACCAAAGTCTGATCGGCACCATGAAATCCTTTGGAATGAGAGATGGGGAACTGATTTTGGCATACCTTTATCAGGGAGCTGAAGTGGGGGTTTTAGGTGCTCTTGCCGGAAGCGTCCTTGCGGTTCCCTTTGGCCGTTATATGTTTCTGATGTATGTGGACTTTTTTAACCTGCCGGACACGGTTTATCACAGCTACATGAATACAAGGATAAGCGGCATGGGAATTGCGGTGGGAACCGGGCTTCTGGCAGTTTACTTAGGGGTCAGGGGTATCTTAAAGATCACTCCAGCCCAGGCCATGAGGGCAAAGGCGCCTGCTTCCGCAGGGAATTTAAAGCTGCCTGGTTTTTTGGCCTCCAGGCTTGGCGCTATGGAAAAAATGGGCTTACGCTCTGTGGTGAGGAACCCTTTTCGCGGATTTTTAATTATATTGGCCATTGCATTTCCTTTTTCCATGTCTTCCGTGCTTTTATCTTTTAAAGGGGTAGCGGATCAGATGTATTTTGACCAGTTCAGCAAGGTGCAAACCTATGATATACAGATTTCCCTGGACCGCTATGTGTCCCCCATCCGCGGGGAATCGGCAGGGGAAGGAATCACAGGGGTAGGGAAAAGCGAAGCAGTCATCCAGAAGGCAGTGGAATTAAAACATGAAAATTTATCGGAATTTGCCTTGATTTACGGACTGAACCGGGGATCTGACATGTGGAGGATTATGGATCTCTACGGCCGGTTTTATGATCCGCCGGAGGATGGGATTATCATTAACAGCCGGATTGCAGAAAAGCTTCATCTGGAGGCAGGGGATGTTATGGAAGTATCCGTTCCCGGCCTGACAGCGGAAGCGGTAAAGGTTCCGGTAAAAGCTGTTATAAAGGAGAGCCTGGGAGGCGGCTGCTATATATCGGCAAAGGGCTTTTCCCACTTTTTTGATTCTGTCCCAATGGCTGGAACCGTACTTTTAAAGGTGGAAAAGGGCAGGCTTAATGAAGTCCGGGAAGAGCTTTTAAAAACCAGCAGGGTGACTTGGATGGTGGATACCGGACGTATCACCCAAAGCTACCGGGACATCATGGGCAGCATGATGGCAATGGTCCAGATGTTTTCCTTTATGGCTGTGGCGGCGGGTGGGATCCTCATTTATAATATTTCCATGATCAATATCAGGGAGCGGATCTCAGAGCTTGGAACACTTATCATCATGGGAGGAACGGATAAGGAGATCGGAAGAATTCTCCTGTTTGAACAGGTAGTCTACTTCATTCTGGGAATTGCCTTAGGAGTGTTTGGGAGCCTTGGGGTCAAATACCTTGTGGAGCATCTGGTCATATCGGATTCCTATACCATTGAGCTGGCTATACGGCCATCCTGCTATGGGATAGCATTTCTTACCTGTCTTGCAATGGCAGGGGCTTCTTTGCTGGCCCAGACGCGGTTTGTAAGAAAGATAAGACTCACGGATATTTTAAAGGAAAGGGAGTAAGCTTATGAAGATCCGAATGGATGGCAGGAAAAAGAAATTATGCTTTTTGGCTGCAGGGATTGTCCTGGCACTGATCATAGGGAATACTGCAGTGAAAAGTTTAAAAGGGGCCCCGGTTCAAACTGTGGCAGCTTCTTATGAAGCGGTAGAAGACCGTTATACGGAGGAAGGGACCATTACGGCAGGAGGGGAGTACCGCCTGGTTTCAGAGGCATCAGGGCCGGTAAAAGAGGTCATGGTCAGGGAAAATGATGGTGTGAAGGCAGGAGATATCTTATTTACCGTTGATGACAGGGATTTATTGCAAGAAAAATCCCTTTGTGAAAGCGCACTGGCAGGGTATAAGGCCAAACTGGAGCAGAGCCGGATCGGGCAGGTGATGACGTCATCGCCTCAGGAATATCTGGATTCCATAAGAGCGGAAGTGTCGGCAAAGGAGGCTGATTATCAGGCTGCAAAAACTCTTTTTGACGCTTCCCAGTCCCTGTATTCGTCCGGCAGCATTTCCAGGATCGAATGGGAGAAAGACAGGGCTTCTTATGAAAACGCCTCTCTGGCATGGGAGCAGGCAAAGAGCCGGTATGAGGAGAGCCGCCGGTTTTTGGAGAGCTTAAAAGCAGGAGGCATTGATGAAACAACCATTAACGGAAGGTTTTATGATAGCGTGGAGGAACAGCTAAGGGCTCAGATCAGATCCCAGGAAACAACGATGGAACAATTGGAAGACAGGTTAAAAAAGTGTGTGGTAACTGCAGACAGAGATGGAGTCATCACATCCCTTCCTGTTAAGGATATGTCTTACATACAGGCAGGGGAAACTGCCGTAACCATTAGCGGGCGTGGAAAGATCCAGGCAGAGTCTGACGTGCTTACCAGCATTGCGCCCTATCTTTCCCCGGGAGATAAGGTGACGGTGATCCTTAAGCTTAGGAATCAGGATCAAATGTACGGCGGAACCATAAGCCAGGTCTATGACTATGCGGCCAAAGGGACCTCTGCCCTGGGAATGGATGAATACAGGGTGCATGTGAAGATTGATCTTGATGAGAACACGGATCTGGAAGGAAAGGAAGGGTATGGGGCCAACATCCGTTTCACCCTGTATCAGGGAGATAATAGGCTGGTGATCCCTTCAAGCGCTGTTTTCCAACTAGATGACCAAAATTATGTGTTTGTGATCAAAAACGGAAAAGCGGAAAAGCTTCCGGTGGAAGTGGAATACAAAACCTCCTCCCAGGCGGTAATAAAGGAAGGCCTGGCCGAGGGGCAGAAGGTCATTGATCATGTGGATTCAGAAGAAATCTATGAAGGGGCAAAGGTATATGCCGGTTCATAGATTCTAAAGAATAAAGGGGCGGCAGCATGGAGTTTCCAATGCTGCCGCCCTTTTTATATGGATTTATTTAATCTTTTCGTAGCTGGATTCTTTGATGGTTCCGTCGCTGTTGGTCTTGTAGTATTTACCGTCGCCATCCTGAATGTTTGTCTTGCCCTTTGCAAGCTTTCCGCTTGTTCCGACTAAGTACTCTTTATCATTGTATTCCACTACTTTATATTTTTCATCTTTGTCAGCTTTGATGAGTCTTCCCTGTACGTAGATGCTGTCATCTGTGATGGAATTGTAGCCGGCACCCTTATTGCTTCCAGCCTTGCGGAAGTTGTAGGTGTATTTCTCGCCGTCAATATCAATGGTTGTCTTGCCGGTTGACATAGCGCCTTCCTTAGGAGATGTACCGAAGTAGTAAACCTCTGCGGCATCATCTGCTGCAGGGAAATCGCTTTCAGTTTCGATCTCGTCGTAGGTCGCGATGGTCTTACCTGATTCAAAGGTCAGCTTATAAAGGCCCTGAAGCATTTCGCCCTTTTCGTTGAACGCATAGCTTAAGCCGTTAATGGACTTGATCTGGCTTGTTGTCAGCTGTCCGCTGGTGGAAGAGTAGAACCAGTATTCTGTATCGTCATCATAAGCTTCCTGATCAAGCTCTGGTCCTGGAACGGTCTTGAACCAGCCTTTTGCAAGCCAGCACTGTTCTGGGAGATTGTAATATTGGTTTGCAGAGCTTGCTGTTGAAGCGGAAGCTGATTCATACCATTCGGATTCAGCGGCTCCGTTTTCATTGAAGCGGTATTTTTGGCCGTTGATGGTCTTGGTGGTATCCTTAACCTTCTTGCCGTTGGTACCGAAATAGAACCAGTAGGCTCCGTTAAAGTTGTCTTTTTCATTATCTGAATCTTCTACTTCGATGGATTTCCAGCCAATTGCCTGAGCTCCGTCAGAGGAATCGCCTAAGTAATAGGTTCCGTCCTTCCAAGCGTCGTCTCCGGTCTGGCGTGTGGATTCATCATTGACCCAGCCAAACAGCATTCTGCCTTCTGAATCAAAGGAAAAGTTATGGAACTCTCCGTTAGCAACCTTTATGGATTTAAAGGAGGTCTTGCCGGAAGTAGGAGCTTTAAAGGCTTTTCCGTTACTTCCAAAGTAGTACCAATAAGTATCAGGAGCATCTTCTTCATCCTGGTCAGCAGTAATTTCACGCCATTCATTTGTAACCATGGCTCCTGATGAATTTACATAATAGTAATTGTCATCGGATTCGATTAAGCTGCTGGTAGCCAGCTCGCCATCTTCATTCAAATAGAACCAGTTGTCACCAGACTTGCGCCAGGATTCGGTAGATGCGTCTCCATTGGAGTCGTAGTATACCCAGGTGTCATTTTCCTGTGCCCAACCCTGTGCGGCAAAGGAGGTCATGGATGCACCTATGGTAAAAATCGCTGCAGCGCAGGGAATAAGCCATCTAAGTTTCTGTTTTCTCATGTTTGTTCTCCTTTCATAAGAACCCTTTTTGTTACTTTGTCAGCAGGTCTTGCTGATGGAATGACTTTAAACCATGGAGTAGGTCTAAGGTCAAGTGATGTAAAAAAGGCGTAAGAATGCGTAAGAAAAGGCGGAGAATTTAAGAAAACCGTAATTCCACCATATTCTGGAAGCTATTCCTGAGGCTGGAAATAGAGAATTGGAATCAGAGATGGCCTGGGCTAAAAAGTGCAGAAAAGTAAAAAAAAGAGACAGGAATTCCTATCTCTTATGCAATAATCATACCACAAAATTGACTTTTTTTCAAGTCTTGTTATTTTGCCCAGTCTGGAGTAGACTTTGTATTTATCAGAAGATTGGAGGGTTTTTTATGGATGATGGGAAGTGGCTACAGACTGCGAACGACGAATTTCAGATTGCCAGGGTAAAAGCGGCCAATGATTATACAAAAAAGTTTGGCCTTGTTTTAACGGATGAGGAGGCATCTCTGCTTATTGGGGAGAGGAAAAATGCATTAAAGGAGCAGGAACGGGTGGAATTCGGAGAGGGGATCCTTCCGAAACTGATTTTTGCATTTTGTGATTCCCCGTATATTTATCAGGATAATTACGTGGATTCCCTGGGAAGGCTTCAGGATATGTTCTACCTATATAAAAATGAATCAATGGACGAAATTACCGATGATGAACTGATCGAATTTATGAAGGACCAGTTTGACGGACCATGCCAGGGCTCTCTTGATCATCTGGAGGACACTGGATTGGAGGCATTTGCCAGACGCGTCCGCTTAGGATCAGATCTGTATGAGGAAGACGACGATGAGTTTTGAGACGGAAGAGTTAATGCCAATCGTGGCGGATTTAGCAGATAAATATACGGGAAAGGAAAGTACTTCCATTACCTATGAAAAAGCAAGGCAGCTCATGGAAGCGGTTTTGTACTGTATCCATGAGTACGAAACTGATCCAGCTAAAAGTCAGGAGCTTCTAACTATTGATGAGAAGGCGGCGGCAAAAAAGGTTTATAGCCTGGGATATGAGACGGTGCTAAGGAACGTGAAGGAAGCCCAGATTCTGTATAACAAAATAATACCGGATTTTAAGTATTATGAAAACCGGTGTTATTACGATACGTTTGTCAAAGGAATCCCTTCTTTCTTTTTATATTATGATCCCCGTTTCCAGCCTCAGAATCACATGCTTACGCTGGATTATCCGGTTTTGTATCCAGTGTATTCTTTGCAGGGAATTGATGCCATAAGTGCTTTTGTGAAATGTGTCAGTCTGGAACAGGTTTTCTTTGGAAAATTACCGGATGAGTATGTTCTCCATGTGCTGAGAGCCTATTCCCCGGATCAGGGGGAACTGATCATCAACCTTGCAGGCATTGTACTGCGGAATATTCTGGGCTGCCGGATGGCTGGTAAGAGGGTTAATATAGAGGGATATACCCCAGGGGAACTGGAACGGTTGATAAATTATGTAAATCAAAACAATGCGGCTTCCTTGGAACAGGAGATGAAAGGACTGGTTGATGAACTGGTTCGGTCCGGGTATGATGGACTGGAAGAATTGGGTGATTATCTAAAGGCCGGTCTGCATGATTATTGCTTCGAACTGAAGAATGCTGTGAAGAACCAGTGCGTGGATTCCATTCTCGCCATATAGAATGAAACGCAGGGACAAAAGCAGGAGACTTAGACTCCAAATCATAGTTAAGGATTATCACGGCTAAACAGGATTGGATGCTAAATAAAAAGATACCGGGAAGATCGTTCGATTCTTCCCGGTATCTTTTTATTACACCGTTTCTGATGGATTTTCCCCTCTGCGCATATTTTTCTGGGCAGTGGAGAGCATCAGCTTGATGCGGTTTAACTGGTTTACCTCGCTTGCGCCGGGATCATAATCCACGGCAATGATATTGGAATCAGGATAAGCTTTCCGCAGCTCCTTAATGACGCCCTTTCCAACGATGTGGTTGGGGAGGCAGCCAAAGGGCTGGGTGCACACGA
>POVV01001225.1_pt1 | contig 10014 bp, 16 predicted proteins | sample 1560271 | NCBI WGS metagenome assembly POVV01 (sample SAMN08337232, study PRJNA429181) | Bioreactor metagenome, whole genome shotgun sequencing project. | biome: cows' rumen and soil; feature: anaerobic; isolation source: anaerobic chemostat enrichment culture, galacturonate as sole carbon... | reverse complement strand
AACCAGAAACAGAACTAGATCCATTATATCTTTGCAAATTCAGCGAATTTCCCCAAGTGATTGATTACTTAAAACTGAATAATACCGGTAAGGATTCTGATATCTATGAGATTCAGGCATTTTTAAGCGGACATAAAACAGACAGAGAATTCTATGAGCAGATGATTACTAAGAAATTTAGACTAGGTTGCGATGCCAAAGTTGTGAATTCGATGGTACCAGGACTGATTTCTACTTTTGATGTAATGCTCGGAACACCTATTGATAAAGTGAAGCTAAAGGGAGATGAGAAAATATTCTTATCCAGAAAACTTAATGGCACAAGAGCTGCCTTTATAGGTGATAGACTTATGACTCGCCAGGGCAAAGAGTACATTGGATTAGATCACATTATTAACGATTTAAAAGCAATGGGGCTTTCGGATATGTTTATTGATGGAGAACTTCTATATAAGAACGAAGAGGGACTATCTGACTCAGAAGCCTTTCAGAAGGGTACTGGAATTGCGATGAGCAAGGACAAGGATAAATCTCGGCTCAAACTTGTTGTGTTTGATATCTTCCCATTGGAGGAATTCTGGACAGGCAAATCGAAAGATACATACGAGAAAAGAAGCAAGGGGTTGAACTTGTTGTCGTTGTACATTGATGACCGTGGAATCCAAAATGTAGAGATTGTACCAAGAATATATTCAGGTGCAGATCATTCACAAATTTGGAAATGGTTGGATCGTGCCGAAGAAGAGGACTGGGAAGGAATTATGATAAATCTCGATACTCCATATGAATGTAAACGCACTAAATCACTAATAAAAGTAAAGAAGTTTAAATCGGCGGATTTAAGATGCGTCGGTGTCGAAAAGGGTTCCGGGCGTAACAGGGGAACACTGGGAGCTTTAGTGTGCAAATACAAGGGTTACTCCGTAAATGTAGGATCTGGTTTTACTGATGAACAGAGAAAGTGTTATTGGGAAAATCCAGAAGATGTGGTAAATCATATTGTATCCATTAAATTCAAAGAGGAAACTCGCAATAAAGACGGAGGGATTTCGGTACAATTTCCTGTATTTGAGACTGTAAGATACGACAAAGACGAACCAAGCTACAATTAATATTATAAACCAGAATGACAATTTGGCAGATTGTTATTTTGTAGATATAGACACTACACGTAAAAATTCAAATATAAATAGAATTGAAACTCCGCTTTCATTCAGTGGTTGCAAACATTGAATTTAAGCACAACAAATTAAAATAAGAAAGGTAAAACAGTAAATTCTAGGATAAAGAGAATGCGCATTCCCTGTATATAGGGAAAATTTGAATACAGAAAATAAATGCGGAGCTTTAAAGACATGGGAATTAGTAAATTTCTGTGAGTTTGATAAATATGCAGTAAAAAGTTATTGTGTGATACATAATGAGTCAGTAGATAAGAACCTTGGTGATATTACTAAAGTTGATGAAACAAAATTAGAACCATTTAACATGATTGTTGGCGGTAGTCCTTGTCAGGACTTTAGTGTTGCCGGTAAACAGAAAGGATCTGTTTGGACATGTAAAGATTGTGGTAACGAATATAATCCGCTAACGGTTCATTGGAGCAAAAGAAATGCATGTCCACACTGTAGTAGTGAAAATCTCGACAAATCTCGTTCTTCTTTGCTTGTGGAATGGCTACGTATCATTAGAGCAAATAGACCGAACTTTGGTATCTATGAGAATGTTAAAAATATTGTAGGAAAACAGTTTAAAGAAACATTCAAAATGTTTACTGATGAGCTAAAGGAATATGGGTACAACGTCTATTGGAAGGTTCTAAATGCAAAAGACTATGGTATTCCGCAGAATAGAGAAAGAGTTTATCTGATAATAATTAAAAAAGAACTGGACAATGGTGATTTTAAATACCCTGAGTCATTTGATAACGGAACACGATTAAGAAACGTACTAGAAGATAAAGTTGATGAAAAATATTATATTTCACAAGATAAGGTGCAAAAGTTCTTAAATGATATTCAAGAGAAAAAACTATCCGAGAACGATGATAATACAGTTAATCAACTTGGGAACATTGTTAACACAGGAAATTGGGATAACCCACAGAGGGGGAGGATTTATTCTTCCAAAGGTTGTAGTCCCGCTTTGAATTGCTGTGGAGGAGGTGGACTTGAACCAAAAATACTACAAGTTGGTAAATTAAACTCATCACAAGATGGGGTAGTAGTATCAGAAAATGGTATAGCACCGACTCATACAGCAGGTCATGGCAATGTTCCAAAGATAATTTCTGTCGGTAATTTAAATCCATCAGGAAATGGAATGAACGGGAATGTGTTTTCTGAGGGCGGATTATCACCTACGCTTACAACTAATAAAGGTGAAGGAAATAAGGTGTTAATTAATCAAGCAACTAAAAAGGGATATATAGAATGTGAAATTGGAGGAGTCGCTGACTTATCTTATCCAGATAGCAAAACACGTAGAGGAAGAGTTCAAGATGGAGGGAACATTTCTCCTACAATAACAGCTACCGAAACTGGGATTTGTAGAATTGAAAGCCAAATAAGAATTCGCAAATTGACTCCACTTGAATGCTTTAGGCTTATGGGATTTTCAGATTTAGATTTTATAGCTGCTGAAAAGGTAGTTAGCAACAGTCAACTATACAAGCAAGCCGGCAACAGTATTGTAGTTGACGTTTTATATTACATATTAGTTGAATTATACAAGGCGATGCCATACTTATTTGACGACTTAAAACTTGGGAGTTATTTCTCTGGGATAGGTGCATTTGAAGCTGCTTTAGATAGATTGTTTGAGAGCATTAATTCTGAAAATTTTACACAACCACAAGTGGAATAAGCTCTGCTTGTGGAGATCAACCAGTGTTATTAGGTGGAGTGGGAGAAATAAATTTTGGGAAGCAATATAGGCAAGGCAATAGAATTTATGATTCAAATCATATTGCAATGTGTGTATTATCACAACCTGTGGGAAATGCAGGAGGATATAGTTACTTATATACGGTGTACGAACCAATTTGCGCCGCTATGAGAGGAAGATACTATGAAGAAGGTAAAATTGAGCAGCAATTAGAGCTAAGACATGATGGTAGAACTAATACAATTACAACCGTTACTAAAGATAATTTGATCATTGAATGTAAATTAAATTAAAGATTCATAGTAGAGATAAGACAAATACAGCAACTGATAAAATAGCCGATGTTATTGTCAATATCGTTATATGGTTGAGATTATTTTTCCATGATTTGTTATTGTCTAATATTTTCCCTTCTTTTAATTTACCATTAAAATTTAATGAACCGGTATGAAAAATAGTACATGAAATTGCTTCTTTTTTAGAAATATAATCAAAAGCAATGGAAACATGAGTACATTTGCCATTTTCGCTGCTAATAAATAGTGGGTATACATTATTGTACTCGTCATATGTGTTGAGTTTCATACCGTTTTTAGTATCTGTCATAAACTCTCCAGTAGTAGTAACTGCTAATGGGGCTAAAGGGGCAAAATCATCTTTTTCAATGATGCAATTACCTATATTTCTTATTTGAATATTTGAAACAAAAAGATTCTCAATTGTTTTATCGTTATATTTTATACTTAAATGTTCTAATTGACTTGCACTATTTGAAATTAGAGTGGTGGTAATAATTTCGTATGTCAATGCTTTCCTTTTAAGCCCTATAAAATAAAAAATCATTGAAGTTAGCACACCACCTAAAAGCCCTACGATGCACCAAAATAAGTTAGTATTCCACATAGTAATATCCCCCACACAAAGTATTTGATTACAGAGATAGTATAACACAAAAAGAACAGGATGTAAATTTGAATAGGTAGTAAGAGGTAGAGTGGAAGATTCAGATTAAAATGAAAATTTGATTGGAGATGGAGGGAATGAAATGTTTGGAAAATGGAATGAAATTAGCAAAGAAGGATTACCAAAAGAGCAAGGATATTATCTGGTAGCTATTGAAAGGTATAAAAATTGGACAACAAAGGAGAAATGCTATGAAACAAATTTTATATTTTTCAGAGGTAAAACTACATGGGCTACATGTAACGGAAGTATTAAAGCATGGATGGAATTACCTGAACAGTTTATGAAAGAATGATTTCAAGGAGGGATTATGGAAAAAGCAAAGGTTTTTAATACACCAAAAGAAATTGTTGAATACTTTTTTCCTAATAGAATTAGTAATGCTTGTGGCGGAGGGGTCATCGGTTGCCCATATGAACAATGTTATTCTGGATATATTAATTTAGTTGAAAATGAGTGCACTAAGTATTGTAAGGGTTTTGAAGCTGGAAAGACTCCGGACGAGATATGTGGAGAATGTTGGAACCAGCAGCTAAAGTAACTTTAAAATGACGATTTCAATTGGTAAACCCATATTTAATAATGAAGTAATGCGCCCGGCGCATCCGGCGTTACATAACCTTCCGGCCTGACTGGCAGTGCCGGGGCCGGAGGGTTATAAACGAAAAATTTAAATATCTTCTATTGACTTAAAAAAATCTACAACCATGGATAATATATCCCAAATGGCTAATGCGCCTACTAGAAAAGTGCTATAAAGCATTGGCCCACTGTTAAATGATATTTCATGAGTTTCAAAATTATAGAAAAATACAAAAAAGATTGCAAATAAGCAAGTAACAGTTTTAAAGCATATTATTAAATTCTTAATTATACCTACAAAACGTAAATTTTTAAAAAAAAGAAACTTTATAATTAATAAAAATATTGTCGCTAAAAAAATAAATCTAAATACGTCAACAATAGTAGCATTAATAAACTGTTGATCAACTTGCATAGTTTCAAAAGAATTAAACATATAATTTCTCCTTGGTTTTTGTACTAAGTATATCATTTTCTACAAATTTGTAAAGTTTCTAATAAACCAAAGTTTAACGAATCAGATTAGATGAAAGGAGAATACATTGGAGGTTTAGCATTCATAAAAAAACAAGACAGGTACATCCCGCCTTGTTTCTCCAATGACTGTAAGTCTTTTAATGGATTATTGTGAAACCCAACGACGGATCGAGAGGTTATCGTTGAAGAAAAGCTTGGGTAGATGTGAAAACGTCTATTGAATTCTACAAAATCTAATACTTCTGTCTGGAGCTTTATATCAATGGGAGAGTGAGAAATACTTCAATTGGAATACATATGAATGATACATTAAAATCAACATTTTTATAATAAAAAAAGAGATAATGTAGTTTTAGTTAAAATCTATACAAAAAAATGCCAAGTAAATTTACTTGGCATAAGATTAAAAAATATTAATTACTTAAAAACCAATAACTAGAAACATATAAATCATCTTTTGCAACTAGTGTTACCGTAATATAACTGTCATCATAAAAGTTTGGAAGAGGCCCAATAGTGGCTGCATCAACAGGGTTGTCAAATTTAAAAGTTCTACTATACGTTTCATTCTTTTTAGATTTAACATATACTTCAAAGCTGAAACGAGCAGGAGGTTTTTTATCACCTAAAACAATAGAGAAATGACTAAGATGCATACCCTCTTGATAAAAAGTACCATTAGTAGTTAGTGTACTTTTAAGTACTACTTTACTTCCGGCTTTTACAAAAAGAGAATCAGGAAAATACATATAGTTTTCGTTGCCATACTTATTATTATATCCTGGCATCAGATCTGATTGTGCAAATGCTACAGTTGTACACGAAAGCATCATAATAGTGACTAGGGACAGTAACAAGAAACTTTTGATTTTTTTAAACATAATAAATCCTCCTTTTTATATATAATAACATGCACAATCTGCGAGAAATGTCGAAGTTAGTGTGTTTTCTAAAAAGAACAATTTTTTAAAATAATAATAACTAATATAATTAAAAAGAGCGATAAAATACAGATTTAATATATTTTTGAGAGATAATATGACACTGCAAGAATAATAACTTTAAAGGAGAAAATCATATGAGTAATAAAAATTTAGAGAATTTATTTCAGAAAACAGCGGAAGATACAGTGAGCAAGGTTAGGTTATACGGTATGAGAGCTGGAGCTAAGGGTATCCTGGGTGCAGTATTGAATATGTGTAACGAAGGAAAGAGTGTTGCCGATATTAAACTATTTTGTGAAAAGTCAATAAATTCAGATGGTATGAAGCAGTAATTTTATGTCGGTAGGAAGTAGGTGAGAAGTATTAGTACAAAATTTGTTTTTGCAAAAACAATGATGATCTTTATGATAAAGGATATTACATAGACGCGATTAATGAGCTAAAAAGTTCAAGTATTGAAACGGAAGATTCAAGTAGATTGTATGGATGAAATAAGAAAGTTAAAAAGTATGTGTCATTATTATCTTGATTTATATATTAAATCAATTTTAAGAGTGACTGATGATAAAAGACATTTTCAGAAAAGTAAGAGAAATGCTTATCACCGACTTGCGCATGAACTAAAAACAGATGCATTCAACTGTCATTTTAGCAACATGAATAATATTGAAGAACTACAGAATGCATTGGACATATTAAAAAACTGGTAATAAAATTGGGAATTCATTTATGAAACAGGAGGATATGTGAAAAGAATAGACTATAATAAGTGGCTTTATAGTAGTTATCCAGAGGATATACCTAGAAAAATAAAGAAGGCTATTTACGGTACTAAGGCATCGAAATCAAAATTACGCAAGGAAATAAATAAGAAGTCATTAAAATTATGTCCAAGGTGTAGGCATAAGCTATTTTGCGAAAACACAGGGAACATGGCTGCTTATCCTGAATTATGGGAGTATGAAACTTGCCGTTATTGTGGGTTGGTCATAGGCGGAGCAGATAATTCAATTGGAACTGACATTATTGAGACTGCTCAGTATCTAGTTGATAATCCTAATGAATGTGGTATGGAGGAGAGACCTTTTAAGACACTATACGAAGCCGTTAGATATATAGGCACTGATATGAAAGATTATATATAAGTGCTGTAGAGAGTGAGGAGGAGATTGATGGTAGAACGTAAGACATGGGAAGAATTTAGAGACTGCAAAATACTATGGTGGATAAACATGATTTTACATACGTTTGGTTGGGCGATAGTTGTGGACATGGAAGATGACAAGGTTAAGAATACTTACCCGGCAAGAGTAAAATTTAGAGGCTTTGATGAACAAAATAATACGGATGGCTATATCGGAGTTAGTAAATTCTTAAAAGAAAATGCTAATGGGTTGTTAGAAGAAGCTGAATCATAAGGAGATGACAAATGAATCTAAAAGAATATTTAGAGTGTAATGGTGTAGAAATCGCATACAATTTTAGCTCAACTACATATGAGAACTTAGAAAACATATTAGGAAAAGAAGTCTGGATTTGCGATTATCGTTGTGGCGATGATATCTTCAAGAAACCAATTAGAAGTATTTCTCCTAAACGGGTAAGAATTTTTGATGCTGAATCAGCAAAGAAAAACATCTATTATTCTCCGATTTATTTTAAAGAGGTGGTCAAGGGTAATAAAATTTTAAATACTGAAATTGCTCCATGTGATAATACCGGTTATCGCGGAAGATCTGGTATAAGCATAAATATTTTTGAAACGGAATCAGAATGCCAGAGGTGTTATGGGAAACAGCTTATGGAAGCGAAAGAAAAGTATGACGAAGAATACTCGAATATTAAAGCGTTCTATGACGGAAAAATCGCTTGGATTGATAGAGAAATTAAAGGAGGTAATATTGACAAATAAAGAAGCAATTAAATCTTTACAAAACATTGTTGAATATTGGTGCATTCGTTCATCAGAACAGGAAGCAGCAAAATTAGCGATCAGAGCATTAGAACAGCAAGATAAAGAGCACTGGGTTTCTATAGGAGAGAAATTACCAGATGCCAATACAGGTGTCCTGATTACATTTAGAGAATACATGGAGTATAGCAAAAAATATAGATATGGAACATGCAAAGCGATATATATTCCTGTAAACACCATTAAGTCAGAAGATTTATGGAGTTACTGCGATAATGACGATTTAGAAGTATACGATGAAAAGGAAGATGTATATTATGCGAAAGACGGATGGTATGAGGTCATTGAACATTGGGACGATTATTCTAATGTTGCAATAAATTGTGAAGTTATTGCGTGGAAGCCAATGCCAGAACCATATAAAGAGGGTTGAAACTGGACTTTCAACAGTAAAAAGAATCAAAAGTGGGTAATTAGTTGGCAGCTTATTACTTACAAAACTTACAGACTTACACATTACTTTTCAATAAATTTAAAAATCGAATATAGGAGGCAAAGAATATTAAAGGAATTATTTATGCCGAAGATTTGGCACGGGAATTATTAAAATATCCCAGGGCCTATGTTTGCGCTGGGAAAAATGGAGCAGATACATACAGAGAGGATAAAAAAATAGAGAATGTATTTTTGAGAGATGGTGATACAGTCGTCTTGAATATTGATAATTTTGATGAAAATGGAGAATTAAAATATTACAGATAAGAGGAACTATATATGAAATTTGATAAAACAGAAGTATGGGGATTTGGTCATGCACTCAGAGGTATGCGTAATCCGATGAATAGTTGGAATAAAAGCGACACAATGAGTTGTAGAGATATGGACTGTGATAGCTGTAAATTCAACAATATGGATTGTGAGAATTTTTATTCTGATATTGTTATTGGGAATAACGACATGAAACTTGCACAACAGCTTATTAAAGCGGGAAGCGAACACAGAAAATTTCTTCGTCAGATTATGGTGTCGGTAGACATTATAGCCCCGCTTTACTGGTGGAAAGAATTTGATACTTATAAGGTGGGTACCACGGCTAATTCCACGAGCACGATGCACAAACTACTATCACAGCCTATCACGGTGGATTGCTTTGAAATGGGTGATTTTTGTGCTGATTTGAACATTCCAGAGGAATTAACTGGTAATCCTGATGAACAGAACTGGTCAATTAATGATGAATAGAGCGAATTAATAGACATTCTTGAATGCATGAGGTGGAGGGCTAAGACTTATGATGATAAGAAGATGTGGAAGGAATTAATAAGAATTCTTCCATCGTCGTGGTTGCAAACTCGCACCGTCACTATGAATTATGAAAACCTATATTCAGCCATTCGACAGAGACGAAACCATAAATTAACTGAATGGAGTGAATTATTTTTTAATTGGTGCAAGTCACTGCCATATGCAAATGAATTGTTATTTCTGGATTTAAATAAGAAGGGGGAGTAATCATTGATATTATTAATTGGGAAAACCTGTTCGGGCAAAGATACGATCCTAAATGAAATAATTAAGCTTGGGTACAAGAAAATAGTAACTTATACAACTCGCTCTATGCGTCCAGGTGAAGTTGACGGAGTAAATTATCATTACATCTCAAAAGAAGAGTTTATTTCAGAAGAGAAAAATGGATTTTTTGCTGAGACTACAAGCTATAATGTTGCCGCCGGAGAGACTTGGTATTATGGGTCGGCAATTGAAGATTATGATAAAGATAAAGTCATGATTGTCAATCCAGATGGAATAAAGCAAGTTAGTAAAATAAGGTCATTGAATCCAGTGGTGTTTTATATTCAAGCCGATGAAGATGTGATTAGAAAAAGATTACTTCGAAGAGGCGACAATAAAGATGAATCGGAAAGAAGGATAGCAGCAGATGATAAGGATTTCTTTGGTGTTGAAAAGTATGTTGATTTCTTCATAGATAACAATGGAATATCTTCACCAAGTGCATTAGCAGATGAAGTGATTAAAAAGTATATGAATTATGGGATCTAAAATTAAGGAGATGAAAGATGGTTTTCAATGAAAGAATGTTGAGCGAGTATAAAGGATTATCAAACGCTATGGGATTTATTAAAGGCCATATTTATGAAATTGAGGTTGAGCAGATGAAGCATGGATATGAAGTGTCAGTTTTCTACGATACAATACTGAACCATGAACTAAAGCGATTAAATGTACCCT
>POVV01001224.1_pt1 | contig 10015 bp, 9 predicted proteins | sample 1560271 | NCBI WGS metagenome assembly POVV01 (sample SAMN08337232, study PRJNA429181) | Bioreactor metagenome, whole genome shotgun sequencing project. | biome: cows' rumen and soil; feature: anaerobic; isolation source: anaerobic chemostat enrichment culture, galacturonate as sole carbon source...... | reverse complement strand
TTTCCATTGCTAAATATTTGATTCCTCCTCTTACGACCGTTCACATTTATATGGATTTTATGGGTTCTCAGGCAGTAAGTATACTGGCGGAACGGATATATTCCGGCCGTGAGATCAGTATGCATATTTCCTTACCAACAAAATTGATGGTTCGGGGAAGTGTCAGTAAATGGAAAGGTTAGAATTAAAGGCTGCCAGCTCTTTCAAGATGCTGTTTCTTCGTGATTGTGCGAAAGGAACAGCATTTTTTGGGAATTTATTAAATCTGCTTGACAAGGATCTGATTTCAGACTAATCTTTAAGTGTCCGATATCGGATACTTTATGATAGAGGAGATTCTGGAATGAATGAACAGATCAAAAAGCAACAAGGAATTTTAAACCAACAGGAAAAGGAACTTACAGCCATCTATCGCAATGCTGCTTTAAAATACGGAATTTCTGACAGTGAACTTTGGGTATGGTATGCCCTTCTGGTTTTGGGAGGTGAGTATTCCCAGCAAAACATCTGTGATATATGGTCTTTGCCGAAACAGACTGTCAACTCCGTAATTGCAAATCTAACAAAAAAAGGCTATGTATTTCTGGAAACAGTTCCTGGAACACGCAACCGGAAAATCATCCGTCTTTCCGAAGCAGGAAAAGCGTTTGGTGAAAATAAGGTACTGCATATATATGAAGCGGAAACGAGAGCCATTGAAAAGATGACGGAGGAGGAGCTTAAGACATTCATCGCATTGATGGGGAAGTACATCACCCTTTTGCGTGAAGAAATAAATATGGAGTAATGAAACAAAGCAGAAAGGAGAATTATGAATCGAGAACCCCAAAACAGGATCCTGACAATCCCCAATATGCTTTCCGTCTTGCGCATATGCATGATACCGCTTCTTGTCTGGCTATACTACGTGAAGCAGGATTATTTATGGACAGGAAGCCTTCTGATTCTGTCTGGCCTGACAGATGTTGTGGATGGTTTTATTGCAAGACGTTTTCAAATGATCAGCAATTTGGGTAAGGTATTAGACCCAATAGCTGATAAGCTGACCCAGGGGGCGATGCTCTTTTGCCTTGTCACCCGCTTCCCCTTTATGATGGCGCCGCTTGTTCTTCTGATTCTGAAAGAGATATTTGCAGCAATCACAGGCTTTTTGGTGATCCGGAATACGGGGCAGGTTTTTGGGGCCAATTGGCATGGAAAAGCAGCCACTATTCTGCTTTATGCCATGATGATCCTTCATGTGATATGGAATGACATTCCCGGGATATTATCGGATATGCTTATAGCAATTTGCATCATTATGATGTTTGTTTCTCTTGTTCTTTACGGAATCCGCAATATAGCGGCATTGAAGAATACAAACTAAACTTAGCCAGGATAGGAGAAGAACCATGCAGAATGACAGAATCAATCTGCTCGTAACCTTTGCTAAAAACTATACAAAACCGGCATAGTCAAAACTGACTATGCCATATGGTGTACAAACACTTCTTTCACTTATTCTTCTATGACCTGAATTTCAAGAAAATCAAAATCAATGTGCTCTATAAAATTATCCTGGGTAAACCGGGCCTTGGAATGTTTTTGAAATTCATGGATGGTAGCATCAAGCCACATAGGCTTTCCAAGATCGAACTGGAGGCAGATGTCGTCAAGCGCCTGAAAGACCATAGTAGTTCTGGAAAGGCTGTAGTCGGAGATGCAGATGACGGTGTCTTTCATGATCCTGGTATCTTTCATTATTTTTGCCCACATGCGAAACATAAACGAATTTTCCTTTCTAAAATAAGGGGATGCCATCAGTTGCTTTTATAATGCAACGATTATAGCATTATTGCACAGAAAAAGGCAAGAAGGAAATTGGCGGACATTGTAAAACAATGAAAAATATGATAGAATCTTTGTAGGAAAAACCGAAGGAGGAAGACTTAAGATGGCGCAACCCATAACAGATCAGGTTGGTTTTCTTGGAGAGGCCTGCAGGGCCGTTCAGGAGCTATCTGCAAGCAGGAGTTTATTGGAAAAGTTCCGGCTGGAGGAGAAACGTCTGGAGAAGGAACTGGATGCAGAAAGGAAGGCTGTGACAGATACCATCAGCCTTACGGTTAAGAAACGGATCGAGGAAATTAACGACACCTATGACAAGGAAATAGCCAGGGAACAGGACCGCTTAAAACGGATGAGAGGTAAGCGGGAGAAGGCGAAAACCCAGGGAGTCAGGGAACGGATCCAAGAGGAAACGGCAGAGCTTAAGGCAAACAACCGGGAGCTAATGCTGCAGATGAAGTCAGTTTTCCAGCAGGACCGGGTTCCAGGTCTTTGTAAAAGCGGCTGGTATTATGCTCTGTATCTTCCCAGGGGATTTTCTGAGTTCCTTGTGCTGCTTTTAAATATTTTCTTGTTCTTTCTTGCAATCCCCTGCGGGATCTATCTGCTGCTTCCGGAGAAATCTCCTTTTTATCTCATGGGGATTTACTTTGCGGCCATCTTGTTTTTTGGGGGCATTTACATCCTCATCAATAATCTTACCAAGGTAAGGCATCAGAGCGCATTAAGAAAAGGAAGGTCCATCAGAGACCTTATGAAGTCCAACAAACGAAAGATCAAGGTTATCGTCCACTCCATAAAAAGAGACCGTGATGAAGCTGTATACAATCTGGAGAAATACGATGATGAGATCGCACGGATCGATCAGGACTTATCCAATATTGCCGATAAGAAGCGGGAAGCCTTAAATACCTTTGATAAAGTGACAAAGACCATCCTGTCCGATGAGATTGCCGGCAACAGCAGGGAAAAGATTGCAAAGCTTGAGGAAGAATATGAAGCGGCAGCAGCTAATGCCAATGAGGCGGAAATCAGGGTAAAGGAGCAGACCCTGTTTATCAATGATAACTATGCGTCCTATATTGGAAAAGAATTTATGGTTCCGGATAGGCTTGATGAACTGGCAGATATAATCCGGATGGGCAAGGCTTCCTCCATCAGTGAAGCAAAAACTCTTTATAAGAGTCTTAAAGAATAAAATCAAGGTGCAGGATAAAAGTGTTTGTTTGCCTTTTTCCTGCACCTTTTTTAATATAATCCCCTTCATGAAGGCAATTTTCTAATGATATTTCATGTCCCTGTAAATGAATAATTCCATAAATGGCGGCTTATAATAGAACAGAGAAAATATGGACAGCAAGGCAGGATATTATGAAATTATGGGAAAGAATTGCGATCCGCGGAAACCGGGACGTTTTTTATTATGATACAAAGCAGGTATTCCAGGCAGAGGAGTTTGCTTCCAGGCTTTACGACATGATACGTATGGAGCAGGAAAACGGAAAGGCGGCAGGAGTGCTGTTCTTGTGCATTGGAACCGACCGCTCTACGGGAGACAGTCTTGGACCGCTCATTGGCTATAAGCTGAAGGAAAAGGAGCTGGAATATTTAGAAATTCTGGGGACACTGGAACGTCCGGTCCATGCCATGAATCTGGAGACTTACCAGACCATTTTAAAGCTTCGCTATCCGAATCATGTAGTTGTGGCAGTGGATGCTTCTGTGGGAAGTATGGAGCATATCGGCTATGTAACACTGGGAAAAGGAGCGTTAAAGCCAGGCCTTGGTGTCAGCAAGGAGCTTCGGGCCGTAGGAGATATTTTTATTACCGGGATCGTAGGGAGCTGCGGAAATTATGACCCTCTTATGCTGCAGAGCATCCGGCTTTCCGTTGTTATGCGCATGGCTGACTGCATCAGCTATAGTATTTATCTTGTCGAAAAGTTATGGGAAAACACTGCCCTGCTTTGACACGATTTTCACCCGTTTCATGCTATGATTCATTGGATTAAAAAGAATAGCGAGGTGAGCCAATGGGTGAATTATATAATCCGTTCCCGAAGCTGCCGAAGAATATAAGGCAGATCGGGGAAAGGGATCAGATTGTAAAATTGTATATGGAAGATTATGTAAATACGTATTTGAAACGTCTGTATCCTGCGGGTGGACAAGAACTCCGGGTTGGTCTTCTGTTAGGCGGCATGGAATTCAATGACGGAACGCCATATATCTTCATTGACGGAGCTTTGGAAATGGAGGATGTGACGGAGGCCGGAGGCAGGGTGGTGTTTTCGGAGCTGTCCTGGAAAAGGGCCTATCGGAATATGGAGCAGCTTTTTCCAAAGCGGTCCATTCAGGGCTGGTTTTTATGCGGCAGGCCGGGAGATGATCTAAGTCCCATCAATTATTGGAAACAGCATATTCAGTATTTTGGGGGACCCAACAGGCTGATGTATTTAAGCAATGGATCTGAGGTCGACGAAACGGTTTACATAACTTCGGAGGATGGATTTTACAGGCTTAAAGGATACAGCATTTATTATGAGCGAAATCAGATGATGCAGGACTATATGGTGCTGCGAAAGGATGTAAAACGTATCGAAACCGATACAAATGATAAGGTAATCGAAGAATTCCGCAAGCGGATGGACGAGCATAAGGTGGAAGTTACGGACCGGCATCAGACGGTAGGGCTTCTCCGGGGCATGTGTATGGCCATGTCAGTCGTCATATTAGCTGGCGGAATTGTTATGTTTAACAACTATGAACGGATGCGGAGTATGGAAAGTGTGATCGCATCGGCCATCCCGGCAAAGGCGGAACAGATTTTAATTGGGAAAAAAGGCACGGAAAAAGGAAGTAACGGCGAATCCAAGGTAGTCGTGGAAGAGGCTGAGGGAGGCGTTTATCCTACCACTGCAGTAAGTAAGGAGACCATGTCTGAAACAATGCCGGAACAATCCCAGGCGGAGACCATGGCGGAGAGCAAAGCAGCGGAAACAATGCCCCAGGAGACTCCGGCGGCGACACAGGCGGCGACACAGGCAGCAACTCAGCCAGCCGTTCAGGAAACAGAGGCGTCTGCAAAGGCCACTCCGCGGGTTCATGTAGTACAAGAGGGAGAAACCCTTTACGGCATCTGTATCGCCGAATACCATACGGTAAATAAATTAAAAGAAATCTGTGAGCTTAACGGGCTGGATGATGAAAATAAGATTGTAGCCGGCCAGAAATTACTTCTTCCATAGAAAAATATAATGCGTTTATTCCTGAAATGATGTATACTACCAGTATATATGGGCATTTTTGGGAGAAAAGAGCATGATTGACAGGAACTCTATGAATCGAGAGATTAAAAAAAACCAGCTTCGGCGGCAGATTGTTTCATCTTCTCCTCAGGAGGGTGCAGACAGCCAGGAGATCATAAAAAAAGCCCTCGCCAGGGTGAAAAAAAGAAGGATCAGAATTGCGCTGGTGCTGTTTTTGGTGCTTATAACAGGAGCCATAGGTGTTTATGAATATTTTACCCATTATCAGTATACCCAATATGGCGTATCCTGGAGTAAAGATATGAATGAGGGAAGCTATGTGGGATATCTTAGCTTTGGTTCCAATGTGTTAAAATACAGCAAGGACGGTGCCTCCTATCTGGATTCCCAGGGGAAAGAGGTCTGGATACAAAGCTATGAAATGAAATCTCCCAGGGCATGTGTAAATGGGAATTATGCAGCTATTGCGGACCAGCAGGGAAATTCCATTTATATCTTTGATAAATCAGGAAATACTGGTATAGCGACCACGGTGCTTCCTGTAGTGAAAGCAACGGTGTCCTCTTACGGAGTGGTGGCCGCGATCCTGGAGGACTCCACATCAAATTATATTTATTTCTTTAAGAGGGATGGAAGCGCCCTTGATGTAAAGATCAAGGCACTTTTAGGAGGGGATTCCGGTTATCCAGTGGATATCAGCCTGTCTCCTGATGGCACCCAGCTGATCGGTGCATATGCATATTTGAAAAACGGAACGTTAAACGGCAGGGTGGCTTTCCACAATTTTGCGGAAATCGGCAAAAGCGTTCCTGACAGACTGGTGGGCGGTTTTGATGAGCCTTATGATTCTTCCCTTGTCGCCCAGGTCCAGTTCCTTGACGATACATACTCCTGTGCCTTTGCTGACAACAGCGTTTCTTTTTATTCCACTAAGAATGAGCTTTCTCCGGAGCTGATCCGGCAGGTAGCTGTGGAAGAGGAGATAAGGAGTGTGTTCTATTCGGAAAAATATGTTGGGCTTATTGTAAACAACCCGGAAGGAGAAAATCCCTACCGGCTGGATGTGTACAAGCCCAATGGGAATCTTGTATTTTCCAAAGGTTTCCAATATCAGTACACCCATGCGGATATTGACGGGGACCATGTAATTTTGTATAATGAAGATTCTTGCAGAGTCTATAACATGTCCGGAAGGCTTAAGTTTGCCGGGACATTTGATTTTCCGATATCTAAGATTCGAAACGGCAGGTTCCCCAATACTCTGATCGTAACCGGCACCCAAAACATGAAAGAAATAAGATTACAAATAGGAGGACAATACCAATGAGCAACATCGATACCATGTCAGTCAATGCAATCCGTGTCCTATCAGCGGATGCCATCCAAAAAGCCAATTCCGGACATCCGGGACTTCCCTTAGGCTGCGCATCAGCAGCGTATGAATTATGGGCAAACCACATGAACCACAATCCAGCAGATCCAGACTGGGCCAACAGAGACCGCTTTATCTTATCCGGAGGCCATGGTTCCATGCTTTTGTATTCCCTGCTCCATTTATTTGGTTATGGGAATTTATCAAAAGAGGATGTGATGAATTTCCGCCAGCATGGCTCCAAGACTCCAGGACATCCGGAGTATGGTCATACCGTAGGCGTGGAAGCTACCACAGGACCTTTGGGTGCAGGTATGGGTATGGCAGTTGGTATGGCTATTGCCGAGAAACATCTGTCATCCGTATTCAACAAAGAGAATTATCCGGTTGTTGACCATTACACCTATGTACTGGGCGGAGATGGATGTATGATGGAAGGTATTTCCTCTGAGGTATTTTCTCTGGCTGGTACCCTTGGCCTGGGAAAATTAATCGTTCTTTATGACTCCAACCAGATCTCCATTGAAGGGAGCACGGACATCGCATTCACTGAGGATGTGAAAAAGCGCATGGAAGCCTTCCATTTCCAGACCATTACCGTTGAGGATGGAAACGATCTAGAAGCCATTGGACGAGCTCTTGAAGAAGCGAAAGCAGATACGGAACATCCCTCCTTTATTACCATCAAGACCCAGATCGGCTATGGCTGTCCTGCTAAGCAGGGAAAAGCCAGTGCTCACGGAGAGCCTCTGGGAGCTGACAATGTGACAGCTCTGAAGGAAAACTTAGGCTGGCCTTCCATGGAGCCATTCTATGTTCCTGAAGAAGTGTACAGCCATTATCAGAAGATCGCAGAGGATAAGGCAGAAACAGAAGCGGCATGGAATGTAATGTTTGCAGCATACTGCCAGGAGTATCCTGATATGGAAGAACTTTGGAATGCATACCATGACCCGGATGCAGGAGAAAAGGCCATTGAAAAATGCGGAGACTTCTGGAAACGGTCTGAAAAGGCAGATGCGACCAGGAATTTATCCGGACAGGTTTTAAACCGTTTAAAGACTTATATGCCAAACTTAATCGGCGGTTCTGCAGACCTTGCTCCTTCCAATAAGACCAACATGTCCGATATGGGTGATTTTTCAAAGGAAAACGGCGGCGGCCGCAACCTGCATTTTGGCGTAAGAGAGCTTGGCATGACCGCGATCGGAAACGGAATGATGCTTCACGGAGGCCTTCGCACCTATATAGCAACCTTTTTCGTATTTAGCGATTATACAAAGCCAATGGCACGCTTGTCCTCGTTAATGGGCGTTCCGCTGACCTTTGTATTTACCCATGACAGCATCGGCGTTGGAGAGGATGGACCAACCCATGAACCGATTGAACAGCTTGCCATGTTAAGGGCAATGCCTAATTTCCATGTGTTCCGTCCCTGTGATGAGACAGAGACAGCAGCAGCCTGGTATTCTGCACTGACCTCTAAGAAAACCCCTACCGCTCTTGTTCTTACAAGACAGAACTTAACGCCTATGCCGGGAAGCAGCAAGGAAGCCTTAAAAGGAGGCTATGTAATCGATGACTGTGAAGGCACACCTGAGATCATTCTGATTGCAAGCGGTTCCGAGGTGGAGCTGGCAGTCAATGCGAAGAAGCTTCTTGCCGACAAAAAGGTACGTGTGGTTTCCATGCCTTGTATGGATCTGTTCGAGGAACAGACCGAAGAGTATAAGGAATCCGTTCTTCCAAAAGCCGTCCGCAAGCGAGTGGCAGTAGAAGCATTAAGTGATTTCGGCTGGGGCAAATATGTAGGCCTGGATGGAACGTATGTGACCATGAAGGGCTTCGGTGCCAGCGGTCCTGCAAATCTTTTATTTGAACATTTCGGATTCACAGCAGAGAAAGTAGCAGAGGCTGCAAAATCCATCTAAACAATGAGCAGTGAGAAATAGGACAGGAGAAAGTTTTCGTTGTGCCTGCACATAAGAAAATCTTCTCATGGCCTATTTCATAGGGCGAATGCCCGTGAGCTGGTAAAACATGCGGTTTTACCAGCTTCACTGCGGACTTACGTTACGAAAGTAAAAAGGAGTGTATGTAAAATGGGAATGAAATGTGTCGGTGTAGATGTTGGCGGTACATCTGTAAAAATCGGAATATTTGAAATAACAGGAGAGCTCATCCATAAGTGGGAAGTTCCCACCAGACAGGAAGAAGGCGGAAAACACATCCTAAGCGACACCGCCGCTTCCATACTTAAAACCCTTAAAGAGCTAAATATTCCTCTGGAAGAGGTAAAAGGTGCAGGCATGGGAGTCCCAGGCCCAGTCATGCCCAGCGGATATGTAGAAGTCTGCGTAAACTTAGGCTGGCGTGATATGTATCCAGAAAAAGAACTGAGTGAAATGCTTCACGGCATCCCAGTAAAAAGCGGCAATGATGCCAATGTTGCAGCACTTGGAGAGATGTGGCAGGGAGGCGGAAAAGGCTATGATGATATCGTTATGGTCACCCTTGGCACCGGAGTAGGCGGCGGCGTGATCATCGATCAGAAGATCGTTGCCGGAAAGCATGGCCTGGCCGGGGAGATCGGTCATGTCCATATCCGTGACGATGAAACAGAAAGCTGTAATTGCGGAGGCGTAGGCTGCGTGGAGCAGATTGCCAGCGCAACAGGCATAGCAAGAGAAGCCAGGAGAAAAATGGCTGCAAAAGATACCCCATCCGTTTTAAGGACATATGGAGACAACGTAACGGCAAAGGATGTGCTGGATGCTGCCAAGGAAGGGGACGCACTGGCCTGTGAGGTTATGGAAGTAGTGGGCCATTACCTGGGTCTTGCCCTGGCCCAGATTTCCATGGTAACAGACCCAGAAGTCTTTGTTATTGGGGGCGGCGTTTCAAAAGCCGGATCCTTCTTAATTGATATACTATATAAACATTTTGACAAGTACTCACCGATTTCTAAAAATAAGAGCGGAATCGTCCTGGCGAAGCTGGGAAATGATGCAGGAATTTATGGAGCAGCAAGGCTGATCCTGGATTAAGAGTGAAAAGGCGGATTCTTTCGAATCCGCCTCTTTTTATATTCACTAAAACAAACATTACTGGCAAAGCGCCTTCGCAACCTCCGCCGCCTTATGAAAGTCCTCTTCTTCCGGATTCCAAAGGCACTTGGCTTCCGTATCCACCACCGAGAATCCGGCATCAGTCAGCCGTTCCCGAAGGACCTTTGTTCCCTCTCCGCTCCAGCCATAACATCCGAACACTGCCGCCTTTTTGCCCTTATACTTAAGTTCCTTCAGGAAATCAAGCCATCCGCCCACAGAAGAAAGGATGCTGCCCCCTACGGTTGGGGAGCCAAGTGCAATTGCTTTTGATTTAAACACCTCTGTCATAATATCGTTCTTATTTACCTTGGAAATATTATAAATCTTCACCCTGGTATCCGGGGAAATCCGTGCAATTTCGGCACTGATCTTGTGGGCCAGCTGTTTGGTCCCATCCCACATCGTATCATAAACAATGGTGATTTGATCCTCCTGAT
>POVV01001223.1_pt1 | contig 10024 bp, 7 predicted proteins | sample 1560271 | NCBI WGS metagenome assembly POVV01 (sample SAMN08337232, study PRJNA429181) | Bioreactor metagenome, whole genome shotgun sequencing project. | biome: cows' rumen and soil; feature: anaerobic; isolation source: anaerobic chemostat enrichment culture, galacturonate as sole carbon source...... | reverse complement strand
CCGGATAATCTGCGCTTGAGTTGTAACATCCGGTGCGCTGGTAGGCTCATCTGCCAACAGAATCCGCGGCCGAAACACCATCGCCATAGCGATACCCACCCTTTGGCGCATCCCGCCGGAGAGCTGAAAAGTATAGGAATTCATGATGGTTTCGCTATGGGGCAGTCCCATGCGCTCCAGCATCACCCGCCCCATCTCCCATGCTTCCTTTTTGTGTACAGACCGGTGGGTACGAATATATTCAACAAACTGACTGCCAATCCGGCGGATGGGGTTGAGCATAGCCCCCGAATCTTGGAAAATCATCGACATTTGCCTGCCACGCAAAGCCCGCCATTCGTTAGACGATAACGTCAGCAGAGATTTCCCGTCAAACAGAAGATCTCCGTTGACGATTTCGCCGCCACCAGGTAAGAGTCCAATTGCCGTGCGGATGGCGGTGGTTTTGCCGCTGCCGCTTTCGCCAACTAACGCGACAATTTCTCCTTTCGCAACATCCAGCGTAAAGTCGGTAAGGGAAGGTCCCCCATCCCCATAGGCCACCGATATATTACAAAACTGAAGCATACAGCATTACCTTACAGGCTTGATGGCGGTGGTCAGCCAATAAAAGTCCATAGTGGAAATATCCGCCCCGATAACTTTGTTAGCTCGGCTGAACATCCGGCTATTATAGTAGCCATAGGCAATTGTAGCGGCATCATCAATCAGAATCTGCTGCAACTGGGTAATTAGCTCCGTCCGGCGATCTTTGTTCCTCTCCACCATCAGCTGTTCATAGGCAGCATCATACTTGGGATTGGAATAATAACCAAAACCGCTGGAGTTGCCGGAGTACCAGTTGCCTAGGTAGGCTTGCGGGTCACCTACACCCACGGTAAGCGTATTGCATGTCCACAGATCAAACTCGCCTGCTTTTAACAGGGCAAGCGCAGTATCATAATCGCGGATATTGACTTTTACCTTAATGCCGATTTCGGCCAGCTGGAGAGCAACAGCCTCGGCCAAGTCGTTCAAATTGCGGCTGGTAAAGGCAACATGATCCAGATTGATCATTTTTCCGTCAATCTCGCGCCAGCCGTCACCGTCTTTATCCACAATGCCGGCCTTATCTAGCAGGGCTTTAGCCGCCTCTTTATTGAAGGAATATGGATTGGTCAGCTTGTCATAATTATATGGCAGGGAAGAAGGCAATACTGAGATACCCGCCTTGTACATGCCTGCCGTCGTGATATCGCACATGGTTTTCTTATCTAATGCCATCATAATTGCCTGACGTAATGCAGTATTTTTCAGAACTCCGTGGAAATTCATGTAGGCATTGGCGGTGCGCACGCCAGCTGCCGTAGAGACATAGTACTCCTTGTCGGCAGAAAGAGCCTTCACATCACTGGCGGTGGTAATATTCTCGACCAGATCAACATCGCCTTTTTTCAGCGCCATAGCCTTGGTGGAGCTGTCGTTAATAAACATAACTGTAACCTTTTCATAAGGAGGTGTTCCATTCCAGTAATGCGGGTTGCGGGACATTTCCACACTGACACCAGCCTTAAAGCTATCCACCTTATATGGTCCTGTACCGATAATTTCTTTGTCAGCCACAGACGCATCAATTATGGCAAAATACGGGTGAGCCAGAATGCCGGGAACATTAGTGGTAGGCTTATCGCATACGATGGTTATCGTTCCGGCTGCGTCATCTGCCGTAATAGACTTGTAAATCAAGTAACCCTTCGGCTTGGAGTTTCCTTTGCCGCCCTGGGCAGGATCGGTATTTTTGTACAGGCGTTCAAGCGACGCTTTGACAGCTGAAGCAGTAACATCCTGGCCGTTGGAGAACTTAACGCCCTTGCGAATATGCAGGGTCCAGGTGGTGTAATCGTCTGAAGCCTGATAACTATCGGATAGATTAGGTTCAGCTACTACCTTATCGGAAAAACGGAAAAGACTTTCGGTAACCGCAAAGCGCATTGAGACCCAGCTAGAATTCTCATTATTTGCCGGATCGAAGGAATCTGAGTAATTGTAGCAGCCAAATTTCAGATGATTGTTGGCGGCAGGTGCCTGCTTTGTACTGCTGCCACAACCGGCGACAACCAACATGCATACCACCAGCAGCAAAGTGGCGACCTTGATCTTTTGCTTATTCATGTTTGTTACTCTCCTTTTTTTCTGAAAAATATTAATTTGCTCCTTCGGATCAAGAACATCCCGCAAGCTGTCCCCCAAGAGGTTAAATGCGACTACGGTAATGAAAATGGCAAGCCCGGGGAAAAGCATCAGCCAGGGTGCAGATTCCAGATAGGCCCTCCCCTCATTAAGCATATAACCCCACTCAATCGAGGTGGACTGTGCGCCCAGCCCCAAGAATGAGAAAGCGGCAAGCTCCAGCATCATCCCCCCCATATCGGTCGCAGCAGTAATAACCAAGGTAGGCAAAACAGAAGGCAGCATATATCGCCAAAGAATATACCGCGTGCGGGAACCAGACATAATCGCAGCTAAAATATAATCTTGATGCTTGATCTTCAGCACCAGACTGCGGGCCAATCTTGCGTACTTGGTCCAGCTAACCATAGTGATAGCGATGACGGCATTGGTGATGCTAGGCCCCATGATGCCCGCCATCGCGATGGCAAGCGCCATGCCTGGAAAGGATACCATCATATCGGAAACACGCATGATGACAGTATCGGTCTTGCCACCCATGTATCCGGACACAATGCCAAGCACACCGCCTACCGTAAAGATACTTAACACCAAAACCAAAGTGGAAGCCAGAGAAGTGCGGGTACCATAAATAACCCGCGAGAACAAATCCCGCCCCATACGATCAGTTCCAAACAAGTGCTCACTGCTTGGCGGTTTGTTGGCTGCAGTCAACACAGCCTGTCCCGGATCATGGGTGGCAATCTGCGGTGCAAACACCGCCACTGCCGCGATGCCTAACACAAAGGCCAGAAATATGTAAAATTGACACCTGCTCCTCGCCATTGCCGATTATACCCCTTTCCTGAGGCGTGGATCCAAAAATCCATAAGAAACATCCACCGCCAAATTAACAATCATATAAATCAGGGCAATCCACAAGACATATCCCTGAATCAATGGGTAGTCCATAGACGTAATGGCGTTGATGGCCAGGCTGCCCAATGCCGGGTAGGAAAAAATGACTTCAACAACCGCTGTGCCGCCAAGCAGCGAGCCTAAGGACAGGCCAAGCAGCGTTAAGAGCGGCAGCATGGCATTGGGGATAACGTGCCGCCACAGCACAACCCTTTCCGATAAGCCTCTTGCCAAGGCTCCATAAACATAATCCTGACTCATTTCCTCTAATATGGCTGCCCGAACCTGACGCGAATATTTCCCTGCCATGGCAAAGGCCAAAGTAAAGGCTGGCATAATCATCTTTTGCAATCCCATTTCGGTGGAAACTACCGGCAACAATCCCAGTTTAAGCGCCACTACATAGATGAGCAGCAACCCGGCCCAGAAATTCGGCAAAGAAATGCCAAAAAAAGTAGCAGCCCGAATAAAATAGTCCAAAAATCGATTTTGATGCAAGGCTGATAGTATACCTGTCGGTATCGCCATCACAAGCATCATTACCAAGGATAAAAGCGCCAGCTGCAAGGTGGGAAGAACTCGCGCCGCCAGCATCTGGGACACCGGCTTACCCTGCGAATAGGAAGTGCCAAAGTCTCCATGCAAGCAGTTAATCAGCCAATTTCCATACTGCACTAAAAACGGACGGTTCAGCCCCATTTGTTCGCGCATATCTGCCATTATTTCCTCTGAGGGAATGCTGCCGGTAACAGCGAACATGGCTCGTACCGGATCGCCAGGCGCCAGATAAATGAGTACAAAACTTAAAAAACTAATACCAATAAGCACGATGACGGTTTGAAGAAGCCGCCTTAATAATTGTCGCTTAAGTATACTCCATCACCCCTTTCATTTTGCAATCTGGACCACACGCCGGTTGGTTTGCTAACAGCGCTAGAAGGAGATTACCGGCCGACACGTAAAGAAGCGGGCGTTCACTGTGTTTGAGCCTCACTGGCTAAAGCCAAAAATAAAAATCCGCATAGAGTCTTTCTCAATTCAAGAAATGACTCTATGCGGATTTAAGCCAGCTATGTAAACAAGCGCATTATGGCCATAAAAAAACCAGGCCGCAGCGCTATTGCTTGCACCCACACATTCATCTCCTTATCTCCCGTAAGTCAACAATGAACCTTATTATAAGCAGGCTTTCTGGCTTATAGATCATTACCCACACTTCGTCTTCCCAAGGTTTCCCTCAGTGACACAACATGAAGCAGGCTCCCTATTTACAGCTGCGGGACAGCACGGGATTCTCACCCGTTTTCCTCTCATCGTTCGGCAGCAATAGCTGCTGACACTTATAACGTTCTGTATGAAGTTGTTCTTGAGCGGCCATTCGACAAAAGCGCTTATTTACCCGTACAAGATTATCATCCGCACTAATATATTGTCAACATATTGTCAACAAAATCTCTATGCGCAAAACATATAGGTATGTGGGCGGCCTGCATTTTGCCTTACAAATCTTCTGCTTTTACCTCGATTTTATTAATAGACGGCACATCGATAATTCGGGTTGCGACCTGCTCCGCCAAATACATATTGTGGGTAATTAAAATAATTCCCATCCTTGTCTCTGACGCATGCTGCAGCAGAAACCGCCAAATATGCGCTTGATTGATCGCATCCAGCATGGTCGTCATTTCATCGGCGATTAAAAAGCGTGTCTGCTTACCTAAAGCTCGAACCAAGCAAAAACGCTGCAATTCTCCGCCGGAAAGCTCGTTAGGCCAACGCTTAAGCCATTTCTCCTGAATCCCCATTTCGCGGAGAACTCTCTCCTCCGGCATTCCGCCTTCCTCTAAGGAGGCTTTCATTTTCCAGCGGGGATTGAGCGCCTTTTCCGGGTGCTGATAGACAAGCTGTATAGGGCAAAACCCGTGCTTGGGCAAAGACTTTCCTTGCCATAGGACTTCGCCCTCCTCTGGCGTAAGATAACCGGCCATAATTTTGGCCAGTGTACTTTTGCCATAGCCGCTAGGACCGACCAGAGCGACTCTTTCGCCGTCTTCCACTGTTAAGCTCACATTTTTAAGAATCCAGGGTCCATTGTTATAACGAAAGCTAACATTTTTGACTTCAATCATGGACGCCACAGCTGCACCTCATTTCATTTCCGGAAATCTCCCAAAGAGCACAACTTGTCCCACACTTCGGGCAGTAAGGCAATTGGAAACCATTTTGCGGCAAAGCCTTAAATAAGGCTCGGCTATAGGGATGCCTTAGCCCTTCGCCATCACCGGAAAAATCAGACCTCCGCGCGGTCTCAATTACCGTGCCGCTATGGAAAATCGAAATTCGATCCGCTACATGCAAAGCTAAATCGATATCATGGGTAATTAGCAAGACACCCTTGCCTTGATCCGCAAAAATCCGAAAATCCTTCAGGGCCTGAATGGCAATTTTCAAATCCAGACCGGGGGTAGGCTCATCGGCAATAATCAGCTCGGCATTCGTCACCACCGCCGTCGAAATTAAAACGCGACGCGCCATGCCGCCGGAAAGCTGGAAAGGATAAAGTGAAGCTGCTTTCGAGTCCAAGTTATATTTCTCAAAAGCCCTTATCTGCGCTTCCCGCAGCTTTTCACCTTCGCACCCCCGTACTTGTTCACCCACACGCATCAACGGATCAAGATATGCAACAGACTGAGGAATAAAGGCAATTTCTGTTCCCCTCAGCTTTTCCTGATATTCCCTTGTCAGCCGTTCACCTTTATATTTCATATATCCGCCAATTTGGGCATTGTCGGGAAGAATATCCATAATAGCATGAGCTAGCAAGCTTTTGCCTGAACCGCTGGAGCCGACTACCGCCAGAATTTCCCCAGTATGAATTTGAACGCTCAAGTTAGAAATAACCTGGCTTGCCACTCTTTCTAACGACGCGTTATAGCTTTCAAAGGTCACAGAAAGTCCCTGCACATCTAAAAGCACTGTCTCTTTTCCTTCAGTCACTTTCTCACCCTCCTACTCATGAGCGCTGTGGGGATCAATCAAGGTTTTTAAATAATCCCCCACCAAATCAAATAGCATCACAACCAGCAGCAAGGCTAAGCCAGGGAAAAATGCCAGCCACCACATTCCGGTCGCCAGATGTTTCATCGACTCGGATAAAATAATCCCGACTGCCGGAGCATCCAAAGGCAGGCCGTAGCCAAGAAAAGTGATTCCCGCCTCATGCAGAATGGCATGAGGAAACAGCAAAATCAACCCAACAGCGTACTGGGGAAAAACATGCGGAATAATATGGCGGGCAGCTATATGCCAGGGACTTTTACCCATCTTGCGGGCAACTTGTACGTATTGAGAAGATCTTACCTGCATGACTTCAGCCCGGATAATTCGCGTCAATCCCGGCCAGTGCGTTATGGCAACCCCGGCAACTACGCCAACTGCCCCGCCGCCAAGAGAAATGGATATTAAAATCAGCAAAATCATATGCGGAACGCCCATGCAAAGATCGACCAGCCAATTCACCGCAGCATCCACTCTGCCGCCAAAGACTGCCGATAAGCTGCCAAGGACAAGCGCAATAACCGAACTAACCGCTGCAGCCAGCAAGCCGATCCGAATACTCATCGAAAGACCGGCAATGGTACGAAAAAACATATCGCGACCTAAATAATCAGTGCCAAAAAGATGATCAACAGAAGGAGCCAAACGTTTAAGTTCATAATTCGGCCCATAAACCACCGGGTCCAGCAGGATGCCCCCGAGGGTAATGGCCGTTAAAACCAACAGGCCGGCACTCATTGTGAAAATAACTTTTTGCCGGTGATTTAACCCCCACTTAGCAGCTGCCTTCACTGCCACCGTATCACTTTGCATGGCTGCCTCCTTCCCGGATTTGCGGATCGACAATCCCATAGATTACATTAGCCATAAAGTTGCCGCCAAATACGAAAAGGACGCTAAATAAGGCGATCCCCAGCAGCAAAGGCGCATCGCCATGAAGACCCGCGACAGTCGCCGCATTGCCAAGGCCAGGATAAGAAAAAACCTTCTCCGCCAGAATTGAACCGCCAAAAAGCTCGCTAATGGAAGCAAATTGCAGGGTAATTCCGGGCAAGGCAATGTTGCGCAGACCGTGGCGCCAAATAATTTTCCGCGGCTTTTCCCCGCGGGCTTTGGCAAACAGGATGTATTCGCTCTTTAGGACATCGATCAGTTTTTGACGGGTGTGCAACGCAATTCCCGCAACACCGGTAATACTCAAGGTAATCGCAGGCAGAATCAAATGATGAAGCCGATCTATCCAAGTAACTTCATGCGCCAATTTACCAATCGGGGCGCCTAGTCCCATCGGAAACCACTGCAGTTGAATAGCAAAAATCATCAAAATCACCAGGCCCAGCCAAAACACCGGCGTTGATGCCAGAACCAAACAAAAGGTTTTAATTACCCAGTCCAGCCAGCTATCCTTCTTCGCGCCGGCGATGACCCCCAATGCAAAGCCCAAAACACCGGAAAGCAGCCAGGCAAGTCCCATCAACGCAAGAGATGCCTGAAAACGCTCGCCAATAACCTTTAGCACCGGCTGACGGTAGGTAATCGATTCCCCCATATCTCCTTGAAAAATATGGCCTACCCAGATCACATAACGCTCAACCGGCGATTTGTTAAGGCCCCAGTACTCCGCAATCTTCTCCCTTTGCTGCTCGGATACATTGACGTCCCCTAAATAAGCATCAATAGGATTGATTGGCGAGGAAACGACCAAAATAAAGCTAACCAAACTCACAGCAACAAGCAGAGTAAACATTCGCAGCAACGTGCCGCTAAAATAGGCAGCCAATCCTTTGTTCAACTAAATTCTCCTCTCAGATGTAATACGAGAGTGTGTTCAAGCATCAAGCGGCGTCAGCTCAAGGTGGAGCATCCGCTCCACCTTGCCACACGATGTTTCAGAAGCCGAAACGGATTACTTCCACTTCCATTCGTGCAGGTTATTCATGATCATCGCACCCTGAGTACGATGCGGAGTCCCCTGTTCACCCAGATCTAATCCGTCCCGGACAAAAAAGACCATGCTGCTGTAAGCAATCCACCAGTAGGGATAGTCGTTGAGAACGCCAGCTTTACCATCCCATTGCGCCAGTCGCCAATTCTGATTCGCTTCTTCCTGCGAAAGCGCCTGTAATGCTTTTTCAGCATATCCATCCACGGCCGAATTTTTATAGGCGGCTGGATTTCCATAACCGGCGTCGCCAATTTGATTTGATTCATAAAAACGATAGAATTCTAAAGGCGTATAGCGCCCGATGATCCAAGCAGTCGGTATTCTGGGAGCGTTTTTAAGCGCTTCTGCTTTAGCCTCGCTTTTAGCAATAATATGAATGCCTAATTGTTTAGCGTCTTGGGCTGCCGCCACAGCTAGATTGTATACTTCCAGATCACTGCTTCGGCCTGTAATGACAAACTCGGCCTTTATACCGTTTTTCTCACGAATTCCGTCACCATCTGTATCAACCCATCCGGCCTCCGCTAGGATTTGTTTCGCCTCTTCCCGGCGAGCATCACTGAAAAGCGTCTCCCGGTTAGTCCACGGCAATTCAGGCGAAAAACCGGTCGCTACAGTCCCAAAACCATTTAATGCATTCTCAATGATCCGCTTACGATCAACGCCAATATTTAAGGCTTTGCGAATTGCCGGATCTGCTGTTACGCGATTGCCGCGGACAACACCTTTTGCATCCGTGTATTCCGGCGTTGTGGGGAGGTTAAATACCAACCCGGAAATTGTCGGGATTTCGAGCAGATTCATACCGGCAACTTTATGTTTTCCATATTCGGCATTAACCCACAGTAAATCTACCTTGCCGGACTGAGCGGCCGCAAGGGCTGCGTCTTCATCCAGCTTAATAATCGTCACGCGTTTCAATTTGGGCTTAGGACCGTAATAATGCTCATTCGGTTCAATAATAATCTGTTGCTCTCTCTGAAATTGAACCATCTTCCAGGGACCACTACCAACCGGGTTATTGCTATAGTTTGCGTCATACTTTTTTTCCGGTACGATGCCAATCTCGCTTACATTATACGGAAACATTGACCATGGTTTGGTTAGGCGAAAAACAATGGTATTATCCGCCACAATGGTCATTTTTTCAATCATAGACGTATCAGCCGAAGACGGAGTGGTCTGAGCCTTCCGAAAAGTGAAAACGACATCAGATGCGGTCAGAGGATTGCCGTCGGAAAATTTAACCCCTTTGCGTAAATAGAAGGTATATTCAAGCCCATCTGAACTGACTTCATAGTTTTCGGCCAAATCATTCTCTATTTGATTCTTATTATTGACTTTCACCAGAGTGCTGTGAAAAATTTGCGGAAACCAGACACCAAAGCCCGAAACAGGGTCAAATTTCCGCGAAAGCGCTAAATCGCCAACTGATATGGTCACTTCTTCTTTTTTGTTCTGAGCTTGTTCCCCTCTGCCGCAGCCAACCAACAGCAAAACCAAAGCCAGTATCAAGCAAGCCTTCCAGCCTTTGTTCATAACAGAAATCCACTCCCAACCAAATCTTTTGGGCTTATCGTAATCGCATTGTCCAGACTCCCGCCGCGGAAGACAGCGTCACTTCCACGACCACTCATTCATATTCTCTACGATAGAAATCCCCTGACCACGTGTCGGCAGTTTCTTAAGTAAAGGAATATTTAGGCCTTCCTTGACAAGATACGTCACATCCGGCCGGGCAATCCACAGATATGGCACATCCTTTTGCGCAAGCGTCTGACCTTCTTTCCAATATTTATTTGTTTCTTCAAGACTGGTTGCCGCAAGCGCTTTTTTTATGGCGGCATCAACAGCCGCATTGGTATACGAAGCCGGATTGCCGATTACGGCCTTGCCGATTTGTGAAGAATCGTAATAACGATAAAACTCTATTGGATTAGGTTGTCCAAACACCCA
>POVV01001222.1_pt1 | contig 10032 bp, 8 predicted proteins | sample 1560271 | NCBI WGS metagenome assembly POVV01 (sample SAMN08337232, study PRJNA429181) | Bioreactor metagenome, whole genome shotgun sequencing project. | biome: cows' rumen and soil; feature: anaerobic; isolation source: anaerobic chemostat enrichment culture, galacturonate as sole carbon source...... | reverse complement strand
GAAAAAGGATTGGCTGTGCTTGATTTACTTTCCTATTCTCATAGTGGGATGACGCTTCAAGAGATTAAAATCGAATTGGAGATATCTCAGACTACTGCTTACCGCATACTCAATACCATGGTTCGTTTGGGCTATTTGCTTTATAATGATAAGGTGAAGAAATACCGGGTAAGTAAGAAATTGCTTGCCATGGGGTTGCGGGCAATAGAAGAACATGATATTTTTGAATCGGTACTGCCCCATATACGCGATCTCCGCAACCAAGTCAAAGAGACGGTATGTTACGGAGTGATAGGTAGTGAGAAAATTCTTTTCATTGAACAAGCCATCGGAACGCATCCTTTTTGTTTTGTTCTTACCCCCGGAAAGGTGATCGATCTACACTGTTCGGCACCGGGCAAAGCCGTATTGGCTTTTATGGATCCCTTGATAAGAGAAACTTACTTGAAGACAATCACTTACGAAAAGTTCAACGAAAACACTATTACCAACGAAGCCGATTTATTGAAAGAGCTCGTTCAAGTGGCTCAATGTGGTTACGCGCTTGATAGGGAGGAAGAGATGATCGGAGTGGTGTGTTTAGGTGCCCCCATTATTAATTGTCACGGTATTCCTGTCGGGGCCATCTGGCTTTCGGGGCCACGAAGCAGGTTGAGTGATGCCGTTATTGATAAATATGCGGCGATGTTGTTGGATACAACACAAACTATATCATATGAACTGGGCTATGAACCAGGTTAACTAATTGATCATACAAACGACCATGAAAAATTCATTCTACATTACACTGACGGTACTTTTTACCTGTTTCTGTTCGCTTTCTGCGCAAGAGGAATGCAACGCTTTGTGTGTTACGGACTTAAAACAACTTACGGATCAGACGTTCGCACTGACCTCTCGTGAAGAGTCGAGTATTCGCATTTATGATCGTTCATTCAAGACCCCCTTGTCGGTTATCAAATTGCCGGCTTCGCCTACGGGCTTGGTTACAAACAATGGGTTGTGCTATGTCACTACATTCGACAACGCCAAAGGACAGTTGCTTGTTGTCGACCCCCAAAGCAAGCAAATAAAGGCGACCGTACCTGTTGGCTCCGGAGCAAGAGCTCCTCTCTTTTCGGGCGATCATAAGAAGCTCTATGTACTCAATCAATTTGCCAATACCGTTTCGGAGATTGACGTGGCCTCTTTGCGTTGCCGGCGAACTTTTCAGGTATTGCGTGAGCCCAAAGCTGCGGTCATTGATAAGGAGGGACGTTATATGTACGTCAACAACTTCTTGCCTGCGCAAAGAGCTGATGTAGATACGGTATCTGCCTGCGTTTCTGTTATCGACTTAATAAGCGGAGAGCGGGTTAAAGATATTCAGTTGTACAATGGTAGCAATGCCTTGCGCGGAATCGCTTTAAGTGCGGACGGAAAGTATGTCTTTGTTACGCATAACTTAGGTCGCTTTCAAGTACCTACCAGTCAGTTGCAACAGGGGTGGATGAACACCAGTGCCATGAGTGTGATTGACACGCAGACCCAATCGTTTAGTGGCAGTGTTTTGTTGGATGAGCCCGAACAAGGGGCAGCCGGTATATGGGGCATACAGTGTACGCCCGATCACATCATTGTATCGCATTCGGGCACGCATGAGTTAAGCCTGATCGATTATCCGAGATTTCTCGAAGCTTATAAAAGCTATGTCAATAAAATGTCTCTGGCCTACGACCTTCGCTTTTTATACGGGCTTCGTACGCGCTATCCGCTTCATGGCAATTCGCCCAGAGACTTTATTTTGAATAATAATCAGGTGATCATTCCTACCTTTTTCTCGGATGTAGTGCACTGTTTCGACTTAAACGATAAAACATGTAAAGACTATCCGCTGCTAACCAACCGCATGGAGACTGCCGAACTCAAAGGCGAAAAGTACTTTAACGATGCCACCTATTGTTTTCAGCAATGGCAGTCGTGCAACGGTTGCCACCCCGGCGATGCACGTACGGACGGTATGAATTGGGATTTGATGAATGATGGCATTGGCAACCCCAAGAACTGTAAGAGTATGCTTTATTCTCACGTAACCCCTCCCAGCATGATCTCGGGCATACGTGCTACGGCAGAGATGGCTGTCAGAAAAGGATTTGCCTTCATTCAGTTTGTCGAAATGCCCGAAGAGTATGCTGAATGCGTAGATGCTTACCTGAAGTCATTGCGCCCCGTAGTCAGTCCGTATCTGGTCGATGGCAAGTTGAGCGAGAAGGCACAGAGAGGACAAAAGGTATTTGAGAAATACAATTGCAGCAGTTGCCACTCCGGCCCTTTGTTTACCGATATGAAAACGTATCGGATAGGCGAAGATGTTGAGTTCGAGAAAGGATGGGATACCCCTACGCTGATCGAAGTATGGCGAACTGCTCCTTACTTGTTCGACGGCAGAGCCGCTACCTTGCACGATGTGTTTGAAACGCACAAGCACGGCATTGAGAAAAAGATATCAAAAAAGGAAATTGAAGAACTCACAGAATACGTTAATTCGCTTTAATACGATCTAAAACACACTTATATTAATTATGTACAGAGAACTGCACTACAAATACATCACCGTTTCTCCTCAATCGTTTGAGGAGATGCTGAACCAGTTGTTTACAGAACTGACCTGCACGTATACGCCCATGCGACTGGTCTTTTTTGCTACAATTTCTTCCAATAAGCACTACAATGAATGTCTGACACTTATTCAAGAAAAAGTACGCAATGTATTCGGCACACAAGCACCGGTTATCAGCCTTGTAGCACAAAATACATTGAACGAGGTTGGTTTGGCAGTCGAGGTACATGAAATGGAAATTCTTTCTAACGAATCGTTACAATACAAACAACAAAACAACACGCCTTACATTACGTTACAGGACGACTCTACCAAACGTCTCTTTTTGGGAGGAGTTATCTCGAAAGACCTGTACCAATCCATTGCCAGACAATCCGAAGAGGTGTTCGATACCATCCGAACCATCATGGAGGCCGAATCGATGCCTGTCTACTCGATTGTGAGACAATGGAACTACATAGAGAAGATTACCGAATACAACCAAGGCAGACAGAACTACCAGGCCTTTAACGATGCCCGCTCTGTTTATTATGATCAGTCTACCTGGGAACACGGCTTTCCTGCTGCAACGGGTATCGGTACACAATGGGGAGGGGTTATGATTGATCTCAATGCGACCCTTGCCTACGATGATCAAACCCATATTACGGCGATTGACAACCCTTTGCAGGTAGCTGCCCATGCTTATTCACAAACACAACTCTTGGGCAAAGCCGACGAACGTTTGTCGCATAAAACAACCCCTAAATTTGAACGTGCCAAACAGGTGCTTCAAGGGGGTAACGGTGTATTATATGTTTCCGGAACAGCTGCTATACGTGGAGAACTCAGCTTAGAGCAGGTAGGCATTGAGGAGCAAACACGCATTACGATTGAGAATATCAATGTGCTCACCGGCAACCACTCTTTGGCGATTATTCGCGTTTACTTGAAAAATACCGACGAGCTCGAAGGTGCCCGGAGCATTATTGAGCAACTCTATCCCAATCTGCCCGCCATCTACCTACAGGCCGATGTATGCAGAGAGGAGCTTTTGATAGAGATCGAAGGAATATCTATTGTCACTCATTAAATTTAAAATAAACGATTATGACTATTAAACATTTTTTCATCGCAGCTATGTGCATACTGCTTGCGAGTTGCAATTGCAACACTAATTGTAATACTAAAACAGAAACAAAAGCAATGTTCCAGAAAAAGTACACAAATGCCGATTTCTATAAAGACGGCGTATTTCAACAAGATGTAGCTAAGAAAGCCTTTTACGAGATGTTCGAATATTACGGATATCCGGTTACCGAATTAATCGAGAAAGAAGCCTGGTATACCGACTTCGGTTTGGGCGATTTTGAGAACTGCGGTATGGGCGGTATCTTCTGGGTAAACGACTCGGTAAACCAATATTTCTCACACGATATCTACTTGCTTCCGGGGCAGATGATTCCCGAGCACTCGCATGTTGAAACTAAGTTCCCCGCCAAATTCGAAAGCTGGATGGTTCGCAACGGTATGTGCTATAACTTTACCGAAGTAGGCGAGCCTGCTGCCAATGCTCCCGTTATACCGGCTTCTCAACAAGCAACTACGATTTCTAAAAACTTCAAAGAGCAACACGTAGGTGAGATAATACACCTGGCCGGAAAAGGAACCTGGCACTTCCTCTATGCAGGCGATCAGGGAGCTATCGTACACGAATATGCTAACTATCACGATGGAGCGGGACTGCGTTTCACCAATCCTAAAGCGAAACTTTAAATCAATCATTTATACCTTATCGAATTATGAGAACAATAGACCACATTGGCATACCTACCACCGAGCCTAAGGCCGGAGAAGTGTATGTAGAAGGAATGAAAGTTTTTCTGACCAACTATGCCGACAGTACGAACCGCATCGAATGGTTGCGGTTTGAGAGCGATAGCTGGATGCCTAAACTGATTCAGGAGCGTACGCACATTGCGTATCAGGTTACCGATCCCGAAGCTGAGATGGAGGGAAAAAACATATTGCTTCCTCCTACCGATCTGGGTGGAGGAGCTTGGATTGCCTTTATTGAAGAAGAAGGCATTGCTATTGAATTAATGTGGAACCAATAATAAAGAACAACACGTATGAAAACGAAATTTATAAACGATACAGAGAATATTACTGCCGAACTACTCGAAGGTTACGTAATGGCTTTTAAGGATAAAGTAAAATTGGCTTCCGAGAATATTGTGGTACGTACACAACCCAAAGACGAGAAGAAAGTAGCCATTGTTGCTTTTGGCGGATCGGGTCACGAACCTGCCGTGAGCGGATTTGTAGGCGAAGGTATGCTGGACTGCTCGGTGGTAGGAGATATCTTTGCTGCTCCCGGTGCTCAACGCCTTTTTCAAGGACTGCAATTGATGAAGCGCGAAGCGGGTATTCTGTTGTTAGTCCTCAACCACTCGGGCGATGTGATGAGTGGCAATATGGCCAAGCAACTGGCCGAACGTGTGGGCATCAAGGTAGCTTCTATCATGACCCACGATGATATCTCGGCCGGACTGGATGCTGCCAACGACGACAGACGCGGTTTGGCAGGTGCCGTTGCCATGTACAAGATCTTGGGTGCTGCTGCCGAAGCCGGCAAATCACTCGAAGAGATTGTCGAGATAGGCGAGAGACTCAATGAGAACATTGCTACGCTTGCCGTTGCTATGCGCAGTTGTACACATCCTCAAAACGGAGCTGTCATTACTTCGCTTCCCGAAGGAATGATGCAGATCGGCATGGGGCAACACGGTGAAGCCGGTGCAGGCGGATCACAACCCTTGGTGTCGGCCGATGCCACAGCCGAATTCATGGTTGCCCAACTGATGAAGAAACTGCAAGTAGCCAAAGGCGATAAGGTGTTGCTGTATATCAATGGGGTAGGAGCTTCTACCTTGATGGAACAGTTGATCGTATATCGTGCAGCCGCCAAGCAGATAGAAGCTGCCGGCATTGAGATTGTCGACGGATATGCAGGCGAACTGCTTACTGTGCAGGAGCAAGCCGGTTTCCAGATGATTCTGGCCAAACTGGATGCCGATCACGTAGATTACTTGAAGAACTATCCCTCAAAAGCACCTTATTGGACGCGTTAAAACAGCATGAATATGGAAAAACTAACAACCGATCATTTTCAGCGAATGATTGAAAGCGCCGCAAAGAACATTGCCGGACGGACAGATGAGTTTTCGCAACTGGATGCCGTTCTCGGTGATGGCGATCATGGCGAAGCCATCTCAACGGCCTTTCAAGTAATAGCTAAATCGGCTACCGGCGGCAAAGATTTCAAAACCCTTTTGGGCGATATGGGCTTTGGCGTTATGCTCGAAACAAGCGGATCTACTTCGACACTTTTGGGTGGTTTTCTGTTGGGCATGAGCGACTGTGTGCCTGCTGCAACAGAGATCGATGCACAACAAGTCAAAGCCATGTTTCGTGGCGGACTCGAAGGTGTTGTTAAAAACACCAAGGCCAAGCGTGGAGATAAAACCATGATGGATGCTTTGATTCCGGCCATAGAAGCGATGGAGGCAACCGACTCGAACGATGTAAAAGAGTTGTTCGATGCAGCAGCACAAGCAGCTTTGCAAGGAGTCGAAGACACCATTCCGATGAAAGCCAATTTCGGGAGAGCACGCAACCTTGGCGATAAAACCATCGGACACCCCGATGCAGGCGCTACTTCTTGGGCTTGTATGTTTCAATCATTTGCTTCGGCACTTTAATCAATTAAGAACGTATCACACTAAATAAAAAAACAAATGGCAGATTTAGATGATTTAAGAGAAGGCAGTAAGTTCAACACCGATATTGCCGTACAAAACCAGGCATTTCACATCAAAGGTGCCAGTCACCTGGGTTGGGGAATGAAGGACCGTTTGACCCGTATCTTCAATGCAAAAACAGGAAAAGCCGTCATGTTGGCGTTCGACCATGGTTTTATCATGGGACCCACTTCCGGATTGGAGCGCATTGACCTAACGATCACTCCGTTGATGGAGTATGCCGATTGCTTGATGTGCAGTCGTGGTATTTTGCAAACATCCGTACCCGCCAACATCAATAAACCGATCTGTCTGCGTGCTGATGCCGGCTCGACTATTCTTACCGAATTGAACGACAATGTAGTGATCGATATTGAAGATGCCGTACGCATGAATGTATCGGCCATGGCAGTGATGTTGGCCATCGGCGATCCGAAAATGGAAGCCAAAACCGTTGCCAACCTTTATCACGCTGCCAATCAGGGTGCCAAATACGGTATTCCGGTGATGGGAGTAACGGCTGTGGGTAAAGAGATGGCACGCGATGCACGCTACTTTGGTTTAGCCTCACGTGTAGCTGCCGAGAATGGAGCCAACATCGTGAAGACATACTATTGCGATGGATTCTCTAATGTAGTTGCTGCTTGCCCTGTGCCTGTGGTAATAGCCGGCGGAAAGAAACTGCCCGAACTCGAAGCGTTGGATCTTTGCTACCGTGCCATCAACGACGGTGCAGCCGGTGTGGATATGGGACGCAATGTATTCCAAAGCGAATCGCCTATTGCGATGATTCAAGCCGTTCATGCTGTGGTGCACGAAGGCTTAGATCCTCACAAGGCTTTTGAAATGTTCAATGACCTGAAGAAATAAAAACGCTTTTAGACATTCCCTAATGAAGAAAATACTCATTTCATTTGGATTACTGGTAGCTACGATGCTGTCTGCTCAGGAGAGTTATCTCCTGGTAGGCGGCTCGGGCTGGAATAAGATAGCGCTTATTGAGAAATCAAGTGCGGATATTGTTTGGACCCATGATCTTGGCCCTTCAGAAGAGAACAATGGGGTAGCCGCTGCTCCCAACGGTCATATACTCTATTCATACAAGAACGGAGCCAAATTGATTGATCTGGATCACAACGTACTGTGGGAGTACCCCGCCCCTAAAGGTACCGAACTGTTCACGGCCACGAATCTTCCGGGAGGTGGTTTCCTGCTGGGTTACTGTGGGCATCCGGCTCGTCTTATTGAATTGAGTGCGAAAGGAACTGTGAAAAACGAAATTGAATTTGAAACAGGTATTCCTTCCGTGCACGGACAGTATCGTCAGGCGATTAAATCAAAGAAAGGAACATATATCGTTCCGTTGATGGGAAAGAGTGCAGTGGTCGAACTAGACAAGCAAGGGAAAGAGCTGAACCGGTGGAGTGTGAAAGGAAATCCCTTTTCGGTACTCGAACAACCGAATGGCAACCTGATAGTGGCTTGCGGTGATGCACATATCTATGTAGAGATAGATCGCAAAAACGGAACCGTTGTACGAGAGGTAACCAACGAACAGATTGCGTCGTCGGGATGCGAACTCAATTTTGTGGCACAAATAGAGAAGCTTCGCAACAAGAACCTTCTTGTGTGTAACTGGAACGGTCATCTCAAGAGCAACCAAACCATTCAACCCTCTTTATTGGAGGTCGACTCGAACAATCAAGTGGTTTGGAAACTAAAAGAGAATAAAGAAATAGGAAGGATATCGGCAGTAGCCATCTATCCTTTCGCTAAGCAGTTGAAAAAACGAATTAAACAATCTAATTAATCATGAGAAATAAGATATTCATGCTTCTGTGCATAGTACCGATGATGCTATCTGCTCAAAGTAAGAAACCATCTGTCAGTCCTCCCGGTAACCGCGAGAGCAAGATTGACTCTATCGGACTTGTCAACCTGAAAGAACAGATATCACTCATTAACCTGCGTGCTATTGACGAATCCTATCAGCACCTTAAAAGCCTGAAAGGGTATGATGCAGTTGGTAATCAAAGTAAGATAAACGAATTAAAGTCGCTTGTCAATAAAGGGTTCGACGGCATTGATGCTGCTCAACCATCGGCTGTTGCTTCGGCTCAAAGAGCTCTTTTGCTAAAGCGTCAGATACTCCTTTCGCATCCGGAGCTCGATCGTATTATCCTTGCCCGCTACAAGGTAGGTGAGAAAGCACGTTCGATCAATCCGGGGCAGTTGGGAACGCCTCCCAATAACTGGAGCAACCAGACCTCGGCACGCAGAGATAAATTCGATGCGGATATTATCGAGATGAGCAACTTGACAGGCGAACCGACTATTCGCACCATCTTTAAACCGACCAACGGGTCGTCTGTGCCTGATTTACGCCTGCACTGGGATGCCGATCGTGTCATGTTTACCATGAACGAGCCCGGCGAGCATCACTGGCAAGTATACGAAGTAGGGATCGACGGAAAGAACCTGAAGCAAATCACCAACGGATCAAAAGAAGATTTGGACTATTTCGACGCCTGCTATCTGCCCAACGGAAAGATTATGGTATTGTCTAACGTAGGCGGACAGGGAGTGCCCTGTGTGAACGGAAGCGACCAGGTAGGTAACCTTTGTCTTTTCGATCCTAATACCAAAGAGATGCGCCGCCTTACCTTCGATCAGGATGCCAACTGGGGTCCTGTGATGATGCACAACGGTAAGGTGATGTACACTCGTTGGGAGTACGAAGACTTGACGCACTATTTTTCGCGTTTCGTTATGCACATGAATCCCGACGGAACCGAACAGAAAGCACTCTATGGTAGCGGCTCTGTGTTCCCCAATTCCATCTTCGATATACAGCCATTGCCCAATCATTCGACCCGCTTTGTCGGAGTGATATCGGGTCATCATGGTGTGGTACGTGCCGGCCGTTTGATTATCTTCGATCCTGCCAAAAGCCGCAAGGAAGAGAAGGGTATGGTGCAAGAAATTCCTTACCGCAACCGTCCCATTATCCCTTTGGTAAAAGATGGATTGGTAGATGGTGTATGGCCACAGTTTGTAAAACCCTATCCGGTAGATAACGATTACTTCCTGGTATCGGTCAAGCTAAGTCCTAAATCTTTGTGGGGGCTATATTTGGTCGATGTATACGATAACATGACGTTGATTGCGCAGTACGAAGACGAAGGATTGATTCACGCCATTCCTTTGCGTAAAACAAAAACGCCTCCTGCCATCCCCGATAAGACGAACATGGCCAACAAAGAAGCCACTGTCTTTATCCAAGATATCTACGAAGGCGAAGGGTTGCCCAATGTACCTCGTGGAACCGTGAAGAAACTTCGTGTGCTCACCTATGAATACTCCTATATCAAGTCTCCTTCGGATCATACGGCACAAGGCGTGCAAAGTGGTTGGGACTTGAAACGTAACCTGGGCGAAGTACCCGTAGAGGAAGATGGTTCGGTACTCTTCAAAGTGCCTGCCAATATGCCTATCTCGGTGCAGCCGTTAGATAGCGAAGGTCGCGCCATTCAGTGGATGCGTAGCTGGTTTACCGGTATGCCCGGCGAAACCGTATCGTGTGTAGGTTGCCACGAAGACCAGAATCAGATTCCTATCCCCAAACGGGTGATGGCTTCGACCATGGCACCT
>POVV01001221.1_pt1 | contig 10033 bp, 10 predicted proteins | sample 1560271 | NCBI WGS metagenome assembly POVV01 (sample SAMN08337232, study PRJNA429181) | Bioreactor metagenome, whole genome shotgun sequencing project. | biome: cows' rumen and soil; feature: anaerobic; isolation source: anaerobic chemostat enrichment culture, galacturonate as sole carbon... | reverse complement strand
AATAGTTTATTAAAGCACGTTGTAGGCGTGCTCCTTTTCCTTTATATACCGGAAATCCAGCTCCTGTAATCTTTACGCCAAGTTCGAAATCGATAAGATCATATTTTTTAGCCAAGTCCCAATGTGGAAGCGCATCTTCTCCCAGTTCAGGTATGATGCCTCCGGTCTTTTCTACAACATTGTCTTCGGCTACTCTTCCTTCAGGCACCTCGTCCGATGGAAGGTTAGGGATAAGAACAAGCAATTCTTGTAGATCTTGTTCTGCTTGGCGAAGTGTATCTTCGAGAACTTTACTTTGTCCTTTTATTTCAGCTACCCTGTTTTTTGCAATCTCAGCTTCGGCCTTATTGCCTTCTTTCATTAGTTGTCCTATGTGTTTCGATAGATTATTGGATTCTGACAAACAAGAATCTAAAGAGGTTTGTGTTCTCTTTCTTGTCTGGTCTATTTCCAATACCTTTTCGATTATTTCTTTTCCATCGAAATGTTTTTTAGCCAGCTTTTTAATTACTAGCTCAGGATTCTCACTAATTGTTTTCAGCGTTAACATAAGTCTGATTTTTGTTTATGTTGCAAAGTTATAAATATTTTAAGAAAATGTTATTTATATACCTATACAAGTTTTATTTGTTTTAGGAAGTAACAAAAGACGATAACGACCTTTATAAAAAAGAGACAGGTCGAAATCGACTTGTCTCTCTGTTTTGACCATTGTCAACAATCTTATTTTATTTCAGAGTTTTGGTCTTTGCCGGCTTTCCAAACTCGATATTTAATCTCATAACCTTTCGGAGCGTATACCACTATAGGTAGTTTGCTATTGTATCTCACAATAAGAGATTGACTTGATACAAATCTGTTTTCGTTCGGCTTATTACATGCCATCATTGTAGAGGCTGTTTTTCCATCCGATGAGAATTCGTAATAAGTATATCCCCATCCCTGTAAATCTTTTTCTTCTAATTTACCCATCAGGGTATGCACATTGCAATCCACGCTCATTACTTTTCCGGGAACTATTTCTATCTTGAATTTAGATTCATCCGACTTTTTGCTTAGATAAATTACATGTCTCACCATTCCTTCTTTTGCTGCCGGATAGGGTTCTAGCATTTTGGCTCTTTCTTGTTTGCTTTGTGCATTTGCTACCGAAGCAAAAGATAAGCACAGGCTCATCATAAGCAGTGTTAACGCTGCGAGTGTAGTTCGTTTCATCATGTTATTGTTTTAATTGTTTATATTTAATTTGTTTCTAATATTGTTTTGCAATTATTATGACTAAGCAAAAAGATAAAGGTTTAAGATACTTGTTTGGTGTTAAATCTTTACTTTTATATTCGAATATAACAAGTGCCTGTAGTAAAGGTTCATATCCGATTCTTTTGTTTGCAAGTTTTTATCTTTCGTTTGTCGGGAAATAGAATTCGTTCATCGATTATTACTTGTTTATATATGCCGGTCGGATTAATTTTACATCATAACATTAAATAAGTTTATTATGAGACGAAATTTAGAAGATAGACATTTTTTTAAAAGAGCTAGAAGAGATAAATCAAATAAAGACGGTATCGGTTTTGCCGTTTTGCTAATTCTAGTCGGAGGCTTTTTCTTATTCTTTAATATGGGAATTCTTCCCGATGTATTAAGACCAATATTTATATCTTGGCAGATGTTATTGATCGGAGTTGGGGTATGGTCTCTTGTTGTAAAACGAAAACTAGGGCAGGGACTTTTGGCAATTGGTTTTGGATTATTTTTTATCTATCCCAAATTGAGTTCTGCATTTCCCACTATTTTCATTGACCTCGATATCGATTTCAGAACATACTGGCCAATAATACCGATAACAGTGGGGACAGTTTTAGTGTTAAACTGGTTGAGATCTTCTGATAATAAAAAAGGTGAGCGATGGAACAAAGTATATAATGCAGAGACTGATGAGTGGCACGAGTCTGCTCAGGCAATACATAATAAATCCGATTTTTTCGAAAAGAATATGATTTTCGGAGGCTCTGAGCAGATCATATTATCTCAAAACTTTAAAGGAGGAGAAGCAAATGTAATTTTCGGGGAGTTGATCTTAGATTTGCGTAAGGCTCAGTTGGGTGAAAATATAGCATACTTAGAATTGAATGCGATATTTGGCAGCTTGGTTGTATATATCCCGTCAGAATGGACATTAAAGGTGGATAGTTCTACTGTTTTAGGTGCTTTCCAAGACCGACGTTTGTATAAAGACGAATCTTTGGAGAATGAAAATGGCGCACGGGTTATAATGGAGGCAAATAGTATATTTGGCAATATAGAAATCCGAAATTAAACAGATAGCCGTTAGGATGAAGAGTCGCTTGATAATCATAATGTACATTTTTATAGCATTGCTGACTACTGCTATTATATATGGCTGTATGAAGCCTTTGGCGATGGTTCCCTTGCCTGTATTGTGGGCTGACGCTTGTGTCTCGGGGATTGTTTTGTCTATACTTTTATTTTTATTGTATGAGATTGTAAAGTATACTCGCTTTGCTACTTTGCCTTTTAAGCAACAGGCCGTTAATTATACGGCATTAGCTATATTATTTGTGTTTTTCTGGTTGGGAGCAGATCTTTTGGCTCTGTATACACTTTTTCCTCAAGAGGAATGGATTGGCTTGTTGCCGATCTCTACAACTCGGATTGTTTTAAGCTTGCTGGTATATGTGTCTGCAATACTTTTTTACAATAATTTATATAAGTCTAATGTACAGAGTTCAGATGAAAATGCGGATGAGTTTCCTATTGCAGAAGATGATAATATAGAGAATCACGTGACAGAAGAAATAAAACCAAATGAAGAATTGGAGCGTGTCGCTGTAAAAAATGGGCAAAGAATAGAGGTAATCCCTGTCTCCAATATAATTTATATACAGGCAGAGGGAGATTATGTGATGATATACTCGGATAAAGGTAAATTCCTCAAAGAGCAAACGATGAAGTCTTTCGAAAGCCTCTTACCTTCTACTAAATTTGTGCGTGTACATCGTTCCAGTATCGTAAATGTAGATTTTATAGCGCAAATAGAATTGTATAATAAACAAAGCCAATTGCTAAAGCTCAAAGATGGTTCACAGGTGAGGATTAGTATGAATGGGTATAGGCTCTTAAAGCAAACGCTCGGTTTGTAAGGTTAAGAGTTTCAATTTTAATGAAAGTAATCTCTGCTTCTTTTTTTACCACAGAGTAAAAAGAGTAAAGCGGAGTTTTTGATCATAAAACAAAACCCCAAACAAAAATCATAAAGGACTGTATTTTTTGTCTCTAAGTTCCTATCTTTGCACCACGAAAATGCATCTTACGGGAACTAAATATAAAATAACTTACTATATATGACCAAGAAATACAACAGAACCCTTGTTACATCGGCCCTTCCTTATGCCAATGGTCCTGTACATATCGGACATCTTGCCGGAGTTTATATTCCTGCCGATATTTACGTGCGCTACCTTAGGCTTAAAGGTGAAGATGTAATACACATAGGTGGTTCTGATGAGCATGGTGTACCTATCACCATCCGAGCAAAGAAAGAGGGAGTTACACCTCAGGATATTGTTGATAAGTATCATGGAATTATCAAGAAATCTTTTGAAGATTTCGGAATAGCTTTTGATATTTATTCCCGTACAAGCTCTGATATTCATAAAAAGACAGCTTCTGACTTTTTCCTTACGTTGCATAATAAGGGAGCTTTTGAAGAAAAAACAAGTGAACAATATTATGATGCGGAAGCTCAGATGTTTCTCGCCGACCGTTATATTATGGGCGAATGCCCTCACTGTGGCAATCCGAATGCTTACGGAGACCAGTGTGAGTCGTGCGGAACATCGCTTAGCCCTACCGATCTGAAAAATCCCCGCTCTACAATATCAGGTTCTACTCCTGTGATGCGTGAAACGAAACACTGGTATCTTCCTCTTGACAAGCACGAGTCGTGGCTTCGTCAGTGGATACTCGAAGATCATAAAGAGTGGAAATCGAATGTTTACGGACAGTGTAAGTCATGGCTGGATATGGGGTTACAACCTCGTGCCGTAAGTCGCGACCTCGATTGGGGTGTGCCTATTCCTCTGCCCGATGCAAAAGGAAAAGTGCTTTATGTGTGGTTCGATGCTCCTATCGGATATATTTCTAATACAATAGAATTGTTGCCGGATAGCTGGGAGAAATGGTGGAAATCGGAAGATACGAAATTGGTACACTTTATCGGGAAAGATAATATTGTTTTCCACTGTATCGTTTTTCCTGCCATGTTGAAGGCAGAAGGTTCTTTCATTTTACCTGAAAATGTTCCAGCAAATGAGTTCCTGAATCTGGAAGGAGATAAAATATCCACTTCTCGAAACTGGGCTGTGTGGTTGCACGAATATCTCGAAGACTTTCCGGGACAACAAGATATACTTCGTTATGTACTTACGGCTAATGCTCCCGAAACGAAGGATAATGACTTTATGTGGAAAGATTTTCAGGCTCGCAACAACAATGAGCTTGTAGCTATTCTGGGGAACTTTATCAATCGAGCATTAGTACTTACCCAAAAATATTTTGATAATAAAGTACCGCAGTTGAATGAACTGACAGACTATGACAAGGAAACCCTTAAAGAGTTTGCAGATGTAAAGGCTGTAGTCGAATCTTATCTCGATACATACCGTTTCCGCGATGCGCTTAAAGAAGCCATGAACCTGGCACGTATCGGTAACAAATATCTGGCAGATACAGAGCCTTGGAAAGTCGTTAAAACGGATATGGCACGTGTAGAAACAATATTGAATATATCTCTACAGATTACTGCCAATCTCGCAATTGCTTTCGAGCCGTTCTTGCCATTCAGCGTAAAAAAGATACGTCGGTTTATTAATGTTGATAGCCTGACATGGGATCAACTAGGACGCATTGATCTGCTGCCTGTAGGACATCCGTTGAATCAGTCAGAATTGCTGTTCTCTAAAATAGAAGATGAAACTATAGAAAAACAAATCCAGAAACTTTTGGACACTAAAAAAGCAAATGAACAGGCCGTGGAAGTAAAAGTTGCTCCGCAGAAACCAAACGTTGCATTTGATGATTTTTCGAAGCTCGATCTTCGTGTTGGAAAAGTTTTGGAGTGTGTAAAAGTACCTAAAGCTGATAAATTGTTGCAATTCTTAATTGATGATGGCATGGGTAAACGTACCATTATTTCGGGAATAGCAGCTTGGTACAAGCCTGAAGAGTTAGTAGGTAAACAGGTGTGTTTTATTGCAAATCTCGAACCTCGAAAACTAAAAGGAATAGAGTCGCAAGGGATGATTCTTTCTGTAGAAGATGGGGGCGGCAATTTATCGCTTATTACACCTTCTAAAGATGTAGAACCGGGTTGTCAGATAGGATAAAGAAGAATATATTTTTCTATAAGCCGATATACCTTAAGAGGTGTATCGGCTTTTTTATTTATAAAAAAATAGTTTTCTTGTAATAAAATTCACGTAACTTCTACTATATAGTAAAAGGACAATAATGATATGGATGATCTGAGAGAGAACTTTCTACAAATGCTTGAAAAATATCAATCCATTCTGCATAAGGTGAGTCTTATCTACTTTAGGCATGAAGATGAACGGAAAGATAATTTTCAGGAAATTGTTTATCAGATGTGGAAAGCATACGCATCTTTACGAAATAGAGAGAACGTTGTATCGTGGATATACTCAATATCTATCAATACTTCTATATCACGAATTAGAAAAGATTCCCGGATGCAGTATCGGGAAGAATTGCCCGATGAGGCTTGTGTGGATATCACGAAGCAATGGGCTGTAGATGAAGATATGAGTATGCTGTTGACAGCTATTTATGATTTGAATGATATCGACAAATCTATCATACTACTTTATTTGGAGGAGAAAAGCTATGAAGAAATCTCAGAAATCATAGGGATCAGTAAATCCAATGTCGGCACTAGGATAAACAGAGCAAAAAATGTTTTGAAGGACAACTTAATCAAGATGGGTTATGAAAAGGGATAATTTACAAGATATATGGCACAAAGGAAGCTCTAATATAGAAGCTCAGTCTGCAGAAGATCTCAAAAATCTGCTAGAAAAGAAGGTTGTCAAAGTGATGAGAAAACATTCTTTTATCGATTATATTTCCATATCGGTAGGAATTACACTTTTTGTGTTACTGGTATATGCCGGAATAAAAAGAGCGAATGATACCTATTATCTAATAAACAATATAATGCTATGCTTTGTAGTTGCTGTCTTTGTTGTATCGGGTATCCGATCGCACTATAAGATAAATTATAATACGATGAGTCTTCCTCTCAGAGATTGGTTGAGGTATCGGATAAATGAGATATCCAAATCGCAAAAGATGTATCCGGTTCGTTCCTTTTTTGCGATCTTGATGATTTTACCATGCTATCTGTCTTTTTTCGTATATTCAATAAACAGATCTTTTCTTGATGTTGTTACGAATCAAGAGTTCTTTCCTGCTTTTCTTATTGTATTTATTAGTGGTTCTTTCTCTTCCTTGTTGGCTATGAGGAATATAAGTCTATATAAAAAGAAAATATTGAAGAGTCTTAAAAAAATGTATGATCAACTTTGCGAACAAGATTGATCCCTGTTATTTTGTAAGTAAATAAGGGTTGATTCTATTTTCTTTTTGATGTTTTTATTTTATATTTGTAGTGTAGTGCTGTTTGATTTGTCAAATAGTTAGTTAACCTTGCTTTATTTTCTTTTCAATAAATAATCTTTTAACCAAAAATCTACGAATATGGCATTCTCAAAGAAACCATGGGCAGAGCCCTATCGCATCAAAGTAGTAGAACCCCTGAAAACCACAACAAGGGAGCATCGTTTGAAATGTATGAAAGAAGCCGGATGGAATACTTTTTTACTCCATGCCGATGATGTCTATATCGATTTGTTGACGGATAGCGGAACGAATGCGATGAGTGATATGCAATGGTCGAGAATGATGATCGGAGATGAGGCCTATGCCGGTAGCCGTAGTTTCTACTATTTGGAAGAAGTTTGTAAAAAATATTACGGTTACAAATATATTCTGCCTACTCATCAAGGTCGTGGAGCCGAAAACTTACTAAGCAAATGTATGATTACTCCGGGACAGTATGTAGCAGGTAATATGTATTTTACGACTACACGTCAGCATCAGGAGATTGCAGGAGGAACATTTGTGGATGTGATTATCGATGAGGCGCACAGAAGTCAGTCCACACATCCTTTTAAGGGAAACATAGACCTCGAAAAATATGAGAGGCTGATTAACGAAAAAGGCGCAAAAAATATAGCCTACATTACTGTCGGTGCCCCTGTGAATATGGCAGGAGGGCAGCCTGTAAGTATGGCGAACATGAAGGCCGTATCGGAGCTGTCTCACAAGCATGGCATTAAGGTTGTATTGGATGCTACACGCAATATAGAGAATGCGTATTTTATCCAACAGCGTGAAGAGGGTTACAAAAATCGCAGTGTAGAGGATATAAATCGTGAATTTTGCTCTTATAGCGATGCTGCGACAGTCAGTGCCAAAAAAGATTTGTATGTAAATATCGGAGGATTGGTTATGTGTAACGATCCCGATCTTTACGATGATTTACGAAGCCTGATCGTTGTATACGAAGGAATGCCAACATACGGAGGTCTTGCCGGAAGGGATATGGAAGCGATGGCTCAGGGGCTGATCGAAGCTGTACAGGATGATATGATCGCCTCACGTGTTCGTCAGGTCGAATATTTCGGTAATCTGTTGCATGAAGCAGGGATACCGATTGTGTTGCCTATCGGAGGGCACGGTGTATTTATTGATGCGAAGAAATTTTACTCACATATACCTCAAAATCAATTTCCTGCGCAGAAATTGGCTGCGGATATTTATGTAGAATCAGGAGTGAGAGGTATGGAGCGGGGGATTGTATCGGCAGGAAGGAATAAACAGACAGGTGATCACTATTATCCAGAGCTGGAATTAGTAAGATTGACTGTTCCTCGTCGGGTATATACACAGGCGCATTTCGATGTGGCAGCTTGGAGTATAATAGAGATGTTTAAAGATCGGGATAAAGCCCGAGGCTTGAAGATGGTGTACGAGCCTAAATTCCTTCGTTTCTTCCAAGGTCGATTTGAGGAATTATAATGAACAGATTTTGATCTTAAGCTATATAAACAAAAGGAGCAGTTTTTACTGCTCCTTTTGTTTGATAAAGAATGAATTTATTCTTTTATTTAAATACTACTACTCTGCTTTCTAGCGGTTGGAATTCCTTTGGTCCTGCTTCGCTTGTAGGTGTGCCAAACGGCATTTGAGCTATCAGTTTCCATTTAGGGCTGATGTTGAATGCTTTTGCTACTTCTTCATCAATTATCGGATTGTAATGTTGCAGTGATGCGCCTAGTCCCGCTTCTTCGAGCATTGTCCAGATTGCAAACTGGTGCATTGCCGATGTGTGCTGAGACCACACTGGGAAGTTTTCGCTGTATGCCGGGAATGCATCTTGCAAACCTTTTACAACGTCTGTATCTTCATAGAAAAGAATTGTTCCATGACCTGCAGCAAACGCACCGTCTATCTTAGCTTCTGTAGCCGGAAAAGCTTCAGGTGAAACAAGCTTCTTCAATACTGATTTTACGATATCCCACAGTTTTTTGTGATTGTCATTCAACAGGAGAACTACTCTTGTAGATTGCGAGTTGAATGATGATGGAACATGCAAAACTGCGAAATCTATAATTTCTTTTATCTGATCATCTGAAATAGGGCTCTTGTCATTGATAGCGTAATATGTTCTACGACCTTCTATTGCTTCTTTAAGATTCTTTTTCATTGTTTACTTTATTTAATTAGTGTCTAAATACTATAGTTAGCTTTGTTACTCTAACGTCAAAGTTAAAGTAAATGTTTTGATGAATTGTATAAAAATAATAATAGTTATCTCTTCAAATATCTATATATCTAAGTATTTCGTACATTTGTGGCTGAATTCTTAACAAATGGTATAATGCATTTTTCGGGAGTAATATTTGATTTTAACGGAACATTATTTTGGGATACTAAGCTGCATAATAAAGCATGGGATATATTTCTGACTAAACATGGTTTGTTTTTATCCGATGAGGACAAGTTTAAGAAGATGCATGGTAAAAACAATAAAGATTTGTTTATTGAATTATTTAATAAGCCCTTGTCTGACGTTGAAATTCAAAAATATGTGCTTGAAAAAGAAGGATTGTATCAGGACCTATGTTTGCAAACCGATATGCAATTAGCTCCCGGAGCTTCTGATTTCCTGGACTTCCTTAAAGATAAAAAGATACCATTTACCATTGCCACTGCCTCAGGGAAAGAGAACCTCGATTTTTATTTCGAGCATCTTCCTCTTACACGATGGTTCGAATACGATAAGGTTGTTTATAACAACGGGAAGATAAAAGGAAAACCCGATCCTCAGATATATCAGAATGCTTTGTCTATTATCGGCAAACAACCTGAGGATGTCATTATATTCGAAGATGCTGTAGCCGGATTGCAATCTGCACGAAATGCAAAAGCCGGAAAAATAATTGTGGTAAACTCAAATGATGACGATTATACAGACTGGTCGGATTGCCAGATAATTAAAAATTTTGACGAAGTAGATAGAACGCAATTTGTATTATAAAGAAAATGGAGAGCTCTATAAAGAAAGTTCATACTGTAATTTGTCCTGTCTGCGGAAGTCGTGGAATTGACCCTTTTCTATCCTGTAAAGATTATCTTACAACTCAGGAAGTCTTTGAAATTAATAAATGTAATGGATGTGGTTTTGCTTTTACTCAGGATTTTCCTGTCGAAAATGAAATCGGAAAATATTACGAAGCACCTGAATATATTTCACACTCGGATACAAACCGGGGGATAATAAACAGTCTGTACCATCTGGCTCGCAAGATAGCATTGAAGTCGAAGTCGAAGCTGGTTACCAAGTATGCGGGCAGTAAAAAAGGGATGT
>POVV01001220.1_pt1 | contig 10038 bp, 9 predicted proteins | sample 1560271 | NCBI WGS metagenome assembly POVV01 (sample SAMN08337232, study PRJNA429181) | Bioreactor metagenome, whole genome shotgun sequencing project. | biome: cows' rumen and soil; feature: anaerobic; isolation source: anaerobic chemostat enrichment culture, galacturonate as sole carbon source...... | reverse complement strand
GGATGGTATCCTCCGGAAGGCCTGCATTCCTAAGACCGGCACGGAGCCATTTAACTATGGCCATATTGGATTCCAGGGCATCGCTTCCGCCCTTTAAGATCACGGCATTTCCTGATTTAAAGCAGAGGCCAAAGGCATCGGCGGTCACGTTGGGCCTGGCTTCGTATATAATACCTACAACTCCCAAAGGAACGCGCTTCTGGCCGATGGTCAGGCCATTGGGACGGAGCTTCATGGAAAGTACTTCTCCCACCGGGTCATCCAGCGCAGCCACGGATAAAAGTCCGTCAGCCATGGCTTCGATTCTCGCAGGAGTCAGTTCCAGGCGGTCAATCAGTCCGGCGTTCATTCCGGAAGCAGCAGCTTTTATCACATCCTCCTGATTTGCGGCGAGTATTTCCGCTTCTCCTTCCAGCAGGGCCGCCGCCGCTGCCTTTAAGCCTTCATTCTTTCTTGCTGAGCCCTGGATCCCTATAATTCCGGCTGTTGCTTTGGCTTTTTTTCCGATTTCAGTAATCGTCATAAAAGGTTCCTCCAATCTTTTCCTCTTTCCTGCCCATGCTCTTTGGGCAGGGGCCCACCCCGCTTTACCGGGTGTAAAGGGATACCCGAAGGGTGTTTCTTAATCGGTGTTTCTTTTTTCCTTCTCTTAAGGGAATGCCTTAAGGAATGATAATCCGGTCCATACGTTTGTCATGTGGTTCCGTAGGAATATGATCAAAGACCTGGAAGCCGTAGGCTATGGCAATGCGGGGATGGTTTGGTTCTCTTTCAAAGAAACGGTCATAATATCCGCCGCCGTATCCAAGCCGGTTTCCTGACTTATCAAAAGCGACTCCCGGAACAATCACAGGTGCTTTTGGATCATGGATTTTTAAGCAGGTTGGTTTTGGCTCCATAATACCCATGATGCCTTCTTCTAAATCTGCTTTTCCGGAAATGGAATAAAATTCAAGTTCCTTTCCAACGACCTTTGGTACTGCTATGTATTTTCCCTGTTTTAATAAAGCTTCCATGAACTTCCAGGTACCTGCTTCCTGACGAAAGGATACATAGCAGTAAACACAATATGCCTGAATGATATCATCAAGGCTTAAAAGCTGCCCGCAGATGGCATCGTTCCATACACACTCGGTAACCGTTTCCAAGGTCTTTCGCTGCTCCTTTATCAATCGCCTGATATCATTCTTCTCCAACTTTTCCATACTTTTTACCCAAATCCGTTACGGATCCGTCTTCCTCCTGAATGGAAATGTTGTTTAAATTTCCCCGTAAACTATTGCGGATGGATTCGATATACTCTTTTCGTAAAGCAGCCTGCTCCGCCTGTTCTTCTTCCGATAATCCTGTTGCTTTTGATTTATGATAAAGTGTATTGATTCTGTCGATCTTATCCTGATTCATAGTATTCTCCTTAATATTCGTGATTAATATAGTCCATTAAGTCAAAGTCATGGTTTGGATGGGCAAGGAACAGGGTTCCTTTTTCTTCGCCTGTTACGATCTGCTCGATGACCTCCACCTGGTCACCGTTCGCAATGACCATATCGGAACCGCTGTCCGTAGCAATACGGGCGGCAGCAAGCTTCGCAGCCATGCCTCCGGTACCCACATCGCTTCCGGAGGTGGATTTTCCCATATCAAGCAGCTTAGGCGTGATTTCCTTTACCAAACCAATAAATTCCGCCTTCGGGTTTTGTCTGGGATCATCGGAATAAAGACCGTCAATATCCGATAATAATATCAAAAGATCAGCCCCGATCAATGCGGCAACAATGGCAGAAAGCCGGTCATTATCGCCAAAATTATCCACCAGAGGAATTTCAGAGGTGGATACGGTATCGTTTTCATTGACAATGGGGATGGTCCCAAGTTTTAAAAGTTCATCAAAGGTGTTCTGGGCATTATAACGGCTGCTGTCATTAACCATAGTATTTTTGGTTAAAAGAACTTGTGCCGCTATTTGATTATATTCAGCAAACAGCTTTTGGTACACCATCATGAGCCTGGCCTGGCCCACGGCGGCGAATGCCTGTTTTTCTGATATGGTAACAGGTCTGGTATGGTACCCAAGAGCCTGACGTCCTGCTGCAATTGCGCCGGAGGAAACTAAAACCACCTGTTTTCCCTGTCCCTTTAAATCACTGATTACCCGAACCAGCTTTTCAATTTTCATCAGATTCAAATCCCCTGTGTAGGCATGGGTTAAAGATGAGGATCCGATCTTTATCACAATCCTTTTTTTATCCTTTAGTTTCTCTCGTTCTGTGGCGTTCATCTTCATTATCATCTGCTTTCTGTATTTCTTTTTGCTTCATATCTTACATCATTTTTATGGTTTCGTCAATTTATATGGAAAACCTTTCAAATCTGGAAGCAATGGCTTCCGCCACTTTTAAGCCATCCATTGCAGCAGAGGTGATCCCTCCTGCATATCCGGCGCCTTCTCCGCATGGATAGATTCCATTAATACTGCATTCAAAGGTTTCGCCTCTGGGTATGCGTACCGGTGAAGAGGTTCTGCTTTCCACACCTGCCAGGATGGCATCCGGCCTGGAAAAGCCGTGAATCCGGCGTTCAAAAGCTTCCACTCCCTGGATCAGGGATCCTGATAAGTATTCAGGAAGAAATTCTCTGATGTTGGCAAAATCATATAAGCCTTTAAAGGCCGGTTCTACATCGCCAAATGCCTTTGAAGGCTGATTCTTTTTAAAATCTTCGTAAAGCTGGACCGGAATTTTCCCGCTGCTGCTTAAGAAGGCTGCTTCTTCCAGCCGTCTTTGATAAGCGATTCCGGCAAGAGGAGTCGTTCCGCCAAAATCCTCTGGTGTTACGGTAACAATCAGGGCGCTGTTGGCATTTACGCCATCCCTCTTATGATAGCTCATTCCGTTTACTGCAAGCCTTCGCTCCTCTGAGGAAGCATTGACTACATATCCCCCAGGACACATACAGAAGGTATATACACCTCTTCCGTTTGTGCACTGATGGGTCAGCTTGTAATCCGCGGGGCCCAGTATGGGATGGTTTCCAGTTCCATACTGAGAACGGTTTATGCTTTCCTGTGGATGCTGGATTCTTAAGCCCACAGCAAAAGCCTTTGCTTCCATTGGAATGCCTCTTTTATTCAGGACTTCAAACGTGTCCCTGGCGCTGTGCCCGATAGCCAGCACAAGAATTTCTGTCAGAAGCTCTTCCTTTTCATCGACCATCACTCCCTGCATCCTGCCGTCTTTTACGATAAAATCGGTCACACGGCTGTTAAAACGAACCTCTCCTCCAAGGTTTATGATCTCCTTCCTCATCCCTCTCACGATGCCGCTTAAAACATCGGTGCCGATATGAGGCTTGTTTACATAGAGAATAGACGGATCAGCTCCGAATTCCACGAAAAGCTCCAGCACCTTCCGATTCCTCATTAGGGGATCTTTCACAAGGGTATTAAGCTTTCCATCGGAAAAGGTGCCTGCGCCTCCCTCTCCAAACTGTACATTACAATCCGGTTTTAATGCTCCGCCATTCCAGAATAAGTCCACAGCCTCCCTGCGCTTTTCCACGGATTCTCCTCGTTCCAGAAGAAGGGGACGGTATCCGTGTCTTGCCAGCATGAGCCCGCAAAAAAGCCCGGCAGGTCCGGCACCGATGATAACCGGCCGGCTGGCCATTCGTTCGGTACCCGGCTTTGGAAAAGAGTATTCTTTTTTCTCTGATATTCCAATGTCTCCGCTTTTTGCTTTATGTATCACAGACTCTTCTTTTGTAATTTCCACATCGATGCTGTAAGTAAAATGGATTTCCTCTTTTTTTCTTGCATCAACAGACTGTTTGATTATTTGAATGGAGCGGATTTCCTTTACCGGGATTTTTAGTGTTTTTGCTGCCTTTGCCCATAAGGCCTCTTCTGTGTGATCCACCGGCAGCTTTAACTGATTAATTCTGATCATTACGTTCCTCATTCCTGCCCCGAAGGACAGCCTTTCCTGCACTAATACCTGCCAGTATGCCGCAAGACCACGCCCACTGAAGGTTATAACCTCCGCAGATGCCGTCCACGTCAAGAATTTCCCCAGCCAGGTAAAGTCCGTTAATTAGTTTTGACTCCATGGTATTAGGATCCACTTCCCTGGTATCAATGCCTCCGCTGCACACCTGAGCCTGATCAAAGGAATTGGCGGCAAGAATTTCTGTTTTAAGTCCCTTTAAAGCAGAGGTCAGCTTTTTTATCTGCTGGGTTGTGATATCTTTAACAAAGCCTTTTTCTGGGATCCCGGCTTCCTTTAAAAGAATCCGGGCCAGCTTGTGATTTAATACACCATTTAAGAATTCTTCTGCCGGCCGGTAGCTAAAGCGCTTCGCCCTTTCCGAAAGAAGCTGTCTGGTACTGTTAAAATCCATGGAAGGTAATAAATCCAGCTCTGCCGTCACCTGCCGGCCTGTATCGATTCCCCCGGCAGCAAAACGACTGACCTGGAAGACCGGAATGCCGGAGATTCCATAATCCGTGAACTGAAGTTCCCCACGGTCTTCTGCTGCAGTTTTTCCGTCTATTTTAAGCGTCACAGAAGCCTCTGTCCTGACACCGGCCGCCTGTTTGTACCACTTTTCCCTGCACTTTAGCTGTACCAAAGCAGGCAGCGGCTTAACGATTCGGTGCCCCAAAGCCCTTGCCAGCTGATAACCGCTTCCATCGGATCCTGTTTTTGGAGCCGCCATGGAACCTGCCGCTAAAATGATAGCATCTGCCTTTTTCTTTCCTTGGGAAGTCATCAGGGATAAATCCTTCCTTATCTCCTCAACCTGACAGTCAGTGATGATGGAAACGCCCAGATGGTTAAGCTCAAAAAGAAGGGCTTCCAGAACGGAGACAGCTTGTCCGGTGTTGGGATAGACATATCCATTCCGGTCTGTAAGAACAAGACCCAGGTCCCTGAAAAATTCCAGCGTCTGTTCCACCGTAATGTGATCCAGCACTTTTTTAATAAACTCCTGCTGACCTCCCCGGTAGGCACCATCAGGAGTCATTCGATTGGTTAAATTGCACTTCCCATTTCCGGTGGAAAGAAGTTTTTTCCCCGGTTTGGCTGTATGTTCTAAAACAGTAACAGAAGCGCCCTGTCTGGCTGCCTGAATAGCCGCTGCCAGACCGGAAGCTCCTGCCCCTACGATGATTACCTGTTGTTTCATAAAATCCTCCTGTATCCTCAGACAAACTTATTGTATCCAGTTTGCCTCTTCATTTCAAGTATTTCTTTAGCTTGTATAGGATTCCAGGTAATTAAATACCTCGATCATGGAAGAAAACCATATGCCATCCATTAATTTCCACCGCTCTTCCTCGGGAAAGTCAGTGACGGGCATATGGGTGTAAAGGCAGATGGTTGTTTTATCCTGGTAGAGGACGAGAAGATATCCGTCCTCTGAGACAAGATAAAATTTTTCTTTGCCCTTTGCGTTTACGGGTTCAACCTCTTCCTGGTTTATTACAATCTGCGCTTCCGTTACAGTTTCTGTTTCTATGGTTGCCCCCGGCAGAGCCTCCTCAGGCCTTACGCTGTCCTTTGTAATGGCAAAACCAATCCCTAAGCAAATGGCGGATGCCGCTACGAACAAAAGAAAGCAGAACATATACTTCTTCATGAGATGATACCTCCTTCATGTAAGTATAGTATCTGCCTTCTTCCTGGGTTTTAATCACATAAGATGGAATTTTCTTGCAATGCGCACCAGCTTCTTCCCTCCCGGAATGCTTAAAAGCTCTGATTCATCTACACAGCGCAGTTTTAAAAGGAGAACTCCATAAACCACCACAGCTACCGCTATAGCGGCAAGAACACTGAATACATTGCGCTTTAAGGCCAGATGCACAAGGAAATAGGTGCCGTAAGCAGCCGCTCCCATAACTCCCGATGCCAGGATGGGAATAATAAATGTTTTCTTGATTTCCTGCCTGTAATTTAAAAACCGACCGATTGCGGCTCCGTTTAAGATACACATGGTAAGTGCAAATAGGATGTTGGAATAAACCACGCTGTAGATTCCCATCCGGAATCCGAAAAGCATGATACACAGGATGATTACATGAAGGATCAGGGAAATGATCGCATTCTTTAAGGGGGTCTGCATCCGGTTGATCCCCTGTAATACTCCATTGGTCACTGTGGAAAGGGAGAAAAACACGACTGCCACAGATCCGTACATCATCATCTTAATAAGAGACGAGTTGTCATTTCTGCTGAATAACAGGTTGCAGATAGGTCCTGCCAGTACGGTAAGGCCGACCGTAGCCGGTATGGCAATCAGCATGGAAAAACGAATCACCATGGAAACCTTGCTTTTTAACTGTCCCCTCTGACCTTCCGCCATTGCTCTTGAAAGGGTTGGGATGAGGGCGGAGGCAAGGGAATTGGCAATTGCCACCGGGATGTTAAAAAGAAGCTGGTACTTCCCGATTACACCCCAGTTGGAAGCAATCTCCGAAGCGCCCATGCCCATAGCCGTCATGCCGTTTCCATAGATGCTGTTGTCAATCACTGTACTGATGTTATAAGCCACGCTGCTTAAAACAATGGGAAAGACCGTCATGAAAAGAACGCCGGAAAGTTCTCCATAGGATTCCCGACGCCTTGTCCTGTCCCTTTTTGCCTGCTTTTTCATGATTGGCAGGTAGCTGAATAAAATAAACAGGAGAAACAGCAGGGCAGCCACAGCCCCCGCTCCTGTTCCAATCGTTCCTCCCGCCGCTCCAAAGGCAAAGGAGTATTCCGTAGACCCGTGAACCAGATTGGACCGAAGTCCTGCCTGAAACAGCCTGGAAGCTGCATATACGCTGATGATCGCGTTGACGATCTGTTCAAGAATCTGAGATATGGCCGTGGGAAGCATGGTCCCAATGCCCTGGAAATATCCCCGGAACACGCCAAGATAGGCAATCACCCAGATGGTAGGGGCCAGGGTTTTTAATGCATAGAAGGTATAAGGCATTTTTAAAAACCGGCTGGCGAATATATCCGCTCCAAACCAGAGCACGGCAGCTCCCAGCCCTCCTACCACGGTACCGTAAAACAGAGCCACCTTTAACACCCTTATGGAGTTGCGGTACTCTTTTCTAGCCAGTCTGGTGGCGATCATTTTGGATACTGCCGTAGGCAGGCTGTAGGAGGATACAATCAAAAGGAGAGAATAAATGGTAAACGCAGAACTATAATAACCGTTTCCTTCATTCCCTAAAATATCCGCCAGAGGGATACGGTAAAACATTCCAATGATCCGGACGATAATGCCTGCCACCGCAAGGATAACTCCCTGGATCAGGAAATTGGAAGATCCCCTTTTTGTTGCTTTACTGCTTGTCCTATTCTTTTCCATTTAACTTTACATTGGGAGAATCCTGTGCGGAAATAATGCATACCCAGGTTTTTCCCTGGTTCAGGATAATCTCGTTATTCTCCATGTCGTAATAATGTGTTGGGCCGAATTCTCCGTCTTTGCTCCATTTTATGGGGATGGAACGGCCTTCTGTTACGTAACAGCCATAAGAGTCATCCTGTACGTTGATGTTTAAATATTCTGTCGTTGCATAATGGGCGGAAGGACAGTACTGAAGGATTATATTCTTAACCTTGATCTGGCCTTCATTTCCCTTGTGGGGAGCCCCGTACTGAAACCGGTAATAAAGCCCGTCCTCTTCATGGTACTCAAACCACGGCTTATTGAGCACATAGCCTGGATAGACCTTATAGGCATCGCCCACGCTATTTGCGCCTTCAAGGGTCACCTTTTTGCCATCCTTTGCAAAACGGTAATGACCGCGGTAGGACGGGTCGTAGCTTTCTGAATACCCCAGCTGAAGAATGGATTTGTTTAACCGGTCCCCGCTGGTGTATGCGTTGTGGGGAGTTTTCCGGTCTTTTGTACGGAAATATGCCACCGTACCGATGCCGTCAAGCCCGTTGATGTTATCCACATTGGCCAGATATGGCTTTGCAAAGGTGCTCTGCCCGTAATGAGCATAGATAGCATCAAACTCACGGGCAAAATATGTATAATAGGTGCGGCAGCTCCTGACGGAACCGATCCGGTCCAGATCATCATAATTTTCCAAAATAGCCATGTAACGGTTCATTCCACCTTCTGCCGGTGCTTCATAGACCACTCCGGCACGGTTGATTCCGTATTGAGGAAGAGCCTCTTTGTCATTGCTCATCATCACTGCCACCGGCCTCCGGTTTCCGATAGCGGAATCCACCATCTCACCCGTAAGGTAGCTGCGTATCTTACCATCTTTTTCGGTACGTTCTTCAAAGGTATAGTATTCACCGGAATTCGCTTCTGTCCCATCGTCTGCTGACTCACTGCTGTTGATTTTAATTTCTTTTGTTTCCGCCTGGTCGGTTTCCACCGATTGATCCGGAATCCATACCTTTTCATATTTTTTACCGCAGCCGGATAAAAAAGCGGCAGACAGCATGACGCCAGCGAATCCTAACCATACCTTTTTCATCATCTCGTATATCCTCCCCGGCGTAAGATTTCCTCCTGCTTTCTTTCCATGATCTCCCGTTCTTCCTCTTCCATGTGATCATAGCCGCATAGATGAAGCATGCTGTGAGCGACTAAAAAGGCAAGCTCCCTTGTTTGGGAATGGCCGTATTTTTCAGCTTGTTCTTCTACCTTATCGACAGATATTACAATATCTCCCAGTAAAAGTTCCCCTGTTTCCGGGTGAAAGCAGTCGTCCGCCGCTTCTTCCAGATGTTCAAAATCCGAAGGCCTTTCATATTCGATCATGGGAAAGGAAAGAACATCTGTGGGGGTGTCTATCTTCCGATATTCGTTATTGATCTGGCGGATATCCTCATTGTCGGTAATGAGGACATTGACCTCCGCCTCATAAGGGCAGTCTTCATAATCCAGTGAATCTTCCACTACCCTTGTAATGATATCATCATATGGGATATCCAGCTTTTTTTCGGCCTCATATTCAATATTAATCGTCATAACGTGCCTTTCTGCCGCCAATGGCTTTTGTCTTTCGTTCCACCGGCTTTTTCTTTGACTCATAATCGTCATAAGCTTGTACAATTTTCTGCACCAGAGGATGACGAACCACGTCGCTGCTGGTTAGATGGCAGAAACCGATGTCGTCAATTCTCTTTAATATTTTCATGGCCGTATCAAGTCCTGACATGCTTCCGGAAGGAAGATCCTTCTGCGTTAAGTCACCAGTTACAATCACCTTTGAACCAAAGCCGATTCTGGTGAGGAACATCTTCATCTGGGCCGGAGTGGTGTTCTGGGCTTCGTCAAGAATAATATAGGCATTGTCCAGGGTACGGCCTCTCATGTATGCCAGAGGTGCTACCTCTATCAGGCCTTTCTCCGAATTGTGAAGATAGCTCTCTGCTCCCATAATCTGATAGAGTGCATCATATAAAGGCCTTAAGTAGGGATCTATTTTGCTTTGTAGATCTCCCGGGAGAAAACCCAGCTTTTCTCCTGCCTCAATCGCAGGTCTGGTCAGAATGATCCGGTTTACCTCTCCGTTTTTAAAAGCCTGGATTGCCATGGCCATGGCAAGATAAGTTTTTCCGGTTCCTGCAGGACCGATTCCGAATACGATCATCTTCTTTCTGATCTGGTCCACATACTGCTTTTGCCCGAGGGTCTTTGGCTTTACCGGCCTTCCTGAAATGGTTCTGCAGATAATGTCCTTGTCGATTTCTAAAATCTGACTGTCACTTTCAGAAAATGACAGAGAAAGAGCATAATCTACATTTTGTTCTGTAATGGAATTTCCCCGTTTGGAAAGCTCAATCAGGTTACTAAATACACTTTTTGCTTTCTGCACCATTTGTTCTGATCCAATGATCTTAAGGGCGCCATCACGTCCAATCATGGTAACATGCAGGGTCCGTTCTATTTTCTTTAGATAGCTGTCAAACTGTCCGCATACATTTTTTTCGTGTTCAGCTGGAATGTCTATGATTGTCTCAATTACGCTCATTTGAATGATTTGTCTCCTCCGGTTCCTCTGATCTT
>POVV01001218.1_pt1 | contig 10056 bp, 9 predicted proteins | sample 1560271 | NCBI WGS metagenome assembly POVV01 (sample SAMN08337232, study PRJNA429181) | Bioreactor metagenome, whole genome shotgun sequencing project. | biome: cows' rumen and soil; feature: anaerobic; isolation source: anaerobic chemostat enrichment culture, galacturonate as sole carbon source...... | reverse complement strand
AGGGGAACATGGATGCCTTTAGCTTTTATCCGCTGCAGTGCTTCTTCAAATCTGGCATATTGAAATTCGGCATAGCTCTTGTCCGCTTCATCAGCGGTAGCAAAATGCGAAAAAACTCCCTCAATTTCTACACCTGCCATGTTGGCCACCGCGGCAGCAAACTCGCCTGCCTCTTCCGGCAAAATGCCGATTCGCCCCATGCCTGTATCAATTTTGATATGCAATTTCACCTGTTTGCCGGTTTGCGCTCCGGCAGCCGCCAACGCGCGAACCATATCCAGGGAATATACCGTCTGCGCTATATCATACTTTGCCACCACCAGGGCCTGCTCCGGCGGAGTATAGCCCAATACCTGAACAGGCACCACAATACCGGCTCGCCGCAGCTCAATCGCCTCACTGACAATCGCCACCGCCAGCCGGTCGGCACCGGCTGTCAGCAAAGCCTGCGAAACGGCTACTGCACCGTGACCGTAAGCGTCGGCCTTAACCACAGCGCAAAACTTGACGCCAGGCCTTAGCCCTTTTTTTATTTCTCTAACATTGTGTTTAATGGCAGATAAGTCAATCTCTGCCCAAACCGGACGTTCAAACATGAGTAAGACCCCTATCATTTACTTTATATTGCGAGACCGCCGCCAATAGAGAAAGGCCAATCCCAGCAGCCATAACGGGCCAACCAGGAGAGCCATCGAAGTATCGGCATCCTGGCCCATAATGACAATCACCAGTGCCAGCATCGCCAAGCAAAAGATACCGGAAAAAGGATACCACGGCATCGGGAACCCTAGCCTGGCTGTTTGTGCCGGGGATAAACTCCGCCTAAACTTTATCTGGACGATAATGATAATAGCCCAAACCCATAAGCAGGCGAAGGTGCCGACACTGGTTACATAGGTGAATACTTTAGCCGGAATGAAATAATTGAGAACAACGCCCACCAGCAGGCAGGCCGACGAAAGCAGCACCCCGTACACAGGAACGTGGCTGCTGTTTAATCTTCCCAGAAAGGCCGGGGCCTCTTTCTGCATAGCCAGAGTATACAGCATCCGGCCGGTGCTGAAAACACCACTGTTACAGGAAGAAAGCGCCGCCGATAATACGACAAGGTTCATTATCGCAGCAGCGTTGCCAATCCCCAGCTTTTCAAACACCGATACAAACGGACTGCCAACACTGCCAATCTCTGTCCAGGGGTAGATAGACATAATCACATAGAGCGAGCCAACATAGAACAATACAATACGCCAAAACACCTTGTCAATAGCGGCAGGCAGCGTCTTGCTGGGGTCCTTGGCCTCACCGGCCGTGATACCGATGACTTCAATCCCCACATAAGAAAATAGTACCATAGACAGAGCCATGAGTACACCGCTGGCGCCTTGCGGAAAAAAACCGCCATGCTGCCAGAGATGCGATATCCCAATCGGGACTCCGCCATTGCCGATGCCAAAGATAATCATGCCTAAGCCGCCAATAATTAACAGCACAATGGCAACCACCTTAATTAAGGCAAACCAAAACTCAACTTCGCCATATACCTCTACGGCAATGAGATTAACGGCCGTCATAATAAGCACTGCCACTAAGGCCGGTATCCACTGCGGCAGTTCCGGCATCCAGAAATTCACATACATACCCACTGCCGTAATCTCGGCCATACCGGTAACAATCCACATAAACCAATACATCCAGCCGGTTACATAACCGGCCAGCGGCCCGATGAAGATATGAGCATAGGCACTGAACGAACCTGCTACCGGATAGGCAACCGCCACCTCTCCCAATGCCCGCAGCAGGCAAAAAACCACAACCCCGCCGAGCAGATACGAAACCAATAGCGACGGCCCGGCCGCCTGGATGGCGGTGGCTGAGCCTAAAAACAAGCCAACCCCGATGGAACCACCCAGCGCAATAAGCTGAATATGCCGCTCCTTAAGACCGCGCCTCAGTTCACGCGGCTCCTCCCGTTTATGCACCATGGACTCCCTCCGCCACTAGCAATATACTAACAGTAATCATCACCTATTAGTAATTTATAGCTATAGCGTCGGGATTAGACCTCAGATTTTCGTTACTGCCGACAAAAGGCTACTTAGCTCGCTGCTGCAAGGCGCAGCTCAACTCGTATTCGACAATAAGCCGGTCAAGATAAGCACTAAGTTCTCCTACTTCCCGGTCTGCGAAATTACCACATTTTTGTTCTACTAAATGATGCAGCCGGACACGAACCTCTTCAATCTCCCGCTGCTTTTCCGCCAGGTTTTCCACAATACTCCTCCTACTCATAAATCCCCTCTGCGGACTAACCGTACCCGGTCTTTCAGCCATTCTGTCCAAAGCACCAGGCCCTCCCCGGTTTTGCAGGAGGCCTTGATTAAAGCAGCGGCTGCATTTAAGCCGTTAATATCACTGACCGCACAGTCTATGGCAAAATCAGTGTAGGGCAGCAAATCAATCTTATTAATGATGATGGCCTCAGACTGGCGGAAAACAAGCGGATATTTCAGCGGCTTATCTTCTCCTTCAGTAACGCTGAGTACTACCACCTTAGCATGCTCCCCCACGGCAAATTCAGCCGGGCAAACCAAGTTACCGACATTCTCCACAATTAAGATATCCACTGCCGACAAATCCAATTGTTCAACGGCTTTCTTAACCATACCGGCATCCAGGTGACAACCGCCCCGGGTATTGATTTGAATAACCGGCGCTCCATACGCGGCAATTCGGTCAGCATCTTTGGAGGTATACAAGTCACCTTCGATAACGGCAATTTTATATTCATTGCGGAGCAAGCGTACTGTTTGCTCCACAAGTGAGGTTTTCCCACAGCCGGGAGAACCTAACAAATTAACGACGAAGATTCCCTGCCGGGTCAACAGGGTATTTAGCTCTGCTGCAACTTCATCATTCTTTCCCAGGATATCGCTCATAACAGTAATTTCCAAGGGCTATTCTACCTCCACACTCTCCACTTTTAATTCACGGCCTGACACGATCTCAACAGCGTAAGAATTGCAGCTTCCACATACAAACCGGTACTTGTCCACACGGCTTTCATGTCCACAGTCCCGGCAGCGTCCTGTCAGCGGAACCATGCAAATGGATAACTGAGCGCCGTCGGCCACCGTACCTGCAGCCAGCGCGCTAAACCCAAATTCCAACGCTTCAGGTACAATACCGGTAAGCTCACCGGCCAGCACCTTTACGCCTGTCACTTTGGCAGCACCATGGCTGACTGCCGTTTTTACCGCAATATCCAGAATACCTTCCGCAATTGCCATCTCATGCATGTGTTGTCTCCACCTAACTCAGCCCCTGCATATATTAACAACAGTATTCTCCATACCTTTGTAAATTCCTTCCATGCAAAATCCGACATTTTACTTTAGCCGGCACAAGCCCAGCGCCAGCAGGCGTCAATTGGTTTTTTTTTACTTAATTGACATAATATTTATAGGATAATGAGCATTGTTCGCGCAGATACTAGGACTAGAAAAATTTCAGGAGGTGCTTTATTAATGGCTAGAAGCAGAAAACCTGTTAACCCTGGTGCCGAAAATGCTCTTGATAGGATGAAAATGGAAGTGGCTAACGAACTGGGTATCACCGAACGCGTACGCAGCCAAGGATGGTCTACTATGACTTCCGCTGACTGCGGCCGGGTTGGCGGCCACATGGTTCGCCGCATGATCGAGCAATATGAATCCACTATGGGTGGACAAACAGCAACTGCCTCGACCACCGGTTCAACTACTGCTACCAGCGGCACTATGACTTCCCAATTTGATATTAACAGCAAGTAATACCTCACGAAAAGGCGGCCTAAAAGCCGCCTTTTCACTTTTTTCAGTTTGTGTTAGGTTATCCACCCGGCAGCAATGTATTCCTCTTCTATCGGGGTTCAAAATAGACGATAATCTCAGTTCCTGGCTTAACAGGTGTATTGGCCGTCACACTTTGTTTTATTGCCACGCCGGTACCGACAGGCACAAAAGTAAGCTCCAGACTGTGCAGCAGGTCAGCGGCTTCACGGATAGTTTTGCCGGCAAGCGCAGGCATCAGCACCTGCCCCGGCGGCACTACCGGCGGTGGTCCGGGATCGGGAACCGGCGCGGCATAAGGCTGAACGGCAGCCGGTTTTACCGGCGGCAGCACCTGATTGGTATCATTGGGACGTACATTCAAATATCGCATAACCTGGGTCATAATATCATTAAATACCGGCGCTGCAATTTGTCCGCCATAATAAATGCCTGCCGGATCATCAAGCACAATCAGCGCTGCCACCTGAGGGTCCTCCACCGGTCCAAACCCGGCGAAAGAGGCAATATAACGTCCTTCCAGATAGCCTTGCCCGCCTGGTTTTAATTTTTCCGCCGTACCGGTTTTTCCGGCAAAACGATACCCCTGCACCGCAGCCCGCTTAGCGCCGCCCTCACTCACCACTTTCTCTAACATCATCGTCAGGGTACGGGCGGTTTCCGAACTGACAGCCTGTCTGACCACAACGGGGTCAAAGGACTCTGCCAGGGTGCCGTCTTCATGACGGTATTCTTTTATAATCCGGGGTTGCAGCAGTACCCCGTCATTAGCAATGGCGGCGATGGCGGCAGTAAGCTGCAGCGGGGTAACAGCAATACTCTGTCCAATAGACATGGTGGCGATATCGCTGTCACGCATCTCCTTCGGGTCAAACAAGATGCCTGCCTCTTCACCGGGTAATTCAATGCCGGTAGTGTTGCCAAAGCCAAACGCCCGCACATAGTTTGTCAATTTAGCCGCCCCAACCCGCATACCGACTTCGACAAAACCGGTATTGATCGAGTCTTTAATAATATCCATAAATGTAATTTCACCGTAACTGTCGCCGCTCCAGTTTTTGATCCGCCGCCCCGATATTTCTACATAGCCTTTATCAATAAATTTTTCATCAGGGCGCACCTTGCCTTCTTCCAGCGCCGCGGCTGCAATAACGGCTTTAAAGGTTGAACCAGGCTCATACACAACAGACACTGCCCGGTTTTTCCATTCTTCCGGGCTATATTGTCCAAATTGATTCGGATTATAGTTGGGCCGGTTGGCCATAGCCAGAATTTCTCCGGTTTTCGGGTTCATAATGATGACGGTCGCTGCTTTTGCTTCCGTCTGTTCCATAGCCTTGTCCAAAGCCCGTTCCACTATATACTGAATGGTGCTGTCAATAGTCAGATAGACCGATTGGCCCTGTTTCTTGGGAATAAATGAAAATATTGAAGAAAAGATGGGCGTCCCATAACTGTCAGTATCAATAGCCTGCTTAAGCTCCCGCCCTTTAATTCTCTTATCCAGCGCCATCTCCAGGCCTTCAAGTCCCACGTCATCGGTGCCGACAAACCCCAAAACCTGTGCCGCTAAGCCATCGTTTGGATAATAACGTTTACTTTCCTCAATAAACCCAAGACCGGTAAGCTGATGTTCCTTGATAAGCGCAATGACGGCAGCAGCCTGTTCCGGCTCAAGTGTGCGTCTAAGCCAGACAAAGCTGGCACCGGCTATGAGGCGATTCTTAATATTATCTGCCTTCATGCCAATAATGGGCGCCAGCAGCTCGGCCAGCATATCCGCGTCTTTTATCTCCCGCGGATTGGCATACAGCGACTTGCTCATACTGCTTACAGCCAATTCCCGCCCGGTACGGTCATAAATAGTACCACGCGGTGACTGGATAATTCTGTTTTCTCTCAGCTGGTCCTGCACCCTGGCACTAAGCCGCTCCCCTTCCCCCAACTGAATCCAGGCAATCCGGGCTGTCAAACCGGTAAGCGCCAGTATTGTCAGCATCAAGAACCAGGCCAGTCTTTTCTGAATAGCTCCCGGCATTACTTTCATCCTATGTCAATCCTTCCTGAAATCCCAAGTTAATAAAAAAATATGGCTAATGAACTGCTTACAACCGCCAACATTACTGAGTCACGATACATAAGCGGAGATTAAGCGCCAGCGGCGCAGCGCTGTATGACGGCGAAATATTATTATTTATTCTCCATACAGGGGGAATTACCTGCAAAAAAAACACCGCCTGAAAGCGGTGTTGGATTATCTTACATAATTAGTATTCCTGATGACTTACCGGGCTATCTTAGTCGACGGCTTTCTCTTTTTGGTTTTTCTTCTTCCAAAGACCCAAAGCCACAACCCCAATAGTGATAACTGCCGGCACCAGCCAGCCGGGAATCATACCGTGAATGATCGGACCAACCTTATCATCGGCCAGCATCATTTCACCGGCTGTCCAGGCAATAAGAGCAGCACCTGCATAAACGACAATAGGGTATTTATCCATAATTTTAATAATAATCTGACTGCCAAAAATAATCAGCGGGATGCTGAGAGCAAGACCTACTCCGAGCAGCAGGTAATCTCCTTTAGCAATCGCGGCAATGGCCAGAGTATTATCAAGGCTCATAACCAAATCCGCAATAATAATGGTCTTGATCGCGGCCCAGAAGGAAGTCCCTGCTTCCACATTCTCCTCACCGCTGTCTTCCACAAGTAATTTGGCTGCAATCCACACAAGAAGTAAACCGCCGACGAATTGGACATAAGGAATTTGTAAAAGTATAACTGCAACAAGTGTCAAAACAATCCGCAGACCTATCGCCCCGGCGCTACCCCACAGGATGGCCTGTTTTTGCTGCTTTGCAGGCAAATTTCGACTGGCCATGGCAATAACCACCGCATTGTCGCCGCTAAGCACAATGTTAACCATCATGATTCCAGCTAGCGCTACTAAAAACTCCATTTCTCTGCACTCCTTTTCCTCAGGTGATTGTTCTAAACGCCAATCCGTTTTATAATGAACCGGCATTTTCTCCTGATAGCTGATTTTAATACCAGATATCAAGGGCATTAACATTTTCATTATACTTATCCACGACAAAATATACAAGTTATCCGACACAATATTACAATAATTGCTTTTTGCCATGCTTAGGTATCATCAGGCAGCACTATTTTCGGAAAACGCACTGCTGTTAACAAGTGGCCAAACCCCAACCACCGGTAAGCCTGTCCACCTGCTAATATATGTAATAATGCGAAATCACCCGGTAATCGTAGCCGTTAAGGCAAAACTCCGGCTGCAGGCGGCATTAGTTCAGGCAGAGCAGACTCGCCACCGGAACTGACAATGCTGCCGTTCTGCTGAAACGAGTTCACTTCTGCCTGTTATTAACACTAGCTACTAATACTATCCCGCTTTTGCAGGCAGGAGTTATATCCCTACAGGCACAGGCGTGCGACTAAGTCCCTGGATAATCCCGGCTAAGCTTTAGATAGAACCCCTTCTGAAGCAAGTCTCCATTTATCCCAAAGTCTCTTTTATAATCCGCAGCGCATTACCCCAACAGATTTTTTCAACCTCATCCTGCTTAAAACCGCTTTTTGTCAGAGCATTTACCAGTTTATTCACTTCCCCGGCATGAGCAATCTCCAGCTCCGGGCTAATGCCGTCAAAGTCCGAACCTATCGCGATAACCTCAATGCCGCCCACTTTACGTATATGCTCAATATGCAGCACCATGTCATCAACCCGGCTGACAGGAGCTTCACCCAAAAAGGCTTTTTCAAAATTCAAGCCCATAACCCCACCCTTATCGGCCAGGAGTTTGATCATATCATCGGTTAAGTTACGGGGATGCGCTGCCAGGGTACGGGCATTAGAATGAGAAGCAACAAAGGGTTTGGCCGATAAGGCGGCCACCTCGTAAAAACCCTTGTCAGACAAATGGGAGACATCCACAAGCATGCCCAGCCGGTTCATTTCAGCGACAACGTCTTGCCCAAACGGCGTAAGCCCTTGTTCACGGCACTCCGGCAGGGAATTAGGATAACCGATTTCATTGGGATAATTCCAGGTCAGCGTAATCAGCCGCACACCCAAACGGTAAAACTTCTCAATATTGCCCAGTTCCCCCTTGAGGACACCGCCTTCCTCGATAGTAAGAAAAGCAGAAATCTTGCCCTCAGAACGGTTTTGCAGCAACTCGGCATAATTCCCAGCCAGCGCAATATCCTGTTGGTTCTGTGCCAGCTCGTAATGAAACCGGTCTGCCATGGCAAGAGCCCGTGCCAGTGGATCACTGGTCTTTGCTTTATTTACAAATAGCGCAAAAAATTGGGCCTGCGCCCGACTTTCCCTGAGTTTTTCAATATCCACACTAAACGGATTACTATAGAGACCAAAATGGTCGCCTGCTTCCATCAGCCGCAAAATAGTATCACAGTGCAAATCAATACAATTCACCCGGCGCCCTCCTCTGTTTCCCGGCACACTGCCTGACGTATAGCATTAATGCGTTATTGATATGTATTCATCAACACTCAATTCCATGCTTTGCTGTGTCAAAGCCGCCTGCTATCCCCGGCCCTGATAATTGCATTCCCCGCGTGCTTGCTGTACCTGAGCCTCGGCAGCCAATTGCAGATTGAAGCTGTCGAACTCGGCACCGGTCATTATTCCGGCCTCTTCCAGCACCAGCTTAAGTTCTTCCGGGCTGAGAGAGCGCCAAGCCTGATATTGCTGACTATCAATTAAAAAATTGCCGACAAGATAGGCTAACATCTGTCCTGCCAGTACGCTGTCCGTATCACTCACCCCCAAACCGGCGGCAGTATCGGCCTCTGGGATAACCGGACAGCCTGGAACTGTCCGGCGCGGTCGCAGCAGCACAGCGGCGGCGATAGCAATGATTATGACCATGATTGTACCAATCAAATACAACATCCTTGTTCCTCCCTGCTAGGTCTACGGTGCACCTAATTCGGCACAAGTGCCTGTAAACCCTTGTGTTCTTACTGCGCTGAACATTACTCATTCTGTAACTAAGAGCAGCAGAAATAATTTTTAATATTCTGTCTCACAGTTTTTTTATCCATACAGGAAAAATCGAAAGATTATGGAAATATATATATAGTAAATAATTAATATTCTGATTGTATACAGGAAGGGGGAAAAGAGATGTATCCGATGGGAAATGTTACAAGAAACACAATTGCTATGGTTTTAGCGGGAGGTAAAGGAGAACGTCTAAGCCCAGTTACATTAAACAGACCCAAACCCTGCGTTTCTTTTGGCGGAAAATACAAAATCATCGATTTTGTATTAAGCAACCTGTTTAATTCAGGTATTAAGAAAGTCTATATTTTGACACAATATCGAGCCCATGCATTGAATAAGCACATTAAGAATTCGTGGGCCAAATGGACCGGCCTGGAAGAGTTTTATGACACAATATCGCCTGAGACCAGCAGTGCAGGCGAAGAGTGGTTTAAAGGTACTGCCGACGCCATCTATCAGTTTATGAGATTTATTGAATCCAGCAATGCTGAGTATGTGGCAATATTCGGCGGCGATCATATTTATAAAATGGACATCAGCCAAATGATAGCCTACCATATCGTAAACAAAGCAGATATCACCCTGGCAGCGCTTGAAGTTCCTGCTGAAGAAGCTAAGCGGTTCGGGATCTTTTCCGTAGATGAGGATTTTAGAGTGACGGCGTTCACGGAAAAGCCGGATAATCCTGCCACAATTCCGGAAAGAGACACCTGCTTTGCCTCCATGGGCAATTACATTTTTTCAGTAAAAATTCTGCTTGAGGTACTGAAAGAAGGCAAGAAAAAACATGCCGATCTGGATTTCGGCAAGCATGTCATTCCAATGATGCTCGAAAGAGGCGACAGGGTCTTTGCTTATAATTTCCTTGACAATTTAGTTCCCGGAATGAGACAGGAGGAAAAGGGATACTGGAAAGATGTCGGGACAATTGACTCCTATTATGAGGCGAATATGGATCTCATCAATGTAGTTCCTCAGTTGAATCTCTATAATTATAAATGGCCGATACTTACGAATCAGAGCAATCTTCCTCCGGCGAAAACGGTTTTTGATGAGGAGGGCCGGTGCGGCCAAAACCTTAACTCCTATGTATGCGGCGGCTGCATAACCAGTGGCAGCACAGTGCGAAGATCCATCATCGGGCCGCGCTGCAAAATTAATAGCTATAGCCT
>POVV01001217.1_pt1 | contig 10058 bp, 7 predicted proteins | sample 1560271 | NCBI WGS metagenome assembly POVV01 (sample SAMN08337232, study PRJNA429181) | Bioreactor metagenome, whole genome shotgun sequencing project. | biome: cows' rumen and soil; feature: anaerobic; isolation source: anaerobic chemostat enrichment culture, galacturonate as sole carbon source...... | reverse complement strand
CGGCCTGCCGCGAAATATCGAACAATGCCTGAATGATTATGGTATTCCGCTGCATGTAAGCCACACCATTACCAACATCAAAGGCCATTCGCGCCTGGAAGGCGTTACCGTATCGCAGGTTGATGAAGATATGAAACCCATTCCCGGAACAGAAAAGGATTATGCCTGTGATACCCTGATTTTGTCTGTTGGCCTAATTCCCGAGAACGAACTGTCTTTAGCCTGTGGCGTAGAGTTGGACGACAGAACCAAAGGCGCTATTGTGGATGAACACTATCAGACCACGGTGGCCGGTGTGTTTGCCGCCGGCAATGTATTGCAGGTGCATGATTTAGTCGACTTTGTCTCGCTGGAAGCAGAAGCGCTTGCCGACAGTGTGGCCGAATATATTACCGCAGGCAAACTGGCCGGTTGTGGGATTAGGATAACGGCAGATGCTGCGATAAGTCATACCATTCCCCAGCAGATCAGCGGCGACAAGGATGTGCAAATTTCCCTGCGGGTGAGAAAACCCGTTAAAAATTGTGTAATCGATATTCTGCAACAGGAAAAGGTAATTAAGACAATCAAGCGGAAAAAAGCAATTCCGGCAGAGATGATCCAGTTTAAGCTGGAACAGGCAGCGCTAACATCGACCGATACGATTAAGGTGGTGGTAAGATGAAAAAAGAGTATACCTGCATCATTTGCCCTAACGGCTGTGAACTGGCAGCCGAAATTGAGGGAACCAGGATCATTGCCCTGGAAGGGGCGGCCTGTAACAAGGGTACAGAGTATGTTCAGCAGGAACTGGTCGACCCGCAAAGAAATATTGCTACCTCGGTATTGGTTATAAATGGGGATATACCGCTTGTAAGTGTCAGGCTGAGCAATTCCATTCCCAAAGCGAAAATTTTTGCTGTAGTAAATGAAATTAAGAGCGTAAAATTAACGGCACCGGTAATGCTGGGCCAGATTGTCATCGAAAATGTGTTGGGGCTTAATGCCGATGTTATTGCCACCAAACAGGTCGGGGTAAAACGGGTATTATAATAAAAATCAGTAAAAAAAGCCCTTAGCGGGGCTTTTTTTTATTGATAAGGTTTTGTGGTGGATTTGGCTGGCAGCAACCTGGCGGCACGGTTTATTAATCATTCTGATATTTATACGATAATATTGTAAGGAGGTTGATTAGGTGTATTTTCCTGGATTCCGATTAGTGGCAGCTTTGTTATAAACACTCCGGTGCCTGGCTGTACCGCACAGGCGGTGGATGTCTTAGCCGGACTGCCGGAAAATGATGGAGCTGCCGCTAAAAGTGACGGAAAATTGCCAATAGTATGATTGTGGTCGATATAAAGCAGAAACTTGCTTCAAACAGGATTATGCCAACGTATTTCCAATTTCAATAACATGTGATAAAATATGATAAAAAATCATTATATTAAGAAAATTTTGTATTTTCCTTTGGGATGAAGTAGGAGGAGCGTTATGACAAAATTAAAGTATCGGTTAATAGCTGCTTTATTCGCCACCAGCTTTGTGTGTGTCTTGATTCTTTCATGCTACAGTGTTTGGAGTACAATCCAGCGTAATGAAGCCGACATTCGGGAATACCGGGCCATGTTATACGAACAATTTGACAGAAGCATCAAGCTGGAGGTGGAAACTGCCCACAGTCTGGTGCAAAAGCTGTATACTGAGCAACAGCAAGGAGTTTTGTCTGAAGCGGAAGCCAAAAAACAAGCGGCTGCGCTGGTACGGGATTTGCGGTTTGATAACGGCAATTATTTTTGGATTGACACCACCGAGGGTATTAACGTCGTGCTGTTGGGGCGGGATGTTGAGGGAAAGAGCCGTCTGGAACTTGTTGATGCCAAGGGGAATAAGTTTATCCGGGATATAATCAACAGCGGCTTGCAGCCGGCCGGCGGTTATACCGATTACTGGTTTCCTAAACCAAATGAAAAAGAAGATTTGCCTAAGCGAGGCTATTCCCTGCTGTTTAAACCGTATAACTGGATTATCGGCACCGGGAATTGGGTAGATGACATTGAAGCCAATGTTGCCGCCAAAGCAGCAGCAAATAAACGCCAGTTGCTAAGTGATATCTGGATTGCTGTACTTATCGCCATAATCGGGCTTAGTATTTCTGTCTGTATGGCGTTATACATCAGCCGGAAGATATCTGACCCTATTGTGGCGGCGGCAGAAGGTGTACGCCAGATTGCCACAGGCAATCTGGGAATAGCAGATTTGCCGGTCAATGCCAGGGATGAGACGGGAATGCTGTCCCTGTCTGTAAATGAGATGAAGGCCAGTTTGCGGGAGCTTATCCGCGAAGTAGCCGATTCCTCTAACCAGGTGGCCGCCGCCAGTCAGGAACTTACTGCCACGTCGGAACAAACGGCGCTTGCTTCCTCGCAAGTGGCGGCATCTACCACCGAGATGGCTCGCGGCAGCGACAGTCAGGTGCAGGTGATAAGCCATGCTTCCGGCGCAATTGAACATATGTCGGTTAATATTGAGCAAATAACAGACAAGGTGAAAGCTGTGGCTGAAGTATCCGGTAAAACAGCCACGGCAGCCAGGGATGGAGAACAGGCTGTCTATTCTGCCATTAAACAGATGACCAATATTGAAAAAACCGTTACCGATTCTGCGGCAGTGGTCAGCAAACTGGGGGAGCGTTCCCAGGAAATTGGGCAAATTATCGATACCATTGCCGGTATAGCCGGGCAGACTAACCTTTTGGCGCTTAACGCCGCCATAGAAGCCGCCAGAGCCGGTGAGCAAGGACGCGGCTTTGCCGTTGTAGCCGAAGAAGTCCGGAAACTGGCCGAACAGTCTCAAGCAGCGACCCAGCAAATTGCCGGCTTGATTCAGGAAATACAAGCCGATACCGAACGTGCGGTAAAAGCTATGGGAACAGGCACCGGTGAGGTTAAACTGGGTACCAGCCTGGTTTCCTCCGCAGAAACAGCCTTCCATGAAATCTCGGCAATGGTAAATCAGGTTTCGCTGCAAGTGAATGAGGTAACGGTTGCTGTTCAACAGGTGGCGCAAGGCAGTCAGGCGGTGGTTTCCTCCATTCAGCAAGTCGAAACCATTGCCAGGGATGCAGCTGTGGAAACAGGGACTATCTCAGCCGCAACCGAGGACCAGACCGCATCGATGGAGGAAATCGCTTCTGCCAGTCAATCGCTCGCACAGCTTGCGGAAAAAATTCAAGTTGCAGTTGCCAAGTTTCGGGTATAATTAACTTATAGATAACCAATACCCCGGACCGCGCCCGCAGTAGTAGAGAAAAACGGCTTCATCCATGCGCGCAATGCGGGGGTGAGGCCGTTTGCTTTTCGGGGGATTAAAGAAAAAAGAGTAAGGGGGCAGCCGGATGAGCGGTGAAGTATTAACAGAACGAGTCTTTGCGGAAACCATTCTGGCAAATGGCGGGCGTTTGTATCGGGTAGGCGGTTGTGTCCGTGATATGGTGATGGGAACTACGCCGAAAGATATAGATTTTTGCGTAGTTGGCATGGTTAAGAAAAACTTCAGGCAGCTCTTTCCGGAAGCTTCGGAATGCGGTAAGTATTTTCCGGTGTTTTGGCTGAATGTTGATGGCCGGCGGTGTGAAGTTGCCTTTGCCAGAACCGAGCGAAAAGCCGGCAGCGGCTACAAAGGGTTTAAAATCGCGTCAAACCCGAAAATCAGCATTGAAGCGGATTTATTCCGCCGTGATACAACGGTGAACTCCATTGCCATTGACTGTTTGACAGGAGAAGTCGTTGACCCGTTCGGGGGCGTTCAGGATATTAAGAACAAACTGCTGCGCGCTACCGGCCCGCAGTTTGCCGACGACCCGATACGCGCCTTGCGGCTGGCGAGCCAGGCGGCGCGATTGGGTTTTGCGATAGACGCTGATACCCTGACGCTTGCAAGTGCCGCGGCGGCTGAGCTTAGTGACGAACCGGCCGAACGGATACTGGCCGAAATGGTGAAGGTTATGCAGGCGGCTCAGGCGCCGGCGCGATTTTTTGAAGTTTTGGCTCAGAGCCGTTTACTGGATATTGCTTTTACAGAAATGGCGCAGTTATCCCGGGAAGAATTTGCACTTGCCATGACGCGGCTGGATGCTGTGGCAAAGGTTACCGCCAGTCCCAAGGTAAGATTTGCTGCATTGGGCTTAACCATAGGGACGGAAGGCTTAGCCTGCTGGAACAAGCGCATGACTTTGCCGGGAGACTGGCTCCAGGCCGCCGCGGCGGCAGGTAAAGTGGCAGCTTTACTGGAGCAGCCTGACCCGGAGAAAATTGCAGTTGCCATCGACAGTTTGCGGCGTGGGTCACTGACTGTTGCGGAATTTGATATTGTTTCGCAGGCTGCTCAGGCAGGTATTCCGGCACTGGAACCGTTTAAAACAGCACTGGCTTTATTGCCGGGTGCTATCCCGGCGGAGTTACAAGGCAGGGATAGAGGTGAGTGGCTGAGACGGAAACAGAGTACCATTATTGCGGAGATTTGGCTAGACAAAATAGATAAAGAAGCAACACATCTCTTGACTCAACGGGATAGTGTGTGATAAAGTATTGCCAATTGCGACAAAAAATGTCATTTTATTTGTTGTCCTAAGGAAGACCGTGATGTCGTACGTAATGAAAGGAGTCTGTCATGAGAATTAAAACTGTTCAGGCGCGTTTGCTGCTATGGTTGCTGCCACTTATTTTTGTGGTATTAAGCGTGTTATCGGGGGTTAGCTATTATATTGCCAGCCAATCTTTGAAACAAAGCGTTGATGAAACGGCTGAGGCAATCGGCACTGATTATAGTAAACGTTTGCAAAGCAATATTAGGGAAATCATGGTTCAGTTGGAGGATATGGCCCAAACCCCGACTTTCCGAACCGGGACTGACAAGGCCCAGATTATTGCAGCCATGGCAGAGATACAAAAAGAGGTTGGGTTTGAGACTGTTTTATTCATTTTGCCGGATGGCTCGGCGATTCGCGGCGACGGTACTGCCGGCCAATATCAGGACCGCGAATATTTCAAAAAAGTGCTTGATATCAAGAAACCCTATGTCTCCGAACCGCTTGTTTCGCGGGCAACAGGTAAGATATCCGTTTTTCTGGCCGTACCGGTTATGAACAACGGACAACTGGTAGGGATAACAGGCGGGACGTATTCTCTGGAAGCGGTGACTGAACTGATTAAGGACCTGAAGTTCCTTGATACCGGCTATGGGTTAATCGCCGATAATTCAGGGGTCGTCATCTCTCATCCGAGAATGCCTGAGGCTGCCGGGAAACTCAATATTGCCGAAAAGAAGATTAATGAGGAACTCAAGCTGCAGGAGAAAGAGCTTGACGACCGTCTGCTTTCGCTGTTTGCCACCGCAGCTCAGTCCGGGAAGCAAACACACGGCTTATACCAATTCGCTGGCGGTGTGACCAGGGATGGGGTATTTACACCAGTCGACCTTGCCGGCGGTCAGCGCTGGGTTATGGTGGTATCGGCGCCGGAGGCGGAAGCCACTAAGGCCACAGATGCCCTGGCGCGGATTATGCTGATCATTTCACTGGTTTCTTTATTCATTGCGGCGGCAGCCATCGTATTCATTGCCAGGCAGTTCACCAAGCCTATTGCACTGATACGGGATCAATGCATGCTGTTGGCCGGGGGTGACTTGCGGGAGCGTGAGGCCACGGTTATCAGCGAGGATGAAATCGGCCAACTGGCACAAGGCTTCAGACAGATGCGGACAAATTTACGTGAACTTGTTGCGAAAGTGCATTCTCAATCCGAGCAATTGGCTGCTTCCAGTGAGCAGTTGACAGCCAGCGCCGATCAATCGGCTGAGGCTGCCAACCAGGTAGCCGCATCGATTACCGAGGTGGCGGCAGGTACGGCAGAACAGTTAAGCGCCGCTAACGAAAGCGCCGCCGTAGCTGAACAAATATCGGCCAGCATCCAGCATGCTGCGTCCACCACCCAGGAAGTCGCCCTGCAATCGGCGCAGGCTGCGGTTAAAGCAACCGATGGCAGTCAGTCTGTCAATAAAGCCATCAGCCAAATGGCGCAGATTGAACAAACGGTCAACAGTTCCGCTGAAGTAGTAGCTGAATTGGGCGAACGGTCAAAGGAAATCGGACAGATTGTCGATACCATTGCCGGTATCGCCGGGCAGACCAACCTACTGGCCCTTAATGCGGCTATTGAGGCGGCGCGGGCCGGGGAGCAGGGGCGCGGGTTTGCCGTTGTTGCCGATGAAGTGCGCAAGCTTGCCGAGCAGTCCCAGGAAGCGGCTAAACAGATCGCCGACTTGATTGGCAGCATTCAGGGTGATACCGATAAAGCGGTAACAGCCATGAATGACGGCACCCGGGAAGTAAAGGTGGGCGCAGAAGTCGTCAATGCCGCCGGACAAGCTTTTACGGAAATTGTGACCCTGGTAACCCAGGTATCTGACCAGATAAAGGAAACTTCCGCCGCAATGGAACAGATAGCCAGTGGCAGCCGGCATATTGTCACATCGGTAAACCGGATTGAAACCTTGGGTAAGACGGCAGCCGGCGAAGCCCAGCTGGTATCGGCGGCTACCGAGGAACAATCCGCGTCCATGGAGGAAATTGCCTCCTCCAGCCAGAGCCTTGCTCATTTAGCGATGGAACTTAGGGAAGCTGTCGGCAAGTTTCAGGTTTAAGCCGGAAAACTAACAATTATAATAATTTGGGCTGATAGGGAACAAATTAAAGCAGCATTCGCGGATGGTAGTGTCTGCGCATGCTGCTTTTTCTATATGGACAGGATTGCCGCCCAGTGATTATAATACAAGTAACAAACCGGTGCAGACCGGATGTTGGTTAGCATGAGAATTCAAAAGGCGGGTAACAGATAATGCCAGTAAACAATAAAAGGCGATTAGTAGTAGGGATGAGTGGAGCAAGTGGTGCCATATTAGGTATAGAATTATTGCAACTGCTTAAGGGCAAGCCGGACTATGAGACTCATCTTGTCATCTCCAAGGGTGCTGAGGCAACAATACTGCAAGAGACGGATTATAAAATAGCTGATGTAATGCAACTGGCTGACAAGGTTTATGATATCAATAATATTGGTGCCGGCATAGCCAGCGGTACGTATCGAACCGAAGGCATGATTATTGTTCCCTGCAGTATGAAGACTGTTGCCGGCATTGCCTGCGGCTATGCGGATAATCTGCTGCTTAGGGCCGCCGATGTTACCATTAAGGAACAAAGAAGGCTGATATTAGCCACCCGTGAGTGTCCGCTCAGTGCAATTCATCTAAGAAATATGCTGACCCTGGCCGAAATGGGGGCATTGATTATGCCGCCAATGCTCACCTATTATAATAATCCTGTGGAGCTAAAAGATATGAACAGGCATATTATCGGTAAAATTCTGGAGAAATTCGATATTGAGGTCAATGGTTTCCAGCGATGGTGTGAGTGATGGATCGATTTTTATACAGCATAAACTTATTCTTATGCATCGAATTTTAGCGAGAAATCAGTGAAAATGCGATATTACTGTATAGAAATTGGTTGTTTTATAAGATATAATTATTAATAGTTATACTTTGACGTACCAATTTAAATAAAAGGTGGTCATGTTTATGAAGAACCCATTGTTTATCGGTTCTGCAGTAGCTGTTGTTACTCCGTTTACAGACAGCGGTGTCAATTATCCCGTATTAGAAAAACTGGTTGAGTTTCAAATTCAGGGTGGCACAGATGCCATTGTGGTCTGTGGCACTACCGGTGAAGCCTCCACTATGCCGGATGATGAGCATATTGCCGTTATTAAGTTTGTGGTGGAAGCCACCAAAAAGCGTGTGCCGGTTATTGCCGGCGCAGGCAGCAACGATACCCGCCATGCCATAGAGCTGTCGAAAGCCGCCGAAGCGGTTGGTGCCGACGGACTGCTGTCGGTAACTCCGTACTATAACAAAGCCACACAAAAAGGCTTATACGGACATTTTAAAGTCATTGCCGATAGTGTTAAGATACCGGTCATTCTGTATAATGTGCCTGGCAGAACCAATTTGAACATCAACCCTGAGACAATACAAGCCTTAGCGGAAATTGATAATATTATTGCTGTTAAGGAATGCAATCTGGGGCAGGTTGGCGATGTGGTCAATTTATGCGGAGAAGGCTTTTCTGTATATTCCGGTGATGATAATGTGGTTTTGCCTGTGCTGTCAATGGGCGGCAAGGGTGTTATATCGGTTATGGCCAATATCATTCCCAAGGATACTCACGACATGGTTGCGAAATTTTTTGCAGGCGATATTAAGGGTGCTATCCGGCAGCAGCTTCAGACACTCAATCTCATAAAAGCATTATTTAGTGAAGTAAACCCTATTCCGGTTAAAGCCGCTGTAAACTTGCTGGGCTTCGAGGCCGGTCCTTGCCGTATGCCGCTGACAGAACTCAGTGACGGTAATCTTGCGTTGCTGCGCAGTGAAATGAAAGCTTACGGTCTGCTGTAATTTTGGTGCTGTTGCCACTGGCAAAGCTGTATACATACAAAGAAGAGTTATAAATTGCTTTGGCAATTATAACTCTTTTTTGCTTATAGTCTGGTTTTTACCGCATCAAATTTTACCTGGAGTTCATTAATCCGGTCCTGGAAGCTCCTGACAAGCGTATCTTCCTTGATTAACGGCAAATTTATCTTTGCCGCGGCAAGAGAACCTTCAATGGCTGTTTTAGTTACCAGTAAGCCTATCGTTAAATCCCCTAATACACCGGGCTTAACTTTTGGCAAAAGCATTATACCCGGTTCTAATGCGGCAAGGCAGGCTGCACTTATTTTTAAAGGTATTTGGATGGCTGACACAGCGGCTGCCTGAATTTCAGCCCTGCGGTGTTCGGCTTCGCGGGGGGTGGATTTCTGCAGTTTGCAGGCAGCAAGCACTCCGTTATAAGCAACGGCATCTTTTTCGATATAAGTTAATAACTCATTATGTAATTCAGTCAACTGTGTTTTAGCATCCCGGAAAAGCTCTTCATATTTTTCCCCTTCCGGACGTCCGTAAGCCGAGTTTACCGACATCTCCAATAAGCAAACACCCATTAAGCCGGATAATGCTGTAACACAGCCACCTGCCGGCATTACCGGATCATAGGCAGCCACTGCCCTGGCAAAATCTTTAATACTTAAATCTGCTAACATTTTTCTCCACCTTTCGCAAATATATTGACATATAAGATGTTCAACATCCTTTTCTTTATTTTACCTGGAAAACCCTGTATATTCTGTGATTATTATCATACATAAGAATAAAAATTCCCGGCGCTACACTTCATAGCATCACCGGATGCAGCACTGGTACCTTGTGTCACTTAAAATTTGAGATTAGATAGCAAGGATTTTTTCGCCCTGCTAGGCGGAGGAGCCGCGCATATCGGACATATGTAAGGCGACGACAACAACGCAGGGCGGAAAAAGACTGCTATATAATCCAAAGAATTAGGTGACACAAGGTACTAGTAAAGGGAAAAACAGATTTTCAACGAAGAGATACTATAACAGAAAGAGGTGACTGCCTATGACTGATAGTAATCTGTATGCCAGATATGTGCCGGCTAATCTTCCTGATGGTGATGAGGGTGAAGTGGCACAGCTGTTTATTTTTAACGATGCGCAAATGCTGGTTAAACTCAATTCGGAACACCCAGTCATCCCTGCCGCTGAAGATTTTAAAGCAGTGGAAATGGAATTTTTGAGCAAGCAATATCTCGGTAAGCTGGATGGATATCCGTGTTATTGTATGGAAGTGGCTGGGGCGGCGGCTGCTCCGCCGGGTATGGCTTTCCAGGACTTACGCTCATTGCTGGGGCGGTTGGAGGAAGAAGTTTTTTTGCTGGCAGGCAGAGCCTTTCAAATCGTCAACTGGAACAGGATGAGTAAGTTTTGCGGCCGATGTGCAGCCATGACAGAATGGAAACAAACCGAGCTGGCCAAACTGTGCCCTGGTTGTGGTGCCGTATATTATCCCCGGATTTCGCCTGCCGTAATTGTGGCAGTTGTGCGCGGTGACCAGATTTTGCTGGC
>POVV01001216.1_pt1 | contig 10062 bp, 3 predicted proteins | sample 1560271 | NCBI WGS metagenome assembly POVV01 (sample SAMN08337232, study PRJNA429181) | Bioreactor metagenome, whole genome shotgun sequencing project. | biome: cows' rumen and soil; feature: anaerobic; isolation source: anaerobic chemostat enrichment culture, galacturonate as sole carbon source...... | reverse complement strand
TAAAACAAGCGCTCCGTGTCTTCACAGATGAAGATCTCAAGTATATTGCAGCTTGCTTTGTAGATAAGAACCTCCAACCAGGTGAAGACATCCAGGAAAGAGACTTTATGAAGATAGTTGGTGACAGATACATTCTATCATATATCGCTACGAACCATGGACACGAGGTTATCGAGAACTCTATAAGTACAGATGAATATAGAGCGCAGATATTCAACTTCTATTTGAGGTGGAATGGAGAATTTAAACGTAGATATAACACGAAAAGGCAATCCGCTGCGACTGATATCAACAGCTACACTCTCTATTTAAGAGATGACTATAAGTGTATTGACATACGAAAGACCTCTCTTGAATTGATTCAATCAGTGGATGTCCGAAACGATTTGCATAACCTCTTGAAGAGATATTATGTGTTCAAGCGTTCTGGAATGATTCTTTTCAAAAAAGATGACATCTATGATAATATGTGGCAAGAAACTCGATTCCTTGAAGAAGGAGAAGAAGGCATTGCAATATGTATTGTTGGAGAATGTACTCATCCAATAATTCGAAACAGTCATCTTCTTCTTTTGGAAAATGGCAAGATTCGCATTTATCAGATCAAGGACAACTTAATGACCAAGGATCTATATACTCCAAGACGTTTCTACCGCTTAGAAGGTGGGTTAAAGATTGGTAGACATATCTATATTCAGGGAGCGTGTCCAATCCTTAAGTTGGAATACCCCTCTGAAATTTGGATAGATGGGGAACTCAAAAATGACAAAAAGCTTAAATACACATTAAACCATCTGTCAAGAGGGACTCATACGATTAAGATTCCACATTTTAAGAAGATGGAGATTGATGTGCAGTCACTAAAACTCAAATCACATGATTGGTTAGCAGACAGCAACAAATGGTATTATAAAAAGAAACAAGCAATTTGGGATTCTGGACAATACGAGAAAGGTAATGTAGGTCTTGATTTTGCACAGATTTCGCAAGATAATTCATCAATCTCTACTCCTATATTAAGAAGATGGTCGGAAAAGCTCTTTACTGGTAAAATGAATAATAACGAAACTAATATTGCAATTAAAATAATAAAAAAATAAGCTATGAATTCATTCGATTATAATAATGACAAAATAGTTGGCTATGTAGACATATTCCCTAACAGTAATGCCAACATTGACGTTGTAGGCTATTGTGATTTTAAAAATGATTTTCATAAACTCAGTGAAGCAGAGGCCTTAGAACTATTTTCTCCTAAAGGTCGTGTCTTTGCACATAATTTTGCAAACAGACATTATGATCTTAATGGGACGTTGGCATGTCTTAGTGTAAAACCTAATGAGAAAGAAGGCGACAATCTAGATAATTTCATCTGGGACAAATCCAGGGATGTATATGATTTCAGTTACAAGATATCATCAATTCGTGGTGTAATCAATGAAGATGGAGAAAACAATTACAATGTATTTGTTGACAATGACCTCATTGAATCTCCTATTGAAAAATTTGTTTCTTCAGAGAACAGAATTTATCATATTGAAAAAGAAAGCCATGAACCAATTATATCATATTGGGATGAAACCAATCTCGACATCATTCAATCTCGAGATAAAAAATTCATTACTGGATATTCTTTACCTGATTATGATGGCGCCATAGATATTACTACCGACGATCAGCTCATAGAATGGTATATCAATAAGATTCTAAAAAAGAATTGGTCTGAGATTTTAAAAGAACAGAGTTTTAAACGGATCGAAATCTACCTCCAGGATCTTCTCATGTCTTTGAAGAGTCTTCCCTCGTCTGTTTTGGAAAGTCGTATGAAAAGACTTAACCATATCAATCACAATTTTGTCCTTACACTTGATGAGTTGAAATCTATCTCCGACTCACCATGGTTGTCAAATGCCATTGATAAGTCTATTGCAAGATATAAGAAAGAATATCTTGAAAATATTCTTTCTGAGAATACTGACGAACTTAACCGTATTAAGGAGGAGCATCGTTTACAGATTGAAATAGCAAAACAGGAATTTGAATTTCATTTGACAGAAGAAAAGTCCAAATGTGAAGAAACGGTATCTCAGTTAAAGAAACAAGAAAAGGAAGTTGAGATTGCTATAGATAACAAGAAACTTGATTTAGAAATTTTGGAAGAGGACATTGAAAAGAAGAATACAGAGATCTCGACATTGAATGAAAAGTTTACCATGATGGAAAGACGTAAAACGACAATAATTGAAGACTTTTCCATTATCAAAGAAGTATTGTCTCTCAGTGGAACTCCCAAGGTCGTTGACCAAGTATCCGAAGCTCATTCATTCTCGTTGGATTATATTGAAAATTCTGATACAGAGTCAATAATGTACCAAGCATACAAGAAGTCATTGGAGAATAACTTCAAAAAGAATAATATACCTCACAGTAATGCTTCAACTATTGGAGACCAAATTGCTACCTACGGCATTTTACTTGTCCCTGATGTTGCCATAGCAAAAGCTATTCTTTCGGCATCACAGAAATGCTACTATATGACAGAATATGTCAATGCAAATTGGAAATCGTTTGATGATATGTGGAATGAAGGCTTAGGTTATATTGCTAAGCAATGTAATCAGAATAAGGATGTCATGCATTTCCTAATCTTGCAGAACATCAATCTAACCTATCTGCCAAACTATATGCAGCCAATTATAGACTTGCAGAATGGCACGATAGAAAAACTACCTAAATATGGAATAACGTTCCCTGAGAACCTCCGTATTTTGTGTACATTGACAGAAGATGAGGTCATTCCTTTAAGTGAAAAATGTTTAAAATACATTGGATGTATTGATCCTACTGTTTTTAATATTAAGCATTATATAAGATTTGATGCTGCCATAGATCCCAAGTATGGTTTTCTTTCTACAAAACTGCTTTTCGAAGCAAGAACCAGCATTAAGGATGTTCCTAACTTCTACAAAGAATACTTAAATGAATAGATCATCGAATATACAACATCTACAAGGTCTTCTTTATGTTTGGTTAAGCCAATATGATTCAAGGAGTCTTGCTGTTATAAAGAATAGTTGTGATAGCCTAAATGAAAGTTATGATTTAGAGCTTCCCAATCCTATATGGAGTTTATTCTGGCCATTAGTGTTTAATGGTCAGGTAGATCATGTAGGTAATGGATATTATGCATTGACAGAGCCACTGATCATTGACTATGAATCCTATCGTTTTAGCATAAATGTAAAACCTTCAGGTTATAAAGAAACGCCAATCACTGGTATTTATATATCTAAAGGAAAAACTTCTTCTGAACAGATACGATCTATAAAGGCAGATGCGTTATCTGTCCTTAAACAAATCCCTTCATTTGAAGAGATTGTAGATAAATTTCCCAAGACATTACAAGATGAGTCAAATCTTGAATACTACAATTACAAAACAAAAAGAGGAATAGCTAAGATAGAAAAAGATGGTCTTACAAGATATTTTTCTTTGCCAGAAAAATTGTATATCAAAGAGCTCCCGGCAAGGGAAATTAATCCTGAGGCATTTGCAATAGCATATTGTTTAAGTAGACATGTAAATGACGAATATAATGGTAAATACAATTCAAAAACACAAGAGTTGTTTTTACCTACTTTTGCATTGCCTATAACAATATACAGAACACTTATGTTGGAAACGATGAAAAGCGGATTATTGCCAGAAGTTCATGGTTCTGATTACTTATTCAGATTTGTTGTCCAAAAGACTGTACAAGAATTAAATAGAATATTCAGCAATTCAATTAGATATGAATAACCCAATAAAAATATTCAATGAGATTTTCGATGCTTATCTCAAATACATCAATAGTGGTTTGCCTTTCTTCAGAGATGAGTATAATAAGGAACGAGATGCGTTGATTAAAGATGAAGGAGCTATATCTCAACCTCCAATCATTGAGATAGTTCCTAAATATCATGAAAGAGCTACGTTACAGGAATTCTGTAAGAGTGAGGGAGTCTCCGATGAGCTAAATGATTTCATAAATACTGGCTTATTTACAAATAATACGCATCAGAAGAGACTGTTATATGATCATCAGTATGCAGCTTTAAAGTCTGCTTACATTGATAGAAAACATATCGTTGTAACTACTGGAACTGGTTCTGGTAAAACAGAGTGTTTCCTTCTGCCTGTATTTGCTGACCTCGTGAAAGAATCTGCGACATGGGGCGATACTAGAGTTAGAGCCATGAGAGCCATGATCTTGTATCCTTTGAATGCTCTTGCAGAAGACCAAATGATTCGTTTGCGTAAGGCTTTAAATTGCCATCGTGATGACAGAAGTGGTTCATTGGATTGGCTTGATAAAAACAGGAATGGTAATCGTTTTTATTTTGGTCGATATACAGGAGCGACTCCTGTTAGTGGCACAAAGGATAAAGCAAAGTCAAAACTCCTTGAAGAAAAAAGACTGCATATTGCAGACTGGAATGCAGCAAAGGATGCAGCGTCGGAGACTGACAATAAAGAACTTCTTTTTCATGTCCCTTGTATGGAGAGTGATTCCGCAGAAATGTGGGATAGATTTTCTATGCAAGACAATGGTCCGGACATAATGATAACCAATTATAGTATGCTCAATATCATGCTCATGAGAAAGCAGGAATCAAAAATATTCGATGATACAAAAAAATGGCTTGCTGAAGATCCATCCCATATATTTCATCTCGTTGTGGATGAATTACACTCCTATCGTGGCACTTCAGGAACTGAAGTAGCCTATTTACTTCGTGTTCTATTGGATCGCTTAGGATTAGAGCCAAATTCAAAACAAGTTCAATTTTTAGCAACTAGTGCATCGCTTGAACAAAATCAGCAATCGATTGACTTCATTGCAGATTTTTTTGGTATAGATAAATCATCGTTTAAGGAAAGATTTACGATACTTTCAAACCCTCCACAGCCATCGGTAGACAAACCTTCTGTCTCTTTACCAGAGGATGCATTGATTAAGTACATAGAAAACGCTGATTCAGAAGATGCAGAAGCTAAACTATTTGCTACCCTCAAATGTAGAAGCTATAAAGAAATTTCAGAAAAGTATGCATTGTTAGAATGGCTTAAATATGCCCTGAGCACTCCAAAAGGCATTATTGCAAAGGATATCAACAAGATAGCACGTACACTTGATATAGCAAAAGGCTCTGCACTTGAGGTCGTTGCTTCACTTATTAAGATAATTTGTCAAAGCAATGATGGAACGAACTTTATGGCTCCCTTAAGAGCTCACTTCTTTTTTAGAAATGTAAGTGGACTTTGGGGATGTACTAATTCCGATTGCTCATGCGTAAAACCAGAATATGTATTCAAGGGACGTACCTTAGGGAAATTATACAAACGTCCACGTAATGTTTGTGATTGCGGTATGAAAGTCCTTGAAGTCCTTGTATGCGAGAATTGTGGTGAAACCTACTTAGGTGGATATAAGATTTCCAATTCAAATAAGACATTCCTTAGTCCAGAGAGGCCTATATCTGAGGTTTTCGTGAGCTATTGTATCCTTTGGAAAGGTGAAGCAGACCCAAAAGATGGATGGAAAAAGGTATCATATAATTCTGCTACTGGTGAATTCTATCCTGATATTGATGGTGAATATTGGCTATATGAGCAGTCATCAGATGATGAATGTATGTTCCCTCATAAATGTCCAAATTGTGAGGTCGCTTATGTCGTTAAAGACAAGAGTAGTATTACACCTATCAAGCGCCATGGAACAGGTCTTCAGAAGATCAATCAGATTCTTGCAGATTCTCTCATTCGTTCAATGAAAAAAGAAAAGGAGAAAAATACTAAAGTTATCCTCTTCTCTGATAGCCGCCAATCTGCTGCAAAGTTATCAGCCGGTATAGAACTTGATCATTTTAGAGATGTTTTGAGGTGGTCTATCTTGCATGCATTGAATGGTAATAATGAAACTGTTGAATTCCTTAGAAAAGCACGGGCAACAAAGAATCTTATTAAGGAAGATGGTATCAAATTACGTCATTTAACAGAAGATCATACATACGAAGGAATAGCTAAGCTGATTATGGCTGAGAAAATGGGATTCTGTACTGATGAAGATATTCTAAAGTTAGATACGTATTTCAAAAATTCTTTAGGACTCAAATTAGATAATATAGAGGATGATGTTTTCAAGACTATTTTATCACTAGGAATGAATCCTGCAGGTCCTAAACCTTCAGTAACCGTCAATACGATGGCAGGACTCTGGTCTGATCTTTTCGATTTTAATCAACAGAAAGTCAAAGAAGGTTTGAGCGATAATAAAAGAGAATTTAGTGACAGAATTAGACGTTCCAATAAGATTGAACAGCTGGCAAGTGTCTTCGCAAATAGAAACAGGTCATTCGAAGAGCTCAAATTAGGTTATTTATGTCCATCTATCTCTGTTACCAGTCCAACAATGTTGGAATTGGCATGTTCCACAGTTCGTATCCTTGGAGAAAAGAAAAGAGTCAAAGAGATGCCTTCAAAATATTCTCAAACAGCAAGTTTTCCAATCGCTGTTCGTAAGCTAATTAAACACGTCTATCAATGTACTTCGAAGAAAGATGTTGATGCGAAGGTAGATGAATTAAGAGATTTACTTAGACAGACTGGTATTATTGATAAGAATGTAACCGTGCTGACAGGTGAAGGTCTTTCTTTCATCAAGTCAGAAGTTGGTAGCAAGTATTGGGTGTGTCCTCGTTGTAAAACCGTTCACATGCATCATTCTAATGGTGTGTGCATCAGCTGTTTTCATAAGCTTAGCAATTTTTCTATTCTTACAGAAGAGGATATATTTAACCCTAATGACTATTACCTGACATTACTCAATTCAACGGAGAATGTTTATCGTCTCCACTGTGAGGAAATGACAGGTCAGACATCTAAAACGGATTCTAAGAAAAGACAAAGACTGTTCCAAAATATTTTTCTCAAAACGGAAAATCCGAAGGTTGATGGTATAGATTTATTAAGTGTCACCACAACGATGGAAGCCGGTGTTGATATTGGCTCACTTTCCGCTGTGATGATGGGAAATATTCCTCCTCAGAGATTTAACTACCAGCAGCGTGTCGGTCGTGCAGGTCGTCGTGGAAATCCTCTGTCGATTGCCCTTACTGTAGCTAGATCAAACAGTCATGATATAACGAATTTTCATGAGTATGAGAGAATGGTTTCTGATACTCCGAAAGACCCATATCTTGAGGTTCGTACGCAAGAAATAGCTGAACGTATCATATACAAAGAAATACTTTACCTTGCCTTGAAGAATAATTCGGGGACAAATGAAAGCGTTCATGGTAGTTTTGGCACAGTTGACAATTGGGAGAATAACAAAATCGTCGTTAACGATTGGTTAGAGAATAACCCGTTAGAAGTCAAAAGAGTTATAACTTATGTAACTCGCGGTACCGAATTGACAATTGAACAAAAGGATGCTATCAATAGTTACATTCATTCAGAATTGCTTGATAAAATTTCCACTATTGCTACCAGTGATGAATACACTCAGGAGTATCTCAGTGAGAGATTAGCTAATGCTGGTATTTTACCCATGTTTGGTTTCCCAACTCGAACAAGAAATCTGTATCTTAGTATGCCAACTAAATTACCAGCAGAAGATGTTGTTACAAGAGATATTGACATGGCATTGAACTCTTTTGCACCTGGTCATGAAATTGTCAAGGATAAAAAAGTCTATAAGGCTGTTGGTATTGTGGATTATGAATATAACAAAATGAATCATTCGATTCAGCCAAAGTTCAATTCTCTGAACAAGTATAAGCAGCCTCTTACAAGATGCAAGAACTGTGGCTACTCAACAATTACAAATAATGAGGAAGTGATACTTTGTCCTGTTTGCGGAAATGAGATGGAGACAGCAAAAATTTGTTCGCCTCTCGGATTTTGCGTTGATTATAGCATGCCTGTAGAGGACTTTAGTGGAAGCTATGATTGGTATTCACCAAATAGTGATATCAAACTAGATTGTGAGAGTTCATTGACAGAATGCCCAAGAGTGAATAATCTTGTTATAAGAAATAACTTAATTCCTTCTCAAGGCTTAGTTCATCTTATCAATGACAACAATGGTGATTTTTACAAACTGGGTTTAAACAATAATGGTATTTACGTATCTCGAAGTGCTTATGATGAGGAGTATGGTAAATCGCTTAAGCTTGAATACGAATCAAAATATGCCTTTATATCCACTAAGTCCACGGGAGTTCTTGCATTGTCAATAGCTAACACAGATGATAATATATGCTTATCTCCATTATTAGGCGAGAATGCAAACAGCTATGCAGTCAGAGCTGCATTCCTTTCTTGGGGATATTTGGTTAGAAAAGCTATTTCTAATTATCTGGACATTGATTCATCAGAGTTCAATGTTGGATTCTACATTTCACCATTAACACAAAAAACTGAGATATTTTTTGTAGAGCAGCTTGAAAATGGTGCTGGATATTGCAATTATATAAGTGGAAGGAGATATTCTGATGTACCACTAAACGCTATTATTCAACCATTAATTAAAGGTGGAAATATATACGAGCAGTTAATGTCACATGATCATATTCATGGCTGTACATCATCATGTTACGATTGTATCCGAGACTATTCAAACCAGAGAGTACATGGCTTGCTTGACTGGCGTTTAGGACTTGATCTGGCAAGACTTGCAAATTCTTCTTCTGCAAGAATCGATTTTACTCTTGACTATTGGAATGATTATATATTTGTGGTTGTTAAGAACATGCTAACAACACAAGGATATATCGTAGAAAGAAAAGAAAACACTCTATATGGAATAGATCCAATGGGTGAAACTTTCTGCATAATTCATCCTCTTTGGTCTGAATCATATATAAAAGACTTAATAAGGAAGTTTAATCCAGCTTGCAAATGTATTTCTGTATTTGAAATATCTACTTCAAATGTATTCTAATAATAGGATTGAATAAGATATAATTTATTAACAAGCAAAAGGATCAGATGTATCGGATAGTAAATACATGGGGTTAAACTCGATTTACTATGATTTGGAAATGTAAGTATCACTAATAGTGTAAAATATTGTTACTTTGCAATTCAAATAACACCTCGTTATAATATAAGAGGCTCTTGTAACATAGTATGTTATAAGAAAGAGTATTTGTGGAGGGACAATCTATGTAAAAGGCAAAATAGGTTTGCTAAGTAGCATCGGAAGTTCCTTTTATTGTTTAATCTAAAGTATGAAAAGATGAAGCTATACCATATTTTTAAGCAATATATTTGGCTTTTGAACACGATATATAAAGCCAAGAGAATCACACTTCGAGAAATCAATGAGAAGTGGCAAAAGACAGAGATGAGTGGAGGTATGTCAATAGCACGAACAACATTCAATCGTCACCGTGATGATATACTGGACATATTTGGTGTCTATATTGAATGTGACCCTAAAGATGGCTTTAGATATTATATTGGCAACGTCCATGTACTTGAAGAGGACTCAATACAAAACTGGATGTTTTCGACGTTAACAGTAAATAATACGATTAGCGAATATAGAAGTCTGCATGATTGTATTGTTCTTGAATCAATACCGACTGAAGGCGAGATATTATCGGTAATTGTTGAAGCACTAAAGGAAAGTAAGGTTTTACAGATTACTTATAAGAAGTATAGTTCATCAGATGAAAAAACATATACGGTTAACCCATATTGCGTGAAGTTGTTTCATCGACGTTGGTATCTTCTTTGCAAAAGGATTGAAGATGGTGAGTTTAGAACACTCTCTTTCGACCGGATGCAAGAAGTAACTCCTACCAATACCCATTTTGAAAAAGATGAAGATTTCAATACTGAGCTTTATTTTAGAAATTGCTTTGGCATCGTAAATAATGATGGAACACCTACAGAGCGTATATTGGTTAGAGCTTATGAAACAGAACGACTCTCAATGAGAGACTTGCCCATACATTCCAGTCAAAAGGAAATATTCACATCCGATGAGTATTCAGACTTTGAACTGAC
>POVV01001215.1_pt1 | contig 10083 bp, 10 predicted proteins | sample 1560271 | NCBI WGS metagenome assembly POVV01 (sample SAMN08337232, study PRJNA429181) | Bioreactor metagenome, whole genome shotgun sequencing project. | biome: cows' rumen and soil; feature: anaerobic; isolation source: anaerobic chemostat enrichment culture, galacturonate as sole carbon... | reverse complement strand
CCCCTGGTGATTTCTCTCTCCACCAATGACGCCCTTGGAATTAATTTTAAGAATGTGGGCGAATTGTTTAATGTTAAAAATATCTATTTTGTTCCCTTTGGTCAGGATGACCCAGTGAAAAAGCCTAATTCCATGATTGCACACACAGAACTTATTGCAGATACGCTGGAATATGCTTTAGACGGGAAACAGATTCAGCCAGTTATTTTTTAATCTCTGTAACAGGCATAGGAGATGTGAGCTGGACCATCCCAACAGCTACTGCTGTGGTCACGGCAGCGCTAAGCGGAACTCCTGCCCATTCCTGACAGTGGGTTGCTACCGGTAAATCAAGCATTGCACATAAGGGAATGATCACTGCCGGGGGGGATCGTGGCATGAAATGCAGTGAATAAGGAATTTACCGATAACAGCCAGCCTTTTATATTTGTTTTTAATATAAAAGGCTGGCTGTTTTTTAATAACACTTTTCGATATCCTTTTCCTTCTATCCATTTATAAAAAGGCGGCTCATATAGCTTCTGGCATCATATAAATTATTTCTATCATTTGTATCATCTTGGTTAAAACTCATGATATATTGTGCTCTTGATTGGTCATATATTTTAAATCCGAATTGCTTATATATTTCTAGAATTGGATCGGATTTATAAACAAATAAAAATATCGGCTTGTTTACCTGTTTGGAGAGGGTCGTAATATGCTTTAGATAAAATGCTTCTATCCCTTTCAGCTGAGCAGGTCTGGTGAGGTAAAGGGATATCTCACAAATCTTATCCGGTAGTTCATTAAATGCGAAAAAGCCAATTATTGTATTGGATAGCAGTATCTTTTTGAAGCAACTATACTTTAACATTCTATGAAAAACAGCTGTGTTTAATATAACTTGTATATCATCGATCCAGCCATCATTGTATTCATCTATGTATTTCTTATGGCAGGTTCTTTTTATTTCTATGTATTTTTCCATGTCATTTTCAACCGTATCTTGTAAGGAAAATCCTTTACCAATTAAGTCCTCCGATAATACCATATGTCCTCCAGACTGCCTGCAGTCATTTGCCTGTTTACAAACTCATGATTTATGGTTCATGAGACAGGTAATGGCTGGTGAGCTATTTTGAATTATTATATTGGTATTATCATAATAGCTTGGGCAAAAAAATATTACCATGTTTTTATTTTGTACTATATCCGTTTCATCTTTCAGGATATGGTGTCCCATCAAATGGAGTCCTGTCCGTCAAATAAATTGAAATTTGGCCAAGAATGACAGGTACTTTTCCGTTTTCTAAGCATAACATAAGACAAATTGTTTTATTGAAAGGCAGTAATATTATGGCTACTTGTCCTCAAGGACTGTTTCCTTATACCATTAGACGCGGTGATACACTATGGATGATTGCACAACGTTATTATACTTCCGTTGCTGCTATTAGAGCGGCAAATCCAGGATTAAATCCACAGAACTTAACAGTGGGGCAGACCATTTGCGTCCCGGCAAGAAGAGCTCCCCGTCCTCCGGTTCCAACTCCACCGAGCCGTTGTCCAGAAGGTCTTCGAACCCATGTCGTTCAGCGAAATGATTCTTTATGGCTTCTTGCTCATCGATACTGCACCACCGTAGATACCATTATGGCTCTGAATCGCGGCTTAACTCCCGGTAATCTGAGAGTAGGTCAGGTAATCTTAATCCCGGCCGGATTCAACCTATCCAATCTACCTTTCTGGTTCCGTTCCATGGATGTCCAGGATTTCTCTCCGGAGAAAATGACTGATAACAGGGATATGACCTACTCTCCGGAAGAAACATATTCCTATACTACTGATTCCGGCGATACGCAATAACTACTTTTTCAATAATCTCAGAATGCGTGATGAAAATCATAGCCGTGAAATTCGCATATATCCTGTCATTCTGTATATCAGGTGTGTGAACAGCATTATCAGGTAATGGAAACGTTTTACAAATTTAACTCCAACTTTCAATCAAGGTTTGAAAGTTGGAGTATTTTTCTTAAGTTGCATTTTTGGCATGGTTTTATCTGGCCTCCGGGCTATAGGATGCACTATCCACGTCTGGACAACTTTCGCTGTTTGTTATCCACAATCATACGGCAGTTCTCAACTAGCTGCATCGAGCTTCTTAATATTAAGCTTTTAGGCTTAGCCATCGTCAAAGCAAGCATAACAGCTATTCCTCCTTAATGTGAAAAAGCTTTTGTGTTCCATCTCCACACGCCTTGAGTGAGTAAAAATAATGCCGAAAAGGCATACTTCTCCAGGCGTTTTACGCTTTCGTATTAATTCTGAATATCTCATCCAACACTCTGCCGTCACAAGGACCGAAATCAATGCCGAGAATTGCTGCAATCGTAGGAGCTATATCTACCATCTGAATTTCTCCCAACTGGTATTCTTTCTTAATACAATTTCCTGATACTACAAAGCCACATCGATACTCTGGTTTCTCTGGTGAATACCCATGAGTTGCATACTTTCTATTCTCTTTTTCCAAGTCAGTCACAAGGGACCCGGTAAGGCTGTCATCAAAACAGTATCCAGTCTTTGCTTCCAGCATATACCCAGAAACCGGGAACGCATGAAAACGTTTCAGTTCTTCTCTGGTATAGATCCTCTCAATACCTAGGTTCTTCTCTTCTGCCGCTTTTAGAAGAATCTGCAGCACACGCTGCTTCGCCTCCTCGTCATTTTCCTTTAAGTGCAAATAGGCAGACCCACCTGCAGACTGTATATAGGCTCTCCAAAACATTTTCCCTTGTTCTTCATAAATAAGGCCTTCTTCTTTTAACAATTGATTCAGCTTCACCTTGTACCTTACATTTTTCTGCCCATGATCACCCAACACCAGAAAAACCGTTTCTTCAAAAATGCCTGCCTCCCGAACTGCCTCGATAATCTTACCGATTCTTTCATCCATCCGGATCAGAACTTTGTCAATCTCAGGGCTATCTGTTCCATAATGATGCTTCGCATCATCCAGCTCAATGAAGTGCATCATCAGAAGTTCCGGTTTTTTGCTTAGAATGGTGTCTTTTCCGCACATGGCAGTAAAATCATCCAGGTAAGGCTGTTCAATCCCTTTTCTTAATTTTCCATATTTATTCTCAAGACCCATGCAAAAAAATGGACTTCCATTTTTTAATATCTTAATAGGTTGATTCTCACGTCCGATTGCCTTTATCTCTGGAAGATTATAGCGAATGGAGGCCTTTCCGGTAACAGGCCACAGGATTCCGGCTGATTTCATTTCACAATTTCTCATAGCATCATACACAGCAGGTGCCTTGATATCCTTTTTAAACCAGAACCACGCCTGTTCTTCTTCATCAATGAAAGGCTGAAGAGGGTTATTATGATAGATTTCATGCTTATCCGGATAAACGCCGGTCACCATAGTGGTATGCACTACATAAGTAAGAGTCGGAAACACGCTTTTTAATTTTGTACTGAACGCACCGCTATTTATTAATTGGGAAAGGTTGGGAAGCCGACTTGCCTTTTCCCAGTTATCTTCAGAAAATGCATCATAGGAGATCACTACCAAATGCTTTGCTTTTCCTTTGCTCATTTTTCCAGCTCCATCATCTTTCATCATTTATTTGTTCTTTAGGAAGTGTCATAAAAATCACTAATCCAATTAAAAAAAGAGGAATAATTCCTAAAATACTCCATCTGGCATTGCCGGTAATAAGAGTCCCCACCATAAAGCAGTAATGATAAATCCGATCTGATATCCGATTGACTTGTCCAGCCCCAAAAGAAATATAAGCACCAATAGAAAATATTGGATCCTGCAAACTTTATATTGACTTTAAATATTGATCAATGACAAGAAGTGTGTTTTCAATATCCTGATGAGTATGAGCATAAGAAAAGAACATTGCCTCAAATTGAGCAGGTGCTATATATACTCCATGTTCTAACATAAATCTAAAATATCTTGCATATTCCTTCGTATCTGCCATCTTTGCTGTCTCATAATCCGTAACCTTAGAATTTGCAAAGAAAAAACACGCTAATGAACCTATCCCAGTCACTTGATACTTCATATGATACCTACCAAATAACGTATTTACTGTATTCCTAAAATACTCTCCAAGATCATTAATCTTAGTATAAACCTCCGGATGTTCCTTCAAATACTTAAGCTGAGCCATACCTGCTGCCATAGCTACCGGGTTCCCACTTAAAGTTCCTGCTTGATATACCGGACCAACTGGTGCCACCATTTCCATAATTTCCCTTCGTCCACCATAGCACCCCACAGGCATACCACCACCAATAATTTTTCCAAATGTTGCTAAGTCTGGCAGGATATTATAGTAACCTTGTGCTCCGCTTAAAGAAAGTCGGAAACCTGTGATTACTTCGTCAAAAATCAGAAGTGTTTTATGTTTCGTACATAATTCTCTTAGACCTTGCAAAAATCCCTCTTGTGGTAATACAACCCCCATATTAGCAGCCACCGGTTCTACAATAACTGCAGCGATTTCATCCTTATTCCGCTCAAATAACTCAATAACGCTATCCAGATCGTTATACTTTGCTTGTAATGTGTCTTTTACAATATTACCTGGAACTCCCAAACTGTCCGGAATTCCAGCAGCCATTACTCCAGACCCTGCTTTTACTAATAAACCATCGCTATGACCATGATAGCAGCCTTCAAATTTAATAATTTTACTTCTTCTTGTATATCCTCTTGCAGCTCGAATGGCACTCATTACTGCTTCTGTTCCTGAGTTTACCATTCGTACCATTTCAAAGCATGGAACAATTTCACACAATAGTTCTGCCATTTCAACTTCAACTTCTGTAGCAGCGCCATAGCTTAAACCTTTTTGTGCTGCTTCTATCACTGCCATTCGGATAACTTCATGATTATGACCTAGAATCATCGGCCCCCATGAATTTATATAATCAATATATTTATTTCCATCCACATCATAGATATATGCCCCATTTGCCGACTCAATAAAACGCGGACTACCGCCGACTGATAAAAATGCTCTTACCGGGCTATTTACTCCACCTGGAAGGTGTTTTACTGCCCGTTCAAATAATTGTTCTGATTTAGTCATTAACCAATTCTCCCATCCTTTATAAATTTGGCAAGTTCTTTTCCATAGTTTATTGCCATGTACGAATCAGTGGATTTGTTCTTAATATTCTCGGACGTATTAATAATTCCATAACTCACTCTTCCAAGCTTCCAATCCCTTACGATCCCCTCATATTTATTTCTATAACCCTTTCAATTAAACTATCAATGGTAGCCTCTTTTGCAACTGAAATTTTCATTCCATACAATGCTGCTTCTCTCGCCGTCAGATCACCAATACAAACTGCCTGAACCTTATGAAAATCCATATCCTTCATTGTTTTGACAAAGCTGCGAACTGTTGAAGCACTTGTAAATGTTACAATATCTGTTTCCCCGATACATACTTGTTCATTTTCTTCATAAATTATATCGTACACTGGAACAGCCTTCCTATGAACATTTGTAGTAGACAAATAATTGGCAAGTTCACTGTCTGTTTCATTAGGCATTAATACAAGCACTTTATCTTCCGGCTGGGCCATTGCTGCAATTCCTTTTCCCAGTTCCATTCCATAGTATTTCTTCGGCATATAGGTTACACGAATACCTCTTTTCTCTATTGCCCTGCGGGTAGAAGGTCCTACTGCTCCAAAATTACAGTTCCATAGGGTTCGAATGTCTATCTGCTGTTGCCATAAACTATCAAAAAATATATCTACAGCCACTTCACTTCCAAACAGAATCCATTTATAATCCTTGATTGTATTAAGTACCTCTATCAATTGGGTGTTATCCAGAATTGGTTTTGTAGAAGTTCCTGATAGCATGACTACCTCTGCTCCAAGATCATATAGCTTTGTTGCCAGAGAGGATACCTTATCTTTTGGCCTTGTTACAACCACTCTTGCTCCGCTAAGTAATCTCTTCTCTGCCCAAGCAAAGGTTTGAGAAAGTGAACACACTTTACCTACTACAATAATTCCAGGTGTTCCTATGTTCTGCTTTATAGCTTCCTCTGGCAAAGCAGCAATAGTTGCAATCACATTTCTCTGCTTTGCTGTTGTACCACGTTCTAATATTGCTGCAGGAGTCGTTTGATCCATACCTGCTTCTATTAAACCTCTGCAAATATCAGGTAATGCAGCAACCCCCATCAAAAACACGAGTGTTGTTTCTCCAAGCGCTGCTAAACTTTTATAATCTATGGATTCCTGGCATCCTTTCTTTCTATGTCCGGTAATAATATGCAAAGAGGAGGTAAAATCACGATGAGTCACCGGTATCCCCGCATAGGCAGGTACAGAGATTGCAGATGTAATACCTGGTACAATCTCATAAGGAACACCATGTTCACAAAGTAACTCAAGCTCCTCTCCCCCTCGGCCAAATAAGAAAGGATCACCGCCTTTTAGCCTTACTACTCTTTTTCCTTCTAAAGCCTCTTCTAACAGAATTTCATTAATACGTTCTTGTACTACCGTATGATTTCCTGAATATTTCCCAACATTTATCTTCTTAGCAGACTTTGGTATCATTTGAAGAATTCCTTGTCCAACCAACTGATCATATACCACTACTTCCGCTTGCTCTAAAACATTTTTCCCTTTTATCGTAAGCAATCCAGGATCCGATGGTCCCGCTCCAACTAACCACACTTTTCCTTCCATCATCCAATCTCACCTCTTAAGCGTAATGCTAATTGTTCCCCGATTATTTCTGCTCTTTCCTTGTGGCCTACAGCTTCGGCAACTCTATGTTCTGTGGTTATCTCATTATAATACAAGCCGATTAACTTTATATATTCCCCTTCTACCATTGCATGCGCTGCGATTGGAGAAGAACAGCCTCCATCTAAAGTGCGGACAAAGCTTCTTTCTGCCAGGGCTGCATATGTGGTATTATCATCCTTTATGTATTTTAAGAATCCGGCATCTAAATCTCTTCTGGCCTGAATGGAAAGAATGCCTTGACCTGCTGCCGGGATCATTTCTTCCACCGAAAAAAAGTGACTAATACGTTGAGGTAATCCAACTCTTTGTAACCCTGCTGCTGCCAAAATCAAAGAGGAATATTCTCCCCTATCTAATTTAGCCAGTCTTGTAATAACATTTCCGCGAACAATACTTGTACACGCATCTGGAATTAATTTCTTTATTTGTAACTTTCTTCTTGCACTAGAAGAACCGATATTTTGAAAGGATAAAGCCTTATCTTTATTTTCTACGAATTCACATCCTTGTGGCAGCACTAATACATCTCTTGCATCCCCGCGCTTTGGTAACGCCACAATTGGAAGTTCTTCATTCACTTCCATCGGCATATCCTTTAAGCTATGAATTGCAATATCAATTCTGCCATCTAGCAATGCCTGGTCTAATTCCTTAACAAAGAGGCCTTTTCCGCCAATCTTATCTAAGCTCTGATCTAATATTAAATCACCGGTAGTCTTTAACGTAATTAACTCTAACTCTATTTCCGGGTTGTAGCGCATAATCTTTTTCATTACTAATTCCGTCTGCATTACAGCTAATTTACTATCCCTACTACCCACTACAATTTTATTCTTTTTCATATTAATAATTACGCCTTTCCATAATCTGAAAACTTTGTCTCCCAGGCTTTTGTCTCTAATTCCTGTTGTATTTTCCTAGTCACATCTTTTGCCAAATGATGATCCATACCGCTGGCCGTTATTCCAACTACAATTTCTCCCTTACTTGCAATACCAGGAAAATAGAAATTACTCTCTTCTTTACAGTCACAAATATTACGGTAACAGTCCAGTTCTTTTGTTTCTTTATAAACGGAATCATTAACTTTTCGATCATTGGTGCATGCTAAAACCATATATCCTTGCTTACAATCACCCATTGTATACTCTTTTTGCAACCAGCCGATCTGATGGTTATGAAATAAATCGAGTAAACCTTCATGCAATTCAGGTGAAATAACCGTTATCTTCCCGCCAAACGGAAGAATCGTTTGTATTCTTCTTAAGGCTATATTTCCCCCACCGATCACAATAATCTTTTTATCTTGTAAATCTATAAATACTGGAAATTTCAAATCTTTCCTCCTACCTAATTAACATACTTATGTAATTACATGACTTGTTTACTTAACGCAATACATAGCTGATTGTTCCAACGCTTTTAGTACTTCTCCACATTGGTCAATCTGTAAGACATCACGAAGTCCGAATATAATCTTAGATACTGCTTTTTTAGTAGCCATTTGAACATTTGATTGCAATAGTTCTTGTTGATCCTTGGATATATCCATTGATTTATAGACCTTTGTCAGCTTAGCATCCGTAATTTCACTAACAATATCACTGATGCCATCAACCGTTGATGCAAGATTACGGAATTGATACCACTGTTTGAATTCATCTGCATACTCAGCTAACAGCTCCCTTGTTTCTTCTAATACATGTTCTCTGCCATTTGCTTCCTGACAAAAGTAATCCATATTGAATACATTTACATCATCAAGTTCTTCTACACTTGGCTCGATATCTCTTGGGATTGCCATATCAATCAGATTATAATTCTTCCCTTTCCGTCTTTTATTTTCAAACGTTTTCTTATTTATGGTAAAATGATGGCTTTTGGTCGCACTAAAAATATAGTCCATAGCTTCAATATATTCATATCTCTCATCATATAATACCACTCCACTGCCTTCCGGAATGACTGCTTTACTTTTTTTATATTGGCGAAGGGTCATCCACACCTCACACTTCTTCTCTAATAAATTTTGAGCCATTAAACGACCCATCTCCCCATTACCAATTACTAAACAAGATTTCCCCGTTAAATCACCCTGTTCTTTTTCCAGTTGTTCTACAATTGTGCGAGGCAGGGAAGTATTACTCTTTGCTATTTGAATATTGGTTTTAACTTTCTTTGCAGCTGTAATAGCAATTCGAAATAAACACTCTAAGACAGAGTCTATATATTGATACTCTCTTGCTTGCTGCAGAGCTTGTTTTAACTGAGTTAAAATCTGATCTTCACCAAATATCTGGGAGTGAATACCACAACCTAATTCCATTAAGTAATTTACTGCCTCATCCCCCTGCCTGCAAACACAAAAGCTACGCATAGTCTCTTTGGCATTTTCTCCTATCACCAGCTGACTAAAACATTCTACTTCAGATGTACCCAGTTCACTAAACCAGATTTCGGTTCTATTGCAGGTAGATACTATGATACAACCGCTCGAATGATATCTCTCTTTCATTACTTTTGCAATTTCTAATTGTTTTTCAAATGTTAGAGAAAAATGCTCTCTATCTTCGATGCCAGCGGTATTATAGTCAATCCCCACCATGCTGATGTTCATTTTTATAACCTCACTTTTTCATTCTACTTTAGAGTTGAAGCTCCAAGTATCGTTACTTCTAACATAACACAGCACCTATATTGATACAAATAATAATCTTCTAAGACAATCATAAGATTTACCTATATTACTACAATAAACGATCGAAGATTTCTGCATACTTATATTTTTTTACCAGATCAATGAATTCTTCCATTTGCTTTGATATAAATTTGTTTTTATGATATACAATACTAAAGGAGCGATTCCATGTAGTATCTCTATTCTTAATTACGACGATCCTGCCATTTTCAATCTGCTCTTTTGCAAGTCGAATGGATAGTACAGCCAAGCAATGATTATCTATCACAGATCGGATCATTGCTGTTGGACAATTTGCAACCATGCTAATATTTATGGATACACCCTGTTCCTTTAAATAATTTTCAAATAGCTCTCGTGTTCCACTGCCTTCTTCTCGCATTACAAATTTTTCTCCGGCCAGATCCTTAGATGTAAAGCTCTTTTTCTTTGCAAATGGGTGATTCGCACTACATACTAAAACCAAGTAATCGTCTACAGCAGGTATCGTCACTAAATCCGGACTCTTCACTCTGCCCTCTACAAGACCAATATCTAATTCAGAATTCAATATCTTCTCTTCGATATGATGTGTATTGTTTATGTAG
>POVV01001214.1_pt1 | contig 10097 bp, 10 predicted proteins | sample 1560271 | NCBI WGS metagenome assembly POVV01 (sample SAMN08337232, study PRJNA429181) | Bioreactor metagenome, whole genome shotgun sequencing project. | biome: cows' rumen and soil; feature: anaerobic; isolation source: anaerobic chemostat enrichment culture, galacturonate as sole carbon... | reverse complement strand
TGGCCAATAATAAAGGTTGGCTGAATCAAATGCTGCTCTGCCACTTCCTCAAATACATTGTTCAAGATTCCGCCAATTCCATGCTTTTGTTCATACTTAACACCTAGTTTATCGGCAATAGCCCTAGCCGCTTCGATGGTAGTAACCTCATCAAAGTCCACTCCGGCAAACTTTTTAATAGCTTCTGGCATAGTCATCCGGTTCCAGGGCGGTGTCAGGTCAATTTCCTGTCCTTGATAAGTAATCTTGGTGGTGCCAAGAACGGCCTGGGCGACACCGGCTACAACTTCTTCTGTCAGACGCATAACATCCTGATAGTCGGCAAACGCCTGATACAGTTCGATCATGGTGAATTCCGGATTATGCTTAATCGAAATGCCTTCGTTTCTGAATACCCGCCCGAGTTCATACACTTTTTCAAAACCGCCCACAATCAGGCGTTTGAGGTATAGCTCCGGAGCAATTCTCATATATAGCTTCATGTCAAGTGCATTATGATGGGTAATAAACGGCTTGGCTGCTGCCCCACCGGCGATCGGATGCATCATGGGGGTCTCCACTTCCAGGAAACCGCGATCATCCAACTGTTGGCGCATAGCTCTGATGATTTTGCTGCGTATGACGAAGTTATTGCGTACCTCAGGGTTTACAATCAAATCAAGGTAACGCTGACGATAACGGGTCTCAACATCTTTCAATCCATGCCACTTTTCCGGCAACGGCCGGAGTGTCTTAGCCAAAAATTCAAAGCTGGTGGCCTTTATGCTGATTTCACCTTTTTGGGTTGTAAATACCACGCCTTCAATGCCTACAAGATCACCAATATCTAAGAGTCGAAACTGCTCATAGGCAGTTTCCCCCAGCACATCCTGGCGAAAATAAACCTGAATTTTGCCGGTCATATCCATTACATGGCCAAAGCTGGCCTTCCCATGACCGCGTACGGCCATAAGCCGGCCGGCTATGCGGACAGTTTGTCCTTCTAATTGAGCATACTGCTCAATGATGGTCTGCGCGTGATGGGTAAAATCATATTTCCGCCCAAAAGGCTCAATCCCCTGGGCAGCAATTTTATCCATCTTCTCCCGGCGAACCTTCATCAATTCGTTTAGGTCTTCTGCTGTCTGCTGATTATCTTGTACTGCTTCTGTTTCTGCCATGTAACGTCTCCCCTGTCCTACTTTCTTCAAATATCAGATTACTATTGTCGTCTGATCTCCATGACTTCATATTTCAAAATTCCGGCTGGAACATTTACTTCTACCACACTGCCGACCTTTTGGCCAATAATAGCCTGACCAACAGGTGATTCGTTAGAAATTTTGAATTCGGCAGGATCGGCTTCAGCCGAACCAACAATAGTATATTCCAATTCATCATCAAATTCCAGATCTTTAAGCTTAACGGTGGAGCCCAGCGCCACAATGTCGGTTCCTACTTCGCCTTCGTCGATGACTTTGGCATTGCGCAGGATTTTTTCCAAGCCCAGAATTTCACCCTCAATAAAGGCCTGTTCATTTTTGGCATCTTCATACTCTGAGTTTTCGCTGATATCACCGAATTCAATGGCTTGTTTAATACGCTCAGCCACTTCCCGGCGGCGAACTGATTTTAAATGGTCAAGCTTTTGCTCCAACTTCTTCAGCCCGTCTATGGTCAGCATAACGTCTTTTTCCATTATTACATTCTCCTCTTTATTCAAATATTTGCAAAAGTCTTTTTGCAAATATTGCAAATTCCTTTTGTGATAGTGTATTCGGTTGAGTAAAAAAATTGCCCGAAGTTGCGGGAAAATCTTTAGCTATCAGGACTGGGCAATATAAATAGTGTCAAGTAGGACTTGACACTGTTGATGGGTAAGAGGCCTGATACTATGACTATCCTCTATTTTTCATTATTATAGGCATAAATGAGATTTTTGTCAATATTTTCTAAAGCACCCCTTTGTATACCTGATTGTACTTGAACAGCTTTCCGGGCAGCATTATTTTTAATCCCAGTCAGTTCCGGCGGCGTAATCGCTCTCTCAAAACTTCGGAATCCGGCAAGTTTAAAACCGTGCTTATTCGCCAATTTATTAATAGTTTCGACTTGTTTTACCGTCAAGTCCCGCCCTAGCGTAAAGTTTTCGTAACGTCCCTCTAACGCTAATATCATGGTTTCAGCCATACAGGCATAGGCAGTTTGCGGCGGAAACCCAAAGTTTAAGCCAAACTGTACATCTCCCGGGACCTCAACTATCCCACCTTCGATGACAAGTACATCATTACGTATTTCTGCTACCCGACGGGAGACATTGCGCGGCCTGGCTACATCGCACACAATAGCGCCTGGTTTTAGGTCCTCAGGCTCAATTATGCTATCGATAGCGCTGGTTACGGCTACAACAATATCTGCATTCCGAATAGCATGTTTAGTATTTGCAGTTACCCGCACGGCTAATCCTGTAGATTTTAAAATTTGTGTAGCAAGTTTTTCAAGCTTGGATTCATCACGGGCAGCCAGTGTCAAATAGCGCACTTCCTTGGCTAAAATCTGTGCACAAGCTGCGCCAATAGCGCCTGTCGCACCCAGAATAAGTACATTAGCCCGTTCTAAATCAATTTCCATCAGCTTAGCTGCCTGACGCGTTCCTTCCAGTGCGGTTGCCACCGTGTAACTGTTGCCTGTGGTCACTGCAATATTCAAATTCTTGGCGATAGATATGCCCGCATCACCAACGATGGAAGTAAAAGCACCAAGGCCAACAATTTTTGCGCCCAGTTTTTCAGCTACTTTGCCGGCCTTAATAATCTTTTTAATTACATAGGGTTCAGGCATGTCCAGCATTTGACGGGATGTCAGGGGGCACCCTATAAACCATCCTTCAGCCGTATTATGCCCAGAATCGATACCTCTAATGTGAGATACTTTAAACGGCGGTATGTATTTAATAATTCCCTCTACTAACCCATCAGGCCAGTTACGGGTAAAGGAAAATTTCCGGCTAAAATCCCTGGCTTCAAGCGGATGAACTACAAAAGCAAATTTTTGCAAATACAAGCGCCTCCTTCATCATAAGGTTTTTAACCTCGGCTCAATCCCGTTTTGTTCTATAAGCTGGGTATAATCTTCTACCGTTAACTGCTCGGGGCGTTTGCCGGATAAAGCGGTCAGTACCCCTTCTAAAATATTGGTGCCAAAAGACCTCCCGCCCATCTCCGGCGTAGTGGTTACCAGGGTGGCCACGCCGCGTTTTCTGAGCAGGGTTTCATCCTCTTGGGTCACAGTGTTGGTAATAATTAATTTATCTTTCATAGTCGCCGGCATATATCGTCTAATGAAATGAAAATCTCCGGCAATAATACTGGCGTTATGGAAATACTGTTCAAATTTTGGGGTAACTTGTGTCTGCTTGTCACCAGTAGGATAAAACAAGCTGACAGGCAGTTTGGTGACAATAGGAGCTATCAAGCTGGCCAGCCGGGACAAACCGGTTAAGGTGGTAATGGGTACAGGCAGCCCTAATCCAAACATCAGGTCACCAAATACCGTCCGGCTGCCGGCTGCCGCCAAGGCTTCGGCCAGACCAAACCGGTCAACGGCACACACGATAAGCACCTCTTTATCTTTGAAATCCCAGCCGTGTTTAGTCATAAGACAGGATACTACCCGCCGCTCCAAGGTGTTTTTTATGGCACTGCCGTCAACTACCGGCGTTATTTTGGCGTTGGCAGCCAAAGCTGCCGACTCCCGGAAAGTATACCGCTTTGCACCGGCATAAATATACAGGTCCGTACCGCCAAGCCCGATAGCATCCACCTGACCGTCCAGCTCGCGAATAAGCCGCGCCGCCTTATTTTTATCCCCGTCTGTTCCTATTCGGTTGATACAAAATTCGTGCCCGCCAAAAGTGGCAACTGTCGTACCATTGCGTTTAGATGAACCCAGACTGATGCTTACCACCTGTTTCATCGTATATCCTCCCGACTAAAACCTGAGCTGCTTAATAAGTGCACAAATATCCTCCGGATTCACATATTTATCTTCTGCGATTGGTGATTCCCCAATTTGTACGCCGATTACGGCTTTGTCCAGTAAGGTCTCCATTAGCTTTATCCGCATATTTGACCCAATAATAATTACTATATCATGCTTACGCACACTGGAAATGATCTCCATAATGGTATTGAAAAGCTCGATACCGCTCTTAGTCTGAACAAAGTCCCAGCGCTCCTGCTCAGACAAAAGCAGGCAGTAATCAATGCCTTCCCGTCTGGCTATGGCGTAAATTTCCTCGCAGTTTTTTATCGGGAAACCAATGAGTGCTATCCGGCCGCCTTTGCGAATTTCGCCAATCGTCTCCAGGCGTGAAACAAAAGTCCGGTCAACACCCGCCTGCCCTGCTACTTCCAGCTGTGACAGGCCGCCCTTGCGCAGTTCAAGAATTTTGTCCACAGTATGATGAATCTTCTGACGGTCAACAATCTTGTCACCAATGCGAAGCAACACGACTTGGTCATCTCCCCTTGTAGTATATGTGCACAATATTGTGTACATACATATTTTAGCATTATTTTTGCTTGTTAACAAGTTTTTCCATAAAATAGGAAAATTCGAAAAAAACCGTTATCCCCAGGGTTCAAAGGGGAAACGGCTTATTACTTTCTTATAGGTTTGCAGCTTTAATATTGTATCATCATGAACCATACCTTTTTTAAGCCCTTGTAAAACACGGATGCCTTGGTTCATAGTAAGACCGATATCGTCAGTCAGCTGAGACATCGTTGAGCGGCGGGCTTTATCCAATGACTCATTCAAGGATTTGCCTGCTTCAATATTGCTGACAAACTCTTGGGCCAAATATACCTGGGCTAAATTGGTCATCGGATTGCCGCAGGCACCGCTGGCCGTCAATCCTAAAGCCTCCGGCAGGGTATGCTTGATGCTAAACTCCACCGATTTTTTCAGTTCGTCGGTTTCCCGGCTCATAGCCGCAATCAGTGTCCGGGGCGTACAAAGCCCATAGGTCTGTAAAGCCCTGATGACAGAATGTTCAATGGTGTGAGCTTGTTCCAGTTCAACCAATCCGCCTAAATTAGCGGTTATACTTACTTGCCGGCCTGTTTCCAGGTCATTCCCATATAAAGTAACAGGAATATCACTTTTATCCCGGAACTCTGTATAGCCGCCCTGCGGCGCCCACCCGGCACCGGAAATGGACGGGTACTCCTGCCGCAGCTTCTTTAAGTTAAGCTGTTCAACATTATCGGAATAGATATAGCTGCCAGCCGTACGGAGCGTGTGCCAGCGGGCATGGCCCCGCCCTTCCAGCTTAGCCATCAGTACGGGAGTTTCAACGCCGGTCTCATCGACAACCGCATGATTCCAGATATTCATGATACGGACAATTACCCCTACAGGATATAAACCTTGTTCTTCCACAATCCAGGGACAGATGAGAATTTCTTTTCCCACCCCTACATCTAACAGTAACTGGCCGCCATTTTCAATAATAAACATACCGGTAATCGTCCCGCCCTGCGCTCTTGGCAATACGCCGTTAGCGACAGGCATAATAAGCATATTCACGATCTTCACCTCAATGCCAGCGCACGGTAATCTTCCATAATTCGAATAAAATCGGCTTTACTTGCCGCCTGGTTAAAGGTAAGCCTTAACTCGGCCGATTTATGCAGCCCCTTGGTGTACCAGGCAGCATGACTGCGCATTTCTCTGATACCAACATACTCGCCTTTGTGCTCAACAAGCATATCCAGATGCCGCAGCAGCATGTCAATCCGTTCGTCAAGTCCTGGCGGCAACAGTATTTCGCCGGTGGCCAGATAATGGATTATTTGACGGAATATCCAGGGATTGCCTTGTGCTCCCCGTCCTACCATTATGCCATCACAGCCGGTCTCAGTCAATAAACGCTTGGCATCATGCGGCGTGCGGACATCACCATTGCCGATAACAGGTATGCCAACAGCCTGTTTTACCTCCCGGATAATATTCCAGTCAGCCTGACCGGAGTAAAACTGTTCCCGGGTCCTGCCATGCACACTGACAGCCGCCGCACCGGCCTGTTCGGCCAGTTTGGCAATCTCTACGGCATTAACTGACTTATCATCCCAGCCTTTGCGAAACTTTACAGTTACCGGCACATCGCCAGCCGCCGTTACGACGGCAGCAATAATGCGATAGGCTAAATCAGGGCTTAGCATAAGCGCCGAGCCTTCGCCATTTCTAACAATTTTATTCGTAGGGCAGCCCATATTGATATCAATAATATCAGCTCCGGCATTAGCAACAATGGTGGCTGCTTGTCCCATACTGTCAGGCTCAGAACCAAAGATCTGCAGCGCCACCGGCCGTTCCCGTTCATCAATAGCCAGCAGCTTCTTGGTATGAACATTATCATATATGAGTCCTTTATCACTAACCATCTCGGAATAGACCAAGCCACAGCCCATTTCTTTGGCAAGTAAACGAAACGGCAGGTCTGTTACTCCGGCCATGGGTGCCAGGATAACCGGATTGGCCAATTTGAGTTTCCCGATTTGCATATGACCTCCTATATTTTTAAAGGGCGGCCATATTGACCGCCCTGCTTAGCCTCTGTATTACCGGTTGCGTTCGTAAATAAGACGGAGCCCCTCTAATGTCAGGAAGGTATCCACCTTATCAATGGTGTTAGACTCCTGGGCAATAAGGTTGGCTAAACCGCCTGTAGCGACAACACTCGCCTTCTGTCCCATCTCAATGCGCATGCGACGGACAATTTCATCTACTTGTCCAACAAAACCATAAATAATGCCTGACTGCATACTATTGATAGTATTGCGGCATATCACATTTTTAGGTTTAATAAGTTCGATGCGGGGCAATTTAGCTGCCCGCTGGAATAAAGCTTCAGTGGAAATACCAATACCTGGTGCAATGGCACCACCCAGATAATCGCCATTTTCCGCCAAAGCGCAAAAGGTGGTGGCTGTGCCAAAATCCACAATAATCAACGGTCCGCCATATTTGTCATAGGCCGCAATGGCATTTACAATACGGTCTGCACCCACTTCGCGCGGATTTTCATACTTGATACACATACCGGTTTTAACACCAGGCCCAACAACAAGCGGATCGACATTAAAATATCGCTGGCACATCCTGGTTAACGGTACAACCAGCGGCGGAACAACCGAAGAAATAACAATGGCTTCAATATCTTCCATTTTCATGCCGCGATAAGTAAACAGGTTGTAAATCAACATTCCGTACTCATCACCGGGCTTTTGTTTATCTGTCGATACCCGCCAGTGGTACACAAGTTCTTCGCCGTCAAAAGCTCCCAAAACGATGTTGCTGTTGCCAACATCAAATACTAATAACATGAGTAAAATCCCCCTGTGCAGCCGGAAGCTGCCTGCGCTATTTGTGCAGATTTAATTATTAATAGCTATTATTGTACCGCAAAAGCGGGAAGATTGTAAATACACTCTAAAAACAATACGGGGAATTGCCAGCCATTTATACAGGTTGCCTGCTGCCAAGCAAACCGGTTTTTAACAAAGCCCGGCGTACACGTACACCAACATATACCGCAGCCGCTGTTTTAATCAGGTCAAACGGCAAAAAGGGCAGCACTGCCAGATTCAGCGCCCTGTCCAGCGTCATAGCTTTGTGCAGCACATATTGGAAGGAAAGCATGAATCCCGCCAAACCCGCACCATAAATAACCGCCAGACCGGCTAACATGGACAAAGCGGTATACTTGTAGGTCAGTTCAAAGTGTTCCGCAACATAGCCAACAATATACGTACAGAAAAAATAGCCAACAATATAACCGCCCGTAGGACCAATTAAGACAGCCGCTCCTGCTTTGCCCTGGGCAAAGACCGGCAGCCCGAATACACCTAAAAGCACCCAGACGGCCACACTTGCCGGCCCTAAACGGCTGCCCAGCACCATACCGGCCAGCAGCACCATCATAACCTGCATGACAACCGGCACAGGCCCAATAGGAATAGATATCTGAGAGCTCACCGCCAGCAGGGCGGCAAACAAACTGGTAAGCGCCATCGAACGAATTTGCATCAGGTTCCCTCCTTAACATCAGGTCTGATAGATACATCACCGGCCAACACCCGTTCTATGCCTTGCGGTGTCTTAATGAGCAACGCGCCGTCGGCATCAATATCAACAGCCAGGCCGGTAAAATTCCGGTCAATACCATTCACCGCCACCTGCTGACCTAAGGTGATCGACTGGTTTTTCCACTCGGCAAGTATTGGCGCAAAGCCTGAAGTTTTGACTGTACTATACACATTTTCCAGTTCAGCCAGAATAGCTGTCAGCAGCTTCATGCGCGGAATCCGGCATCCGGCTGCCATGGCTAACGAAGTGGCGGTAGCAGCAATTTCTTCGGGAAAATCCTGCTCCCCCATATTAACATTAACACCAATGCCAATTACCACATAGTTAATGGCATCCATCTCCGCACTCATTTCTGTAAGAATGCCTACCACCTTGCGGCCCTTGCACAGAATGTCATTAGGCCATTTAATGCCACAGCCGGCGCCTGTTACAGCGTTTATTGCCCGGTTTATACCAACTGCTGCCATCAACGTGCATTTAGCCGCCTCCATGGGAGCAAACGGCGGCCTGAGAACTACCGACAGCCAGATCCCTTTGCCAAACGGCGAATACCAGCCTCTGGCCAAACGGCCGCGCCCGGTAAGCTGCTCTTCGGCAACAACAATAGTACCCTCCGGACAGCCGTCGGCTGCCAATTTTTTGGCCGCATTATTAGTTGAATCGATTTCGCTAAAATAATGAACCTCCCGCCCCAGTACCGAACTGGTCAGATGAGCCTTAATCTCCCCCGGCAGTAAGCGTTCTGTCATTTGTCTAAACACATATCCCAGCCGGGGATGGGCTTCAATTTCGTAACCGGCTTGCTTAAGGGCGCGAATATGCTTCCAGACCGCTGTTCGCGATACCTTTAGTAACTGAGAGATATTTTCGCCTGAAATGTATTGATCTGAATTTTTCTTTAAGAGTTCCAAAATGGCCGTTCGCATTGCGTATTCACTCCAAAGTCAGCATTGTTATCCTAATAATAATTCATTGGTTAACCATTGTCAATTAGGCCTTTCCCCTCATTTACACAACCGCCGGAGTATGATAGCATTGCTTTAGGTTCTGGACCCACTTTATCCTTTTGACCAAAAATGTATTTAATCACTATCGTGTGAGGTGGCTTATGGAACAGATCAAAATATTGCTGGCCGACGATGAAGCGACTATTGTTGAAGTCATTCAGCTTTATCTGGAGCGTGAAGGCTTTAAGGTCTTTACCGCATTTGACGGACAAACGGCCCTGGCAATAGAAGAGGAGCACCGTCCGGATTTATTAATTCTTGATGTCATGTTACCGAAACGAACAGGCTGGGAAATTTGCGCAGCGGTGGAACGCAAAGTACCTGTGATCTTTTTAACCGCCAAAAGTGCGGAAGCCGATAAGCTTACCGGATTTTCCCTGGGCGCGGATGACTATATTACCAAGCCCTTCAGCCCCCGCGAAGTTATTGCCCGGGTTAAAGCCGTACTGCGCCGCAGCGGCCTCTTGGTCGAGGCCGGCACCTGTATAGAATTTCCTGAGCTCAGTATCGATTTAGCTGCCCAAACAGTAACCTCCGGCAAAACAAGCAATCAACTGTCCCCCAAAGAGTTTGAGCTGTTAACTTTTCTGGCCCGCCATGCTAAAATGGCTTTTTCCCGGGAGCAGCTCCTCATTAATGTCTGGGGCTATGACTTCGACGGCGCCGACCGCACCGTTGACGCTACCATCAAACGCCTGCGGCAAAAAATTGATAACCCCAAATACTGTTATATCCATACAGTGTGGGGCGTAGGTTACAAATTTGAGGTGACTGCCAAATGATCAGATCGCTGTTTGCTAAACTGCTGTTATCACATGTGGCAATTATTCTTGTCAGCATGTTGACCTTAGGCTTACTTATGTCTTACCTGGTGCGTGATCATGTTATTGAAAACAAACGCCGTGACCTCCTGGCCAAAGGCAAAGCAGCCGTAGATATGCTTACACCCACCTTAGC
>POVV01001213.1_pt1 | contig 10102 bp, 11 predicted proteins | sample 1560271 | NCBI WGS metagenome assembly POVV01 (sample SAMN08337232, study PRJNA429181) | Bioreactor metagenome, whole genome shotgun sequencing project. | biome: cows' rumen and soil; feature: anaerobic; isolation source: anaerobic chemostat enrichment culture, galacturonate as sole carbon... | reverse complement strand
GAACTGGAAAATCGCCCCAATAGCGATAATTACAGGCAGGAGAGCCGGACAGAGTCTGTGAGTCATGTACCGGAGCCGACCCCGGCAATGGAGTTAGCTCCGCCTGCTGATGATATAGCTGAATTGCTTGATGATAATAAACTTGATAAAGAGCCGGTTAATATAGAAAAACACCGGCTTATTATTGCTATGGCTGATCAAGGCTATACGATTACGGAAATCGCTAAAGCCACCGGTGTGGGTAAGGGTGAGATAACCTTACTGCTGCAATTGAATAAAAAATGAACCGTTTGGTATAATAAAAACAAAAAAATGATAAAAAGTAAAAAAATATAAGGAATTTTTACTTGTTACCGGTAAGAACTTATGCTATACTATTTTTCGGTGTTATCACACACGCAATCTAATTTTGCCACTGTGCCAAAGAAATGGTGACGGCAAAAAATGCGGATTGCGGCGGTAAATTAACAGGAGGTGTATCTTATGTCAGTTATTTCCATGAAACAGCTTTTGGAAGCTGGTGTGCATTTCGGCCATCAGACCAGAAGATGGAACCCCAAAATGGCCCCGTACATATTTACGGAGCGTAACGGTATCTATATTATTGACCTGCAAAAAACAGTTAAAAAGGTGGAAGAAGCGTATAATTTTGTACGTGACCTGGCTGCCCAAGGACAAACTATGTTATTTGTGGGTACGAAGAAACAAGCTCAGGAAGCTGTAAAAGAAGAAGCTATCAGATGCGACATGTTTTATGTTAATGAAAGATGGCTTGGCGGTATGCTGACCAACTTCCAAACTATTCAAAAACGTATTAACAGACTGCGTGAATTGGAAGGTATGGAAGAAAAAGGCATGTTCGAAGTATTGCCTAAGAAGGAAGTTATTACTTTACGCCACGAAATGGAACGTCTGCAAAAATTCCTTGGTGGCATTAAAAATATGCACAAACTTCCAGGTGCGCTGTTCATTATTGATCCGCGTAAAGAACGCATTGCTGTGGCTGAAGCTCGCAATTTGGGTATTCCCATTGTTGGTATTGTTGACACCAACTGCGATCCTGATGAAATTGACTATATTATTCCTGGCAACGACGATGCTATTCGTGCTGTCAAGTTGCTTACTGCAAAAGTTGCCGATGCTGTTCTGGAAGGCCGTCAAGGCGAACAGATGGCAGAGTAAACTATTATTTGCAAAATAAAGGTAAGGGGCTTTTTTGCCCTCTTACCTTTAATAATAGTTAGGGGGATTAGACATGATAACGGCTGGAATGGTTAAAGAGTTGAGAGAACGTACTGGTGCCGGTATGATGGATTGTAAAAAGGCGCTGGGTGAGACTAATGGTGATATGGAAAAGGCTGTTGATTATTTGCGGGAAAAAGGCTTGGCTGCCGCCGCAAAAAAAGCTAGCCGGATAGCTTCGGAAGGACTTGTTGAAGCTTACATACATGGGGCAGGACGCATTGGTGTTCTTCTCGAAGTTAACTGTGAGACTGACTTTGTTGCCAAAACCGATGGGTTCAAAAGTTTGGTGCGTGACATAGCAATGCAAATAGCTGCTGCTAACCCTAGCTATGTTGCCCGTGAAGAAGTGCCGGAAGAAATACTGAATCATGAAAGAGAAATTCTTCGGGCTCAGGCGCTGAATGAAGGCAAACCTGCCAACATTATCGAGAAAATGATTGGCGGCCGGTTGGAGAAATTCTATAAAGAAGCCTGCTTATTGGAACAGCCTTTCATTAAGGACCCGGATAAAACAATTAAGCAGCTTATCACAGAAAGTGTGGCTAAAATTGGCGAAAACATATCGGTTCGTCGTTTTACCAGGTACCATTTAGGTGAAGGTCTTGAGAAAAAGGCCAATGATTTTGCGGCAGAAGTAATGGCTGCTGTTAACAAATAGGAGAACACTTCGTGTTCTCTTTTTTCTCAAGCTCTAACAGAAAGTATAACTTTCTGTTAGAGCAGAACAAAAAATGTTGTGACAAATAAAGGATTTAAAGACTATTTGTAGAAATACAATCAAAGGAGGTTCTCCCGCTTGGCGAACGGTAAATACAATCGCGTTGTCTTAAAATTAAGTGGCGAAGCCTTAGCTGGCAATAAAGGTTATGGTATAGATCCAATAGTTGTCGATGCTATCGCTAAAGAAATTAAAGAAATAAAAGCAAATAATCTGGATGTAGCCATTGTTGTTGGTGGCGGAAATATTTGGCGGGGCCTGGCAGGCAGCGCTAAAGGAATGGACCGCGCTACTGCCGACTATATGGGGATGTTGGCAACTGTTATGAATGCGCTGGCCCTGCAGGATGCACTGGAGCATTGCGGCGTTGATTCGCGAGTGCAGAGCGCCATTAATATGCAGCAGGTTGCTGAGCCTTACATCCGGCGCCGGGCAATACGTCATATGGAAAAGGGACGCGTAGTTATTTTTGCCGCCGGTACGGGAAATCCCTATTTCTCTACAGATACAACTGCAGCACTCAGGGCAGCCGAAATCGAAGCAGATGTTATCTTAATGGCTAAAAAGAGTACCGATGGTGTCTATGATTCTGACCCGCGTCACAATCCTGATGCCAAGAAGTTTAAAGAACTTGAATATATTGAAGTTCTGCAGCGGGGGTTAGGGGTTATGGACTCTACTGCCACTTCATTATGTATGGATAATCAAATTCCCATCGTAGTATTTAGTATTGATGAACCTGGAAATATTTTAAAAGCAGCGCTGGGAAAAGATATAGGAACAATCGTTGGGGGAGAAAAGAAATGACAGCTAAGGAAATTCATTCTGCCCATGAAGATAAAATGAAAAAAGCTTTGGAAGCTTTGCGGAAAGAGTATGGCAGTTTGCGCGCCGGCAGGGCAAATCCTTCTCTGCTTGACAAGGTAATGGTGGATTATTATGGATCACCAACACCGGTTAATCAAGTTGCCAATATTTCAGTTCCCGAGCCCAGGATGATTATCATTCAGCCCTGGGAAAAGTCAATGCTTACTGCTATTGATAAGGCTATTCAAAAATCCGACTTAGGCTTGATGCCTAATAGTGATGGTGCCGTTATCCGTCTTGCCATTCCGCAGCTTACCCAAGAACGCCGGGCGGAAATAGTCAAGGTTATACATAAGAAAGCGGAAGAGTGCAGAGTCGCTATTCGTAATTTGCGGCGTGATGCCAATGATGCTGTTAAAAAAATAGAAAAAGACAAAGCCATTTCGGAAGATGAAGCCAAAAAGGCACAAGATGATATTCAAAAGCTGACTGATAAATATATCAAAGAAGTAGATCAGGTAATGGCAGTAAAAGAAAAAGATATTATGGAAGTGTAACAGCTTGGATACAGTCGCGCAGCCGTTGTCTGAAGTTATTAATAAGTTGGAACAAAATGACAGCAAATATACTGTCACCGTTACTAAACCTTCGCGCAATATGTTTCAGCTTGATGATACATTGTATGTTATTAGGCAGCGAGTGGATGCTGATGGAATTTATCATTTAATTGCTGCTGCTAAAATGGGAAAGGAGGTGTTTTAATTAATGGCTTACAAAATTACAGATGAGTGTGTTGCCTGTGGTTCCTGTGCGGCTACCTGCCCGGTTGGCGCTATTCAAGAAGGTGAACCCATCTACAGCATCAACGAAGAATGTGTTGACTGTGGTTCTTGTGCAGAGGTTTGCCCAACTGGTGCAATTGTAGCTCCGGAATAATTTAAATCCCCCTCGCAAGAGGGGGTTTAAATTTGATATCTGTTGGCTAATTTTACTGGTAGTCTGCCAAGTCTAAAGCCATAGGATGGATAAAAACACTGTGGATTTTAGCTTGGCGGACTACTATATTCTGGAGATAATTTGGTCATAACTATAGCTAAAGCTTAGCGGAGGATTATAGTGTGTGGATGAAGTGGTTTAGCAAAAAGCATACTCTTAAACAAAACGATTATAATGATATTGATCCCACAAGACTCCCGCGTCATGTGGCTATAATCATGGATGGCAATGGACGCTGGGCGCAGAAAAAAGGGTTGCCGCGGACTCTTGGTCATCGGGCCGGGGCGGAAACCCTGCGGGAAATTGTAAAGACCGCTTCCGAAATAGGTATACAAGTCCTTACTGCATATGCCTTTTCTACGGAGAACTGGCGGCGGCCGGCTGATGAAGTCAGTTTGTTAATGAGTCTGCTGTCTGATTATCTTGATAATGAGCTTGCCGAACTAGATGAAAATAATGTGCAAGTAAGATTTATCGGTCATACAGGGGATTTGGCCCTCAATTTGCAAAAAAAAGTTGAAAAAGCTCAGACGCTTACAGCTCATAACACAGGATTGATTTTAAATCTGGCCGTAAACTACGGGGGCCGGGCTGAGTTGACGCGCGCTGTTAAGATAATTAGTGAAAAAGTGTTACGGCGGGAGTTAGACCCGGAAGATATCAATGAAACAATTATTGAAGAACATTTATATACTGCCAATTTGCCGGCTCCGGATTTATTGATCAGGCCGAGCGGAGATTTTCGCATTAGCAATTTTTTGTTATGGCAAATGGCATATACTGAGTTTTGGTTTACGGAAATTCACTGGCCGGATTTCAAATCAGAAGATCTGCTGCAGGCTGTTCGCGATTATCAGCAACGGGATCGAAGATTTGGTGGTATAAAAAATACGAATAAACGGTAGGTGCCTATATTGCTTGGAATGCGTATTTTGACAGCAGCTATTGGAATACCGATAGCCATATATATTATTAATTATGGTGCATGGCTGTTTGCTGCCGCGGTAATACTGCTGGCACTCTTGGCCTGGCATGAGTTTTATAAAATGATGCAGGCAAAGGATATTCAGGTTCATTGCGGGATTGGTCTTATGGGGGTCATATTAGTTTTGGGCTGTGCGTGGTTGGGTAATGCGCAGGAACTGGTTATGGTTATACTGCTGGTTGTGTTGGCGACTATTGCCAAATCAGTGGTTTCCCATGCGAAATTTGGCATGACGGATGCCGCCTTTACTGTGTTGGGAACACTGTATATCAGTTTGCCGTTTGCGCATTTGCTGCTGCTGCGCTTTGCCAGCCCACATGAATATATACAAACCGCATTGGGCGCCTTATCGGTCGGTGCAGCTTATCTTTGGCTGGCTTTCATCGGGACCTGGGCTAGTGACACGCTGGCGTATTTTGTTGGTTCTACGCTGGGGCGGCATAAATTGTGTCCGGCTATCAGCCCTGGTAAAACCTATGAGGGAGCGATAGGCGGTTTAATCGGCAGTATTGCCGGTGTCAGTATTATGGGGTGGGTGAGTGGATTGCCGCTGGTCCATACCCTGCTCCTGGGTTTTTTGGTAGGTTTTGCAGCTCCGCTCGGTGATCTGGCGGAATCGGCGCTGAAAAGATTTTCCGGAGTAAAAGACTCCGGCAATGTTTTACCAGGACATGGCGGCGTACTTGACCGCTTTGATGCCATTATGTTTACCGTTCCGGTGGTCTACTATTACATAAGAACATTTGTCGGCTATTAGAAATTTAGACAGGAGTTCCACAGATGAAGCATATTGCAATTTTAGGAAGTACCGGCTCCATTGGTACTCAGGCTTTGGACGTAATTGCTGCTAACCCTGATAAATATAAAGTAACAGCGTTGGCTGCCTATCATAATGAACAGCTGCTACAAGAGCAGATAGAATATTTCAAACCCCAATTAGCGGTGCTAATTGATAAACAAGCAGTTGACCGTCTGGCTGCTTCCTATCGCGGGCCAACCCAAATCTTAACCGGTGAGGAGGGGCTCTTAGAAGCTGCTGTTTTTCACCAGACAGATACCGTTTTGACCTCACTGGTTGGCTTTGCAGGTCTTAAGCCAACGATTGCCGCCATAAAGGCAAAAAAAAATATTGCTCTGGCTAACAAAGAAACGCTGGTAGCTGCCGGTCAGTTGGTTATGGCTTTGGCGAAAGACTATAATGTCAGCGTTTATCCGGTTGACAGCGAACATAGCGCGATTTTTCAGTGTTTGCAGGGCGAAAACAATAAACACATTGGCCGGATTATTTTAACGGCGTCAGGCGGCCCGTTCCGGGGGCGTACCGCCAAGGAACTAGCTCATGTTACCGTCGAGGATTGCCTGAAACATCCTAATTGGTCTATGGGACGTAAAATCACAATTGATTCAGCAACTTTGGCTAATAAAGGGTTGGAAGTGATTGAAGCCAAATGGCTCTTTGGTGTGGCTTATGATCAAATTGATGTTTGTGTTCATCCTCAGAGTATTATTCATTCTATGGTGGAATTTATTGATGGCAGTGTCATGGCCCAATTGGGAATGCCGGATATGCGTCTGCCGATTCAGTATGCGTTGTCTTATCCTGAACGCATACCCTCCAAATTTCCACGGCTTGATTTGACTGCTTTGTCGGCGTTGACCTTCACTGAACCTGATACAGGCAATTTTCCGGCATTAAAGCTGGCTTATACTGCGGGGAACAAGGGCGGAACCATGCCTTGTGTCTTCAATGCTGCCAATGAAGTGGCTGTGTATGCATTTTTACAGGGCAAAATTGGTTTTCTTGATATTGCACAGATTATAAGTTATACTATGGAAATACATTCACTTGTTACCACTCCAGATTTGGAGCAAATATATGCAGCAGATACATGGGCGCGCCAATATGCGATCCAGGCAGTGAGTGACCTTGGCAGGAAGGCCTAACCAAATACATGAAGGGGTGGTAAAGATTTGTCTACCGTTATTGCAACCATATTTGTTTTCGGTTTATTAATCCTAGTCCATGAGCTTGGCCATTTCATTACTGCGAAGAGCGTGGGAATGAGGGTGGATGAATTTGCTATCGGCTTCGGACCCAAGCTAATAAGCAAAAAAATTGGAGAAACTATATACTCTCTTCGCATCATACCACTAGGAGGCTATAATAAAATTGCCGGTATGGATCCTGATGAAGAACAGGATGAACGTTCCTTCAGCGCTAAGCCTATCTGGGCCAGAATGCTGGTTATTGTGGCCGGTTCTGCCATGAATCTGGTTTTGCCGGTTGTTTTGCTGTTCATCGTATTTGTCAGTGCCGGTATCGACACTCCTTCCAATCAGCCAATCATCGGCAAGATTTTTCCGGATAAGCCGGCCGCTATGGCTGGTTTGCTGCCGGGGGATAAAGTATCGGCGGTAAATGGCACCCCGATTGAATCCTGGCGTGACTTTGTCAGTGTAATCCAATCACATGCGGGAGCGAATCTCACGATAACCTATGCACGAGGCTCTGAACAAGACAAAACAGCGATATTGACGCCTGAATATGATGAAAGTACTAAGCGGGGAATTATTGGTGTCATGCCGCTAATTAATAAGTATCAGCCAGGAGTGGTTGAGGCTATTGGTCTGGCGGGCAAACAAACCTTGTTTGTCGCGCAAAGTATGGTGGTTGGCATTGCCGAGATGATTACCGGTAAAGCGGCTGCCGATGTTGCCGGACCCATTGGTGTAGCACAGATGGCAGGAGAAGTGGCCCAGCTTGGCATCATTCCGTTACTGCAATTTGCTGCTTTTTTAAGTATTAATTTAGGTCTGATTAATCTGCTGCCTGTGCCGGTACTGGATGGAGGGCATGTTGTCACCCTGGCGGTGGAAGGTCTCAGAGGCAAACCGCTAAATAGAAACCAAATGCAATTTATCCAGATGATTGGGTTTGCATTACTCATGCTCCTGTTTGTGGTGGCAACCTTCAAAGATATATCGCGATTAAAATTGTTTTAAGCTGGTGATGAAGTATGCAACGCAAGCGAACGCGGCCAATCCAAATTGACAAAATTACGGTAGGTGGCAGTGCGCCTATCTCAGTACAATCAATGACAAATACCCGTACCGATAATGTCCCGGAAACGGTAGCACAAATTAAGCGGCTGCTTGACGCCGGATGTGATATTGTTCGCCTTGCCGTGCCTGACATGAATGCCGCCCAGGCGATAGCCGCAATCAAAGCGGCGGTCGAGGTGCCGCTGATTGCCGATATTCATTTTGACTACCGTCTGGCTCTCGCTGCCATCGATCACGGTGTTAACGGCCTGCGCCTGAATCCGGGAAATATCGGCGACGCCGACCAGGTAGCCGCCGTTGTTAAGGCCGCAAAAAAGCGGCAAATTCCCATTCGCATCGGGGTTAACGCCGGCTCACTAAGTAAAGAGATGCTTAATAAACATGGCGGGAGTCCGACCGCAGAAGCTATGGTGGAAAGCGCGCTGAGCCATATCCGTATATTAGAGAAGCATAATTTTAATGACATTAAAATATCGCTAAAGGCCCATGATGTACCGTTGACTGTCCGCGCCTATCAGCTGATGTCGGAAGCGGTGGATTATCCTTTGCATCTTGGCATAACCGAGGCTGGAACAGTGCGGTCAGGTGTCATTAAATCGGCAGTAGGAATCGGAGCGCTATTGGCCCAGGGGATTGGCGATACCCTCAGAGTATCGTTAACCGGCGACCCTGTAGAAGAAATTCATGTGGCCAATGAAATTCTTAAGTCACTTGGACTGCGGCAATATGGCCCCACGCTGGTATCTTGTCCCACCTGCGGCCGCTGCCAGATTAACTTGGTAGATATTGCCGAAATGGTGGAAGATAAGCTGAAACTGTTTAAAAAGCCCATTACTGTAGCCGTAATGGGGTGTGTGGTAAATGGACCAGGTGAAGCCAAAGAAGCTGATGTTGGTATTGCCGGGGGCAAAGGCGAGGGCCTGTTGTTCAGTAAAGGCAAGATTATCCGTAAAGTGCCGGAAGACGAACTCATAAGTGCATTATTTGCTGAAATTGACAAACTTAATAAGGAGGCTAACAACTAACATGCGTGTTTCCCAATTATTTGCACCAACGTTAAGAGAAACTCCGGCTGAAGCCGAAGTAATAAGTCATCAATTAATGCTTAGGGCTGGTTTTATTCGTAAAGCTGCCGGTGGAATTTATTCGTACCTGCCATTGGCGTGGCGTGTCTTAAAAAAAATTGAAGCCATTGTGCGCGAAGAGATGGCTGCAAAAGGCGGTCAGGAACTGGCAATGCCAATTATCCAGCCGGCCGAAATGTGGCAGGAAACTGGCCGGTGGAGTGTTTATGGTGATGAAATGTTCCGTCTCAAAGACCGTCACAACCGCAATTTCTGCTTAGGCCCTACCCATGAAGAACTGATTACCACCCTTGTTCGTGGTGACGTACGCTCCTATCGTCAACTGCCACTCCTGCTTTATCAGATTCAGAATAAATACCGCGATGAAATCAGACCCAGGTTTGGCCTTATGCGGGGACGGGAATTTATCATGAAGGATTTGTATTCCTTTGACCGTGATGAGGCAGGCCTTGATGAAAGCTATAATAAAATGTATGATGCTTATTCCCGGATATTTACCCGCTGCGGGCTGAGCTTCCGTGCGGTAGAAGCCGATTCAGGCGCTATTGGCGGCAGTGGTTCACACGAGTTTATGGTAATTGCCGATTCCGGGGAAGCAGGCATTGTGTACTGCGGCGGCTGTGAATATGCCGCTAATGTTGAAAAAGCTGAACTGCATCCCATCAGTGCGGCAGCCGAGGAAAGCATGCCGTTGACGGAAAAAGATACACCGGATACGAAAACCATTGCCGCACTCAGCCAGTTCCTGGGGGTAAGTCAGGAAAAGACAATTAAGACACTGGCTTATAGCACCGATAAAGGTGAGATTGTCCTGGCACTGGTACGCGGTGACCATGAAGTAAACGAAATTAAACTGCTAAATAAAGTTGGCTGCCTGCACCTTGAAATGGCTAACGAAGAAGCTATTGCCAGTGTTGTTGGCAGTAAAGCCGGATATATTGGTCCTGTTGGCCTGGCGGACAAAAAGGACATTATTATTGTAGCCGATGCTACTGTTATGAATATGCATAATGCCGTGTGCGGTGCCAATAAGCCTGAGGCACATTATATCAATGTTAATCCCGGCCGTGACTTTAAGGCGTCGATTGTTACCGATATCCGCTTGATTCAGGAAAGTGATCCGTGCCCCCGCTGCGGCGCTCCGATTAAAACGGCACGGGGGATTGAGGTTGGTCAGGTATTTAAGCTATTCACTAAATACAG
>POVV01001212.1_pt1 | contig 10113 bp, 13 predicted proteins | sample 1560271 | NCBI WGS metagenome assembly POVV01 (sample SAMN08337232, study PRJNA429181) | Bioreactor metagenome, whole genome shotgun sequencing project. | biome: cows' rumen and soil; feature: anaerobic; isolation source: anaerobic chemostat enrichment culture, galacturonate as sole carbon... | reverse complement strand
GCGGATGTAAACCGTGCTATGAGGACCGTCCATGATGCCTTTGATCTGGCGGATTAAACTAAGGTGAAAAAATGAACTGGTTAAAAAGAATATTTGGCCTCGGGCTTCCCTGTCTGTTCCATTCCCTAACCGGACTTTATTGTCCTGGCTGTGGGGGAACCCGGGCCGTCCGGTCATTGCTGCGAGGGGACCTGCGAATGAGTTTTCAGTATCATCCGCTGGTCCTTTATGCTGTTCTCGTACTGTTTTTGGAAATGATCTTATGGGCCGCCAAAGGGCGGAAAACTCCCTTTGAACATAAAAAAAGAGCCAGGATACTGATCCTGGCAGGGGCGGCTATTGTTGCAGCCAATTGGATTTTCAAGAATTATATGCTGGTCATAAAGGGTATAGATCTGCTGCCTGTTATAAGATAGGCTCTATTCTCCGGAAGGAGAGGATGTAAGGGCCTGAGAGGCAGTCTCAAAAACCTGTCTGAAATAATGGCCCAAAGGCGTGTTGGTATCCATAGTATCATATACAAAAATAATAAACAATGCCATCATAAGGCCGCAGACCGTGGAAATAATAGACAGGATCAGGCCAAGCTGAGCCTGTTGAGTAAACGGTTTCCCCTGTTTGGAGAGCACAGCGCATGCGATGCCGATCAGGCCGAGAAAAAGGCCTGCAGGCAGACTCCAGATACTGAATAGGGGAAGACAGTCACTGGCAAGTCCAATGCCGCCAAGAAGAACGGACCAGAAGGCCAGAAGGGAACCTGTCGGACGGATCTGGGGCAGCATCCCGTTGTTGCTGTTATGGTTTTCTTCCATTCGTAATTTACCTCGTTTGCATATTGTGAAAAAAATGGTTATTAACCACACTATTGTATGATTGTAGCACGAAAAGGTCTGCATGTCCAGACGGGTCTTGCATAAGGAAGGCTGATGAATTATAATAGTAAATTGAATAAAGGCTGAACGAAAATTCATTAGGATACAAATTATGAAAAAATAAGGGGATCACCATGGATATAATAAAGGCATTACAAGAAGAACTTTCCATTAGCCGCGGGCAGGTGGAAGCGGCAGTAAAGCTCATTGACGAAGGAAACACCATTCCGTTTATTGCAAGATACCGGAAGGAGGTCACCGGTTCCTTAAATGATGAGGTTCTGCGTAACTTAGATGAAAGGCTCCGCTATCTGCGGAATTTAGAAGAGCGGAAGGAACAGGTCCTTTCTTCCATCAGGGAGCAGGAGAAGCTGACGCCGGAGCTGGAAAAAAAGATATTAGAAGCCCAGACTCTGGTAGCTGTAGAGGATTTATACCGTCCCTATAAGCCAAAGAGAAGGACAAGAGCGACCATTGCAAAGGAGAAGGGGCTGGAACCTCTTGCAGATTTAATCATGCTTCAGATGATAAAGACTCCCTTAACAGAGGCTGGGCTCCAGTACGTCTCTGAAGAAATGGGCGTTCCTTCCCCGGAGGAAGCCATAAACGGGGCAAAGGACATCCTTGCAGAGCGGATTTCCGACAACGCGGAATACCGTACCTATATCCGGAACGCCACCGTAAACCAGGGAAGCCTTCAGTCGTCAGCAAAGGATGAAAAGGCAGAATCTGTTTATGAAATGTATTACAATTATGAGGAAACCATTAAAAAATCCGCAGGCCACAGGATTCTGGCTTTAAACCGCGGGGAAAAAGAGAAGATCCTTACGGTAAAGATACTTGCTCCTGTAGAGCAGATTATACGGTTTCTGGAAAAACAGGTGATTGTGAAGGATAACCCTTACACCACGACTGTCCTGAAAGAGGTGATCGCAGACAGCTATGACCGCCTCATAGCCCCGGCCATAGAGCGTGAGGTAAGAAGCTCATTGACAGAGCAGGCAGAGGCTGGAGCGATCCGGGTGTTCGGTAAAAACTTAGAGCAGCTTTTAATGCAGCCTCCCATTGCAGGGCGTGTGGTCCTGGGCTGGGACCCGGCATTTCGAACCGGCTGCAAGCTGGCTGTTGTGGATGGGACAGGAAAAGTTCTTGATACCATAGTCATTTATCCCACAGCGCCCCAGAACAAGGTGGAGGAAGCAAAAGTCGTTTTAAAGAAGCTGATCAAAAAACACCATATATCCCTGATTTCCGTTGGAAACGGAACCGCATCCAGGGAATCGGAAGCGGTTATCGTGGAATTGTTAAAGGAGATCCCTGAACAGGTCCAGTATATTATTGTAAATGAGGCAGGGGCCTCTGTTTATTCTGCCAGCAAGCTTGCAACGGAAGAGTTTCCTGAATTTGACGTAGGTCAGAGGAGCGCTGCTTCCATTGCCAGAAGACTGCAGGATCCTCTGGCAGAACTTGTGAAGATCGACCCCAAATCCATTGGGGTAGGCCAGTACCAGCATGATATGAACCAGAAGCATTTAAGCGAGGCCCTTCAGGGAGTGGTAGAGGATTGCGTAAACAAAGTGGGAGTTGATTTAAATACGGCTTCTGCTTCCCTGCTGGAATATATATCCGGCATTTCAAAACCCATTGCAAAAAATATTGTATCTTACCGCGAAGAAAACGGGGCCTTTGCCGGCAGAAACCAACTCTTAAAGGTTCCCAAGCTTGGGCCAAAGGCATACGAGCAGTGTGCAGGCTTTATGAGGATCCAGGGAGGGAAGAATCCCTTAGACGGGACCAGTGTTCACCCTGAAACCTATGATGCGGCGAAAAAGCTTTTGACAAAGCTTGGCTATGACTTAACAGAGCTGGCTCATGGAGGATTAAATGGAATCGGTAAAAAGATTCTGGATTATAAAGCGCTGGCTGCCCAGCTGGAAATCGGAGAGATCACCCTGCGAGATATTGTAAAAGAGCTGGAAAAACCGGCAAGGGATCCCAGAGACCAGATGCCTGCCCCCATTCTCCGAACCGATGTGATGGACATGAAGGATTTGCAGCCAGGCATGGTTTTAAAGGGAACCGTAAGAAATGTTATTGATTTCGGTGCCTTTGTAGATATCGGTGTCCACCAGGATGGCCTTGTCCACATTTCCCAGATGTCGGATAAATTCATCAAGCATCCCCTGGAAGCGGTAAGCGTGGGAGATATCGTTGAAGTCAAGGTCATAAGCGTGGATGTTCAGAAGAAGAGAATCGCCCTGACCATGAAATTATAAGATAAGGTTGATCCGCCTGGCGGCTAATCTGACGAATGAAAGTTATACCAGGATATGATATGCTAAGCGTACAGAAAGGAGGAAACATGGAGGAGAAAGATCCGATTAAAATAGAAGTGAAATTAACCGCAAAGGATTTGTGGAAGTTTTCTATGTACCATTCTTATCATGGGCTGCAGGGGCTTTTTAATATTATTTTCAGTGCTGCCGCTGTTTTTCTCTTGATCACCACATGGAGTTCTAATTCTACCTCATACCGGGTGCTGTTAATCGTTTGTGCCCTGATGTTTACAGTCTGGCAGCCAGGCATTCTATATTTGAAGGCTCTTAAGCAGGCCAAGACTCCCGCGATTCAGAATGTCATGACTCTCACCTTCGATGAGAATGGTATCCTGGTTTCCCAGGGAGAGGAAAGCCTGGAAATTGCCTGGGAAAATATGGTCAAAGTGGACCGTATAAGGGATATGATGATTCTCTATATGGACCGGGTTCATGCCTATCTGCTGCCTGATTCCGTAACCGGAGAAAAAAAGGCGGCTATCCGTGGGCTCATCAAAGAAAAACTGCCTCCTGAAAGGCGGAAGAGGATATAAATTATGGTAATAGAAAGCTGGAAGCCAGAGGAAACCTATGAATTTGGGAAAAAACTGGGAGAGGAAGCAAAGCCTTCTGACGTATACTGCTTAAATGGTGATTTAGGAGTGGGAAAGACCGTATTTACCCAGGGGTTTGCATCAGGCCTTGGGATCAGGGAGCCTGTTAATAGTCCTACCTTTACTATTGTTAACCAGTATGAGGATGGACGGCTGCCTTTTTACCATTTCGATGTATACCGGATCGGTGATGTCAGTGAGATGGATGAGATCGGTTATGAAGACTGCTTTTACGGGGAGGGAGTAAGCCTTATTGAATGGTCGAACTTGATTAAAGAGCTTCTCCCTGACCATGTAATAACCATAACCATTGAAAAGGATTTGGAAAAAGGGTTTGATTACAGGAAAATAACCGTGGAGGGAATGTAAATGAGGATACTTGGAATTGAAAGCTCGTCTTTGGTGGCTTCCGTTGCCGTGGTGGAGGATGAGGTACTGACTGCGGAATATACGGTGAATTTTAAGAGGACCCATTCCCAGACCCTTCTTCCCATGCTGGATGAAATTGTAAAGATGGTGGAACTGGATTTGGAAACCATTGATGCCATTGCGGTTTCCGGTGGACCGGGTTCTTTTACCGGACTGCGGATCGGCTCCGCTACAGGCAAGGGCCTTGGCCTGGCCTTAAAAAAACCCCTGGTTTCCGTTCCTACCGTGGATGCCATGGCCTATAACTTATACGGCAGCGCCTATCGTGTCTGCCCCATCATGGATGCCAGAAGAAATCAGGTGTATACCGGCATTTACGATAATCAGAAGGGTTTTTCCGTGATGAAGGAACAATGTGCCATGGATATTTTGGAATTGGTGGATGAATTAAATGCAGCCGGACAAAAGGTGATCTTTTTAGGAGACGGAGTTCCTGTATACAAAAAGCAGATACAAGAAAAGATAACGGTTCCCTTCCTTTTTGCGCCGGCCCATTTGAACCGGCAGCGGGCAGCATCGGTTGCGGCTTTAGGGAGCCTTTATTATGAAGAGGGAAAAATCCTTACGGCGGCGGAGCATTCCCCTGATTATTTAAGAAAGCCCCAGGCGGAGCGGGAACGGGAGGCATATTTATCTAAATGAAAGCAAGCGTAAGCGCGGCTTGAATTTCGATAAATAGCCGTTCGATGAACCGTTAAGTGAATCGAACTTCCGTGAAAGGGGGAGAAGCCAATGGTTCATGAAATGAGACGGGAGGATGTATCCGGAGTCGCTGAAATAGAACGGCTCTGCTTTTCGGATCCATGGTCCATGGAATCTGTCAAAGAAGGCTTGGAAAGCAGCCTTGATACCTGGCTGGTGCTGGAAGAAGAGGGCAGCATTTTAGGGTACTGCGTCTTCCGGGTCATTGCCGGGGAAGGAGAGCTGCTTCGTATTGCCGTTTTGCCAGCGTACAGGGGGAGGGGCCTATCAAAGAAACTTATGGACCGACTGGTGGAATCTTCCATTAAAAATGGAGTAAAATCCCTGTCTTTAGAGGTCCGGGAAAGCAATAAAAAAGCCAGAAACCTTTATAGATACTATGGTTTTCAAGAGGAAACCATACGGAAAAATTATTACCTTAATCCTTGTGAAAATGCCATCATCATGTGGAACCGCCGGATATGAAACATTTACCACTAAAAATAAGGGGAATCACCGTTTATAATGTAGGGGTATCCAGTGAGGATGCCCTTTTTCCTGTTTTCGGAAGACGCAAAACGGAAACAGGGCCTGACTGGTAAGTGCGAAAAAGGAAGTAATGGAAAGGTGAGAGGAAGATGAGAAAGTACAAAAACGGTGGTCAACTTGAAACAGTTGTGTGCAACTGCTGTGGCAAAAAAATTATCGTGTCAGAAGGTGTTGCCAGGGAGGGGGTAATAAACGTCAATCATTCCTGGGACTTTTTCTCCGAGAAGGATGGCGAGATCCATCATTTTGATCTGTGTGAGGACTGCTACGATACCATAATTCAGGAATTCAAGATTCCTGTGGAGGTAGAAGAACAGCTGGAATATTTATAGTTGCTAATTGCCTCTGCTTTGTGATATGATTTTATGAGGCGGTTTTTAACCGCTGTTCATTGATAGAAACCAAAGCGAGGAAATTTTATGTTGGATATATGTTTGCTGGGAACCGGAGGAATGATGCCTCTGCCATACCGGTGGCTGACAGCCATGATGGCCAGATGCGGTGGCAGTGATCTTCTCATTGACTGCGGGGAAGGAACCCAGATTGCGTTAAAAGAAAAGGGCTGGAGCCCGAAACCCATTGACATCATTTGTTTTACCCATTTTCACGCCGACCATATCAGTGGTCTTCCGGGGCTTCTCCTGACCATGGGCAATGCGGAAAGGACAGAACCCCTGACTCTCATTGGGCCAAAGGGCTTAGAGCGTGTAGTGGGAGCGCTGAGGATCATTGCGCCGGAACTGCCCTTTGAACTGAAATTCATTGAGCTTGACCAGATGAGAGAGCAGGTAAAGATCGGGCCTTATGTCATCGATGCTTACCGGGTAAACCACAATGTTGTTTGCTATGGCTATTCCATTTCCATTCCAAGGACAGGCCGGTTCGATGTGGACCGGGCCAATGCCGCCGGAATACCCCAGAAGTTCTGGAGCCGCCTGCAAAAAGGGGAAACCATTGAAGACGGCGGAAGAACTCTGACTCCTGATATGGTCTTAGGTCCGGCAAGACGGGGGCTTAAGGTTACCTATTGTACGGATACAAGGCCGGTTCCTGTAATTGCGGAATACGCAAGGGAGGCGGATCTTTTTATCTGCGAAGGTATGTACGGAGAGGAAGGGAAGGAAGCAAAAGCCAGAGAGTATAAGCATATGACCTTTTATGAGGCTGCCAGACTGGCAAAGGAAGCCAGGCCCAAACAGATGTGGCTGACTCATTACAGTCCATCTCTTACCAGACCAGAGGAATACTTGGAAAAAGTACGGGAAATTTTCCCTCGTACCAAAGTAGCTAAGGATGCCTGGACCCTGGAACTGGAATTTGATGAGGAGTGAGGGAACGGCGATGAAAAAGAATCATACAGAGGAAGATGTCTATATACTTGCGATTGAAAGTTCCTGTGACGAGACGGCGGCTGCCGTAGTAAAGAACGGAAGAGAGATCCTTTCCAATGTGATCTCCTCTCAGATCGCCCTTCATACATTATACGGGGGCGTTGTACCGGAAATCGCATCCAGAAAGCATATTGAAAAGATAAATCAGGTCGTGGAAGCAGCCCTTCTGGAGGCAGGGCTGAGTCTGGATAATATGGACGCCATAGGCGTAACGTATGGTCCGGGCCTGGTGGGAGCGCTCCTTGTAGGCGTTGCAGAGGCTAAAGCCATTGCCTATGCAACAGGTAAGCCGTTAGTGGGTGTCCATCATATTGAAGGACATGTATCAGCTAACTTTATTGAGCATCCGGACCTGGAGCCGCCTTTTTTATGTTTGATCGTATCTGGCGGCCATACCCATCTTGTTATTGTAAAGGATTACGGTGAATTTGAAATTCTGGGCCGTACCAGGGATGATGCGGCAGGTGAAGCATTTGACAAGGTAGCAAGAGCAGTAGGTCTTGGGTACCCGGGAGGCCCGAAGATTGATCATGCGGCAAAGGAAGGAAATCCCCATGCCATCAAGTTCCCTCGGGCAAAGGTGGAAGGGAACATTTACGATTTCAGCTTCAGCGGACTAAAGTCTGCGGTATTAAACCATATCAACCATGCGGGCATGTTGGGAGAGGAAATTAATGTTGCTGATTTAGCAGCTTCCTTCCAAAATGCGGTCGTGGATGTGCTGGTGAGTCATACGGTGGATGCGGCAAAGGAATATGGATTTAAAAAGATTGCCATAGCTGGCGGTGTGGCTTCCAATTCTGCCCTTCGGAAAGAGATGGGCCTTGCATGTGAAAAAGCCGGCATTGACTTTTTCTATCCGTCACCCATTTACTGCACGGATAACGCAGCCATGATCGGCACAGCGGCTTATTACGAGTATATCAATGGGGCGAGGGCCGGTTGGGATCTAAATGCAGTTCCCAATTTAAAACTTGGTGAAAGGTGATGGACGGATGGAGAGCAGGGGGAGAACGGCAGCAGTCATATTGGCGGCAGGAAAAGGAACACGCATGGGAAGCCAGGTGCATAAGCAGTACTTAGAGCTCTTTGGGAAACCTCTGCTGTATTATGCGCTTCATGCCTTTGAAAATAGTTCGGTCGATGAGATCGTCCTTGTGACCGGTCCTGGAGAGTCCGGTTATTGCCGGGAGGAGATCATAGAGAAATACGGTTTCAGCAAGGTGACTGCGGTTACTGAAGGAGGAAAGGAACGGTATCATTCCGTATACGAAGGGCTTAAGGCAGTTAACAGCTGTGAATATGTCCTGATCCATGACGGGGCCAGGCCCTGCGTGACGGTCGAGATCATAGAGGCAGCTTCCGATGCAGCCAGAATGTACAGAGCTTGCGCGGTCGGAGTGCCAGTAAAGGATACCATTAAAATTTCTGATCAAAGTGAATTTGCATCCATGACTCCGGACCGGAACAGTCTTTGGCTGATTCAGACTCCTCAGGCCTTTGAATATGAACTGGTACTTCGGGCATATGAAAAGCTTATGTCATCAGAACAGTATCAGGAGGGAGTAACGGATGATGCCATGGTGGTGGAAACCATGACACAGGAAAAAGTGAAACTAATTCGAGGCGATTACACCAACATAAAGATTACAACACCGGAGGATATGGAAATTGCCGGTGTGCTGATGAAAAGAAAATACCTGGAAAAATAAAAGGATGCTGTAAGTGCAGCTTCCTTTTTATTTTTTTCCTCCTGATTTTAAAAGATCCTTTACGATCAGATGAAGGTGGTCAAGCTGCTCACGGTTTAAATGCTGTGCATCCTCCATTAGTTCTTTTAGTTTAGCCGGGCTGCTGATGTTGTGAGAGAAGAATTCGGATGGCTCGATGTCCAGATATTCACATATATAGAAAAAACCCATCATGGACGGAAGAGCCAGTCCATTTTCTATTTTATGGATATATGTGGGATTCTGACCGAGAGACAGGCTCATATCACGTGCAGACACGCCCTTTTGAGCTCTGAGCTCTGAAAGGCGTTTTGAAAAATTGAAATCTATATACATAGGTAGCTCCTCCTGATTCCATAGTATTGCATTAAATGAAATATCTGTAGTAAATAATGCAATCCATCACTTGACATGTTGCATTCATTACAATATTATTAGTTATATAAAGTATTTAATGTATGATTATACAGAAAAGTCTGCCATACAGGTGGGCGGCTGCCAGATGTTGTCCGCGGCCGCATCTGACGTAACACTCTTTGGGTGTACCTTTACACCCGATTAAGAAGGTGCTCTGCCCGGAAACCATGGCAGGAAAGATGAAAGAAGGTACGGTAGATGAAAACTGAAGATAACAGGATAGAGAGGGACAAAAATGCCAAGGCTGGGCTTTTGGACCGGATAGCGGCGGATTCGGGCTGCATGTACCTTTCAGATTTAAGAAGCTGTATTTATAAAAGATGCTGCCGCTTCGTCATTGCTGAAATACCGGCAGACGATTACACAATAAAAGTATGGGAAGATGCGATCAGTTATATGACAGGCATAGAAGAAGATTTTAAGACAGCTGAAGAAGCAAAACAACGGCTTTTGGAGTATTTTTAAGACTAAATAATATAATTTGAAAAAAATGTAAAAATGTGTTGACAGAACAAACAAACAATGATAAACTATCCAAGTTGCAGCTGATAAGTGCAGCAAAACAAGCAGTATCGGTCTCCAAGAGATTTGGAAAAATAGAAAAAAGTGCTTGACAAAAGCATGGACTTCTATTAAAATATAAAAGCACATTTGGAGAGGTATCGAAGTGGTCATAACGAGGCGGTCTTGAAAACCGTTTGTCCGCAAGGGCGCGTGGGTTCGAATCCCACCCTCTCCGTTGGCAGGTTTTTAGCCGCTAATAACATAAAAGAATCAGCTAACTGCAGAAGTACCCAAGTGGCTGAAGGGGCTCCCCTGGAAAGGGAGTAGGCCGTTAGTAGCGGCGCGAGGGTTCAAATCCCTCCTTCTGCGTCAGCATCAAGGGAGAGAACCTTCCGGCAGATGCACAGCACTTTGAAAACAGAAGATTGAACAGTATGTAAAACCCTGAAAATTCTAAAAAATAAGCCATGTTTGATGGCTTTGGATGAGAAAATTTCAGAACGAATACAAGCAATTGTATACGAACCAAACAACAAGTAAAACGGGAAATAAATTAGCTAGTTAGTTGATTTTGACCCCGGATTGAACACCATTTAATTTGAGAGTTCGAT
>POVV01001211.1_pt1 | contig 10126 bp, 8 predicted proteins | sample 1560271 | NCBI WGS metagenome assembly POVV01 (sample SAMN08337232, study PRJNA429181) | Bioreactor metagenome, whole genome shotgun sequencing project. | biome: cows' rumen and soil; feature: anaerobic; isolation source: anaerobic chemostat enrichment culture, galacturonate as sole carbon source...... | reverse complement strand
CACCTTACTGCTTTAGGACATGTTTCCCGTAAAATGGTTAACATTATTTTTGCTGTTCTCCGTAACAACACCCCTTATTCACCAGCTATTTGATTTCTTCTCTTGACATTCTTTTATAGCCGGTCTCTTATTATCTATTTTTTGCGCAGCCTGTAAGGCCCGCCCTGTTCAGCCGGGCTCGACAGACTGCAGCTGGCTCGCACCACTTGCTCATCACGCCGGTGCTTCTGTTGATACCAAACAAAGAGCAGCAGCACACCGGCGCTTGCCGTGAACTGATGATAGCCACAACAGCCAAATGAAATGAATACAATCCTACCAGCGAATAAAAGCTACAGTGCATGTACATCTACTCTGCAGAAGGGATTGATTTAAATGCTGTTAAAAAATCCTCATCGTCGATGCCAAAGGAATTGATCCGCAGAAATTCTACAAAGAATTCCTACTCACCCTACCAAATACGAAATTGATACCTTCTAAACAATAGACCAAAGCTTACGATAAGTGATTAAAAAACCAATATGATCTGGCTATATTTAGATGTCCGGCCGCTAAAAAGATGAAAGCCTCATATTGAAAGATATGAAAAAAACCAGCATTAAGACCAACGTTTTTCTGGTAACTACATTTATCAGTATTAAAGCTGCGGTTACGGCAATGAAGCTGGGAGTTTCTGATGACATCAGCAGGCCATTCGACTTTATGATTTGTTGTTAACAGTTCAACAGGTCTTCGCCTTAAAAGAAAAATGCGGGAATACCAACTACAGATTCCTTGCCTCTTCGATGTAGCAGAGGAATCTGTAGTTGGTTCCTGCAAGATAACCCGTATTAAAGCCAAAATTGAAAAGATTAAGAATCTGGATAGCACGATGCTGATCGTGAAGAACCCCCAAGGAGCCTGATATATCTAACGAACCTTGCAAAATAAGTTGGTTTACGATGAGACTGGGAAATAAAAAAGCTCAATCGCAGCTTAAACCGCTGATTGAGCTTTTAGCATATTAAGGTGGTTAATTTGCAAATACCAGTGTTTTTAGGGTTATTCTTTGCTGACTGCAATAGTGCCGGTCAGGTTTTGGATCGCCTCGCTGACATCCAGCGCTTTCGGCGGATAAAAAATCTTTTCATTGTTGCTGTAATCTTCAACCTTTATGGATAGCGGCAACTGTTCATAGAGATTCTTAGCCGCCTTTGAGTTGTTCAACCGGAAGTTTACTACTCGGCTACGTATAATAAGAGTATGGAAAATAGTATCTCGTTGAAGAAATTGATTATCAGGAGGAAAACCATGAGCAAAAATGTTTTGATACTTTCCACCAGTCTGCGCAAAGGCAGCACGAAGCCCTGGTAAAGGAATTTGCTAATGGAGCTAAAGAAGCAGGACATCAGGTAGAAATAGTGTATTTATATGATAAGAACATTTGATGCAAAAATTACACAACACATTAAGAAAGGAGTTTATGATGAAAAAGCTGTTTACCTTCATTATAGCCAGTGTATTGCTATTGTCGTTATCAGCCTGCGGGAACGGCAATACCGCTTCAAGCGGCGGGCCTGCCGCCTCCGCACCAATCAGCGAACAACCGGCTAAACCAGGTACATCAGAGCAGCCTGCCGCTTCCAAAGGTACCTCACCTGAAGCTGCTGATGCAAAGTCATTGATTGTGTATTTCTCCCGGTCCGGCAATACCCGCGCGGTAGCAACTGAAATCCAAAAACAAACCGGTGCGGACATATTTGAGCTGGTGCCGGAAAAGCCCTATGTGGCCGACTATAACGCACTCCTGGATATTGCCAAGGATGAGCAAAAAAATAAAACACGGCCCGCGATAGCCGGTCGCATTAATGACCTTGGGAAGTATGATATGATCTTTGTGGGCTTCCCGATTTGGTGGGGAGATATGCCCATGGCTCTCTACACTTTTTTCGACAGTTATGATTTGTCCGGCAAGACGATTGTACCGTTCTGCACCAGCGGCGGCAGCGGCCTTTCGCAAACCAGGAAGTCGATTCAGACACTGGAGCCGAACGCAACCATACTGCCAGGGCTGCCTGTTCGCAGTTCCAGTGCGTCAGCCTCCGGCACAGCCGTGACGGAATGGCTGAATGGCCTTGCTTTAAAGACGGCTAAATGATTTAATACCAGTATAGACATGCGACAAATCGTATAACGAAGGGAGCAATGAATATGAGCACAGCTAAACATACTCCGGCAGTTGCCCTTGGCACATGGTCCTGGGGCGTTGGCGCCATCGGTGGCGACCAAGTTTTCGGAAATCATCTTGGCGAGAACGAGCTGCAGCCGGTCTTTGAAGCGGCGATGAAGGCAGGACTTAATCTGTGGGACACCGCTTATGTATATGCGATGGGCGCTTCCGAGAGCCTCTTAGGCACGTTTGCCAGAACATATCCCAGGCAGGATGTCATTCTATCTACCAAATTCACACCGCAGTTCGCCAACAAATGTTCTGATAATCCGGTAACAGAAATGTGTGACGGCAGCCTCCATCGTCTGGGAACAGATTATATCGATATTTACTGGATTCATAACCCATCGAAGCTGGAACAATGGGTTCCCGGCCTGATCCCTCTGGTGAAAAGCGGAAAAGTCAAGAGAGTCGGCGTCTCCAACCACAATCTGGCCGAGATCAAGCGGGCGGAGGAGATTCTGGCGAAAGAGGACGTACATATTTCAGCCGTCCAAAACCATTACAGCCTGCTCTACCGTTCCTCCGAGTATGCGGGGATTCTGGACTATTGCAGGGAAAATGATATCCAATTCTTCGCCTACATGGTGTTGGAACAAGGTGCACTTTCCGGCAAATATGACACCAAGCATCCGCTTCCGGCCGGCAGCCAGCGTGCCGAAACCTATAACCCGGTTTTGCCGCAATTGGAAGAGCTGATCGGAGCGATGAAAGTCATCAGCGATAAACACGGTGCTTCCGTACCGCAGATTGCCATTGCCTGGGCTATTGCTAAAGGAACCACGCCGCTCATTGGTGTAACCAAAGTGTCTCATGTAGAGGATGCGGCACAGGCGGCTTCCATCACACTGACCGCGGATGAAATCGCTGAACTGGAACGTCTGGCCAAGCAGACAGGAGTAGATACAAGAGGCTCTTGGGAACGTCCCATGATGCAAGCTTTATTTGAGAGAAACGGACACTTTTGTCCGTTTCTCACTTGCATAAACAGGAAAATAGGAACTTTTATCTTTTTTCGCAAGAAAACTGTATTTCAGCAGGAAATCATGCTAAAATATAGAACTGTCCGGTATGTAACAGCGAGCTTAAGTTCGCTTAAATGACCTGAAGGTCATAGTATAGTTGGGAAAATTACATAGTGTTTCTTACGATCTGCCAAGAAGGCTTTTTCTCACGAAGAGAAGCCTTTCTTGGCTTATTTTTTTCACAGAAAGGGGGAACCAAGTGACTGATACATACAAGCTGGTAGCCACTGCCGTATTGATCACCTTTGGCCTGGTGCTGCCGGTGGCCTTTCATCTGATTGGCGCCATGGGGTCCGTATTTTTACCTATGCATATCCCTGTTTTGATTGCCGGGCTATTCTTAGGGACAAAAGCTGGATTTTTTACAGGCATTTTTACTCCTATCATCAGTTCGTTTATGACCGGCATGCCGCCCATGATTCCCACGCTGCCAGTTATGATGGCTGAACTAGGTGTCTATGGTCTGGCGGGAGGCTATCTTTATCATCGAAAAAAACTGCCGCTTATCATTTCTTTACTCAGCGCTATGGTGCTGGGAAGAATGGCGGCAGTCGCTATCGTTTATGTCTTGGTTCTGTCTATTGGTATTAAACTGCAGCCGATGATTTATCTGACAGGAGCGGTAATAACCGGATTACCGGGCATCATCATTCAACTTATTTTCATACCGCTCATCGTCAAAAGACTGCATTCTGTATTCCAAAGAAAATAACTAAAGGGAGAAATTTATGAACCAAAAGAAACTTGCTGTTAAAATCCTATTGGCGTTAGCAATGGCGACAACGCCAGTCTACGCAGCCCAACCGCCAATTTTTGCGTTGGAAGAGATTATTGTCAGCGCCGATGCGTATCGACCAGCCCTCGAAGCGGAAACAGTCAATGTTAAAATAGTCAGTCCCGGCAAAGCAACATCTGTGCCTGATCTGCTGCGCCAGGTTGCCGGCCTGGACGTGCAGATGCGGACAAGTATCGGGGACAACCAGGATGGCACGGTTAAGCTCAGAGGCTTTGACGCCAAGCGGTTTACTGTGCTGATCGACGGACGACCGGCCAATATGTCCGGCGTCATGGGCGGCAGCTATATCGATTGGAATTCCATCCCACTCAATGACGTAGAGCGCATTCAAATTATCAAAGGCGCTAAATCAGCTGCTCATGGCAATACGCTGGGCGGCGTGATCAACATTATCACCAAACAGCCTGGCAACAAACAGGCTTCCGGGGAAATAAACGTCATGGCCGGGGAAAACGGCGGCTATCAGTATTTATTTAATTATGGCGGCAAAACGGATAAGGTTTCCTGGCGTGTACTATATAACAAATATGGTGAAGACGACTTTTTCTTAAATAACGACTACGACGCAAAGCAGTATGGCGCGGAATTGGGCTATGCCTTTACAGATAAAGATGAATTGAAGCTGCGCGTCAACTCCACTAAAGCCAAACGGGGCTATATCATCCGCAATGACAGCACAGTGCCTTGGTATGATCCAAGCCATCCGCTGATTGGCAGCAATGAAACGGAAACATTAGCGCCGTCGATTACAGGCTATTCGGCTCCCCTGCGCCCAGGCGCGTACTGGGAAAAAGATTTCACCGGCTATGACTACACATGGACACACAAGTTGTCTGGCGGTTCGATTGCCTTGCGGTATTGGAAAAATGATGAAGAGCGGCGTGAAGTCAATTTCAGTACAACCGGTACGGTAGAAATGGATCGGGTGGTTCCCTCTGATCAATCCAGCGGCTGGCAGTTAGACGGGGACTATAAACGAGGTGCGCATAACTATGCTTATGGACTGGATTATAAGCAAATGCGTTATGGCTATGGCTGGTATACCGTGCTGCCAACAGGAGTTGACCCTAACGGCATTTATCCATCGCAAAAAGCCAACCTTTTCGGCGCCTATATCAATGACACCTGGCAGCTTGACGACCGCTGGTCCGGCAGCCTGGGCCTGCGCTATGACAGTATGCAGGGACGCAGGGATGACCCGCGCGGTACGCTGGTGCCGGATAAGGATTACAGCGGCCTGTCACCCAAAATAAACTTCTCCTTCCGTAATAATGCAGATACAACAACCTTCTTATCGGCAAACCGGCTGTGGCGGTCTCCATCGATGGCTGAGTTCTACTGGTGGAAAATGCTGCCGGGCAATCCGATGAAGCTGGGCACCCATTCGGATCTGAAACCGGAGAAGGGCTGGGAATACGAAATCGGCGCCGCCCATAAAATTTCTCCAAACTATACGACAAAGATTTCCGTCTATTACCAGGATATCCAGGATTACATTAACTTTACCCACCATTTCCCGTTCTCTGTCTACAACATTGACCAGGCCAAGCTTTGGGGCGTGGAATGGCAGAATAATTACAAGCTGAATGAACAATCTTCGCTGCTCTTCAACTACATCAATCAGCATACTAAGAAAAATGGGGTGCTGGCCTCAGACAATCTGGGGCTCAAAGGAGAGCTTGACTATCGCCCGCGCCATAAAGCCACTATCGGTTACCAATATGACGCCAAGCCCTGGCAGCTTCGTTACACCATCGACTATACCGGGCATCAAACGGCCAACTATCCTTATGGCAGCAGCAATACAGTAGCTATCGGCGGATATACGGTGCATAATTTAGCTATAACGCATGAAATTCAAAAGGATAGCTCGTTAACTCTGTCTGTCGTCAACCTCTTTGACAAAGCGTATGTTGAACAGTATAACTACCCGATGCAGGGACGGATCTTCGGCGTTTCGTTTAATCAAAAACTATAAAGTGGGTGTCCTATGAGCGAAAAAGAGATTACCTTCTTCAACCAACTGGCGCAGCGGTGGGATGACCTCCGCTATGCCGATGGGGAGAAAATCACAAAACTTGTCACGATGACAGGCATCCAGACGGGCAACAGCGTGCTGGACGTTGGCTGCGGCACGGGAGTGCTGCTGCCCTTTCTTAGCCAGGCGGTAGGTGAAAGCGGTTCTGTCACTGCTATCGATTTTGCCGCTAACATGGTCGCCAGGGCGGCAGAAAAACATATCCATCTGCACGGCATTAACTACATTACCGGCGATATTCTCGCGTTTGAACCGCCGCAGCTCTTTGACCAAATTATCTGCTTCAACTTTTTTCCGCATATCAATGATAAGCCTGCTTTTGCTGTTAGAATGAACAGTTTATTAAAGCCAGGCGGCGCGCTTATCATCATGCATGATCTTTCGCGCCAGGCGGTAAATGCTGTTCATAAAACCAGTGAGGTGGTGAAAAACGATCGTCTGCCGGCGAGCGAAAGAGTGGCGGAAATGCTGCAGCTAGCAGGCTACTCCGTACTGATAGCCACCGACAATGATGAGTATTATTTTATCCGCGCTGTAAAATCAGGCGGAGACACCCGTTAGTTTACCGATATTGCTATATCTAAAACAGCAGCCCGCTCTATATCGAGCCGGGCTGCTGTTTTATAAGTCTATTCTAATTCTTTTTTTCAGCACTGCGTCATCCTCGTTATAACCAAGGAACGTAGTGTGTGCATTGTAAACACACTACTGCGTTTACCCTTACTCACTTCGAATGCTGATATTTTACGGCATAAACTTCCATCAGCTTGTCAAGAAAGCCAAACAGCTTCTGATTCATTGCGCTATAATCATTAGCGCGCAGAGCATCAGGCTGCTGCACGAACCGGTGGCTGGTCAAGGCGGCTAATTCAGGCTCAGCGGCTATCAGCAATTCGATCACGTCAGGCGTGAACTCCATGTGACACTGGAAGCCATACACCAGCTCGCTGTATTCAATGATTTGGCGCGGGCAGCCTTCGCTGTAGGCAAGGATTTTCGCCTGTTCGGTCAATCCCGGCATATCGTTGTGCCAGTGTCCGACCGCTAAGGTATCGCCGAAGTGCACGAATTTATCATTCGTCTTGCCTTCAGGTGTTAAGGTAATCGGAAATTTGCCAATCTCCTTTTCCGGACTGTGCTCATAACTGGCGCCCAGTGCCTCGCTAATCAACTGCGATCCCAGGCATACGCCGACAACGGCCTTGTGAGCGGCAACGCAGTTTGCAATCAAGGCGCGTTCAGCAGCGGCGTCGAAGTGCGGACATTCCGCCTTGGTCGTTGCCGGAGACTGCGGGCCTCCAAGTACCACCAGCAAATCAATGTTTTCTACCGATTGCGGCAGCGGCTCATGAGCATAAACCCGGGAATAGATCGCCTTATGCCCGCGATCCTGGACCCAGGTTTCGTATGCTCCCGGTGCTTCGAATGCTTCATGAATCACGAAATGTATATCCATTAGATTTCACTCTCCCTAAAATTACCGTCTAGAAATCAGGCTATATTTATTAACTCCTTAAGTATTATAGCATGCGCTTGTTCTGCAGGCCAAATATTGCCAATAAAAAAACTCAATCACCAATTTTGTTATGATTGAGTTTTTATTTAGACGTTATTTTGACACTGGCTCATCCGTCTATTTACTCGATTTTGTGTTCATTTGACTAATAGTAGAATTAATATATACACCGGCTATAATAATTACCGCACTAATTCCATGCAATAGCTGAAATTGTTCACCTAAAAAGACGGATGCAAAACAATAATAAATATGGGTATAAAGAAAACCTATTCATTATTGATACGAATCAAAACAATTAGCGATTTTCCGTTTGTACCTCAAATAAAGATTTCCGCTTCAGAGTAAAGTACCGCTTTACCACTCAGAACGGTACGCTCACCCGCGTGACGGCAATACAGAACGCCGCCGCGCTTGGATGCCTGATAGGCAATGATCTGATCACAACCTAATTTCCCAGCCCACAGTGGAACGACATGACAATGCGCTCTGCCACAAACCGGATCTTCTGCAACATCACATTTGGGGGCAAAGGTGCGGGTTACACAATCATAGGTCTCGCTTTTTGCCGTAATATGCAAGCATTCGCCAGCCATTTGACGGATGATTTCCTGATTGGCGACAACACTCTGTACTTGCGCCTCGTTTTCCAGAACACAGACTATATCGGCACCGATATATGCTTCCACAGGCTTTACCCCAATTGCGCTGATCATATCGTCCGTAATATCGATGGGAGTAAGCCGGTATGAGGGAAAATCCATCACAAGCAAATCGTTCTGTTTTTTGACTGTCAATACACCGCTCAAGGTATTGAAGCGAAGCTCACTGGTATTAGGCTCTATGAACCGGGTAATGATGTAAGAGGTGGCCAGAGTTGCATGGCCGCAGAGAGCGATCTCGCCGCCGGGAGTAAACCAACGCAGGTGATAGCTTGCCCCCTCCTTTACCGCAAAAGCTGTTTCAGACAGGTTGTTTTCGATTGCGATATTCTGCATAGTGCGGTCTGGCAACCAGTCCTTCATTACGCAGACAGCGGCAGGATTCCCTGCAAACACCTTATCGGTAAACGCATCTACAACATATTGCTTCATGCTCAGTTCTCCTCCTCTTCAGATAAGAAATTACTTTATTTGATAGTAGCACAACGAAAAAATGCATACAATATTTATATTGTATGCAAAACAATTTAATGTATCTATCCTGTTATTTATAAAACCTTAGCAGTCTCTTAATAACGTTCTAATAGTGATCAGGGCGTGCTTCAAAGCTTCCAGGCTCTTAGGTGCCGCTATGGCCAACCGGACCGCAGCGGCCGGTTTAGCTTTCCCAACGGCAAAACGTTCCGAACCATACACCTGAACACCCGCTTCATAGGCAGCCCGTTCAAAGCTTTCTCCTGTCCAGTTTTCAGGCAGGATAAGCCAGCGGAAAATGCTTTCATCGGCTCCAAGCACAGTATAACCCGCTAATATTTCATTAACGATTTTATTACGCTGTACAGCCAGATGACGGTGGGTATCCGCAAGCTGTACGGCTTTTTCTGACGCGATGACACGGGAAGCAAGCTCCAACAAAAACGGTGAAATAATTAGATTCAGATTATAAAGTGCATCAGTTAAAATTTCCTGATACTGTTTTGGCGTTACGATATAAGATAGCCGTAAGCCAGGTGATATTGTTTTGGATAAGCTGGCAATATAAACAGTTTGCTCTGGAGCATAGGTGGCAACAGCCTTTTGCGGATATTGGCTCAGCAGGCTATGGATAGCGTCCTCAATAATGATCAGCTCTTGCTCTCTTGCTACCCGGGCAATCATGCTTCGGCATTGGTCGGACATGATGTGAGTTGTGGGATTCTGATAATCCGGCATAATGTATATGCCCTTGATTTTGTCATTCTTACAGGCATACAGCAAACCCTCCGCACAGATTTCATTCTGCTCATGACGGATAGGGATTAGCTGGATACCCAGCATTTTCGCCGCACTTTTTATACCGGGATAAGTAAGTGAATCTGTCCCCACCCGATCACCAGCCTGAAATAATCCTGCCAAAACCGCAGTAATCGCGTTTTGTCCGCCGGTAGCAGCAAGCAAGGAATCTGTTGTTGTTTGATAACCCGCTTTTGCAATTAACTTAACCGCAGTTTCTTTTTGCCAGCGTGCTGCCTCCCGGTTACCGTAGCCAAATAAGTTGCCGAAATTCGGCTCTGTCATCATCTTGTCTAATATCTGTGTAATTTCTTCATAAGAAATATCTTCAGGCATGACAGACCCCAGTTCAATCAACGAAGGGACATCCTGCTGTGGAATTAAATGAAGGTTTGCTAAAGAATCATAAGAAACAAAGGTCCCGCTTCCAACGGTACTGCTAAGAAGTCCTTTTTGCGTGCAGATCTTAAATGCCCTGGAAATAGTGCTGACGTTAATATCCAAAAAATCCGCCAGTTCTCTTTGTGGCGGCAGTTGCGTACCAGGCAGCAAGATCCCGCTCTTAATATCATGCTCCAATAGTTCGGCAATGGCAGTATACAAAGGCT
>POVV01001210.1_pt1 | contig 10152 bp, 7 predicted proteins | sample 1560271 | NCBI WGS metagenome assembly POVV01 (sample SAMN08337232, study PRJNA429181) | Bioreactor metagenome, whole genome shotgun sequencing project. | biome: cows' rumen and soil; feature: anaerobic; isolation source: anaerobic chemostat enrichment culture, galacturonate as sole carbon source...... | reverse complement strand
AGAGCGGCTCAGGCTTTGAAGGCAGAAAAGTAAAGGGAACGATTCACTGGGTAGCTTCCTCCACCGCAGTACAGGCAGAATGCCGTCTGTATGAAAACATCGTGGACGAAGAAAAAGGAAAGCTTAATGAGGATGGCAGCTTGAACTTAAATCCAAATTCTTTGATCATCTTAAAGAACTGTTTTGTGGAACCGGGCCTTCTAAGTGCAAAAGCTTATGACAGCTTTCAGTTCGTAAGAAACGGATTTTTCTGTGTTGACTGCAAGGACAGCGGACCGGAACAGCTGGTATTCAACCGGATCGTTTCATTAAAGAGTTCATTTAAAATAACTAAATAATCGTTGACAGGCCAGGTGGCAGGTCAAACAAGTAGAGTGCTGCATGACCGGAAAGACAAAGGACGTGCGGCATTTCTTCATACCCGGTAAAGTGACAACCTGTGTACACAATATTTAAATGCCAAAAGACACGGGCAGGAAAGGAGTTTTTTATGGAGCTGATGATACCTTTAAAGAACCAGCCTGGGTCGCCCTATTACAGCCAGATTTACAGCTACATCAAAGAGGAAATTAAAAAAGGGAATCTAAGGCCGGCCAACCGCCTTCCTTCCACAAGGAGGCTGGCAGAGAATTTAAAAGTCAGCCGCAGCACCACCCAGATGGCTTATGAACAGCTTTTATCGGAGGGGTACATTGAGGCTGTACCCTGTAAGGGATATTTTGTTTGCAGGATCGAGGATCTGGTGCATACCGGGCAGGAACAAAGGGATAAAATCCCTTCCCTTCTTAGCCCCTCATTAATTGACAGGGAAAAGGTTCCGGACTGGAAGGTGGATTTTTCTCCCAGAGGTATTGATCTTTGTGCATTTCCATTCAATACATGGAGGAAGATATCGAAAAACACCCTGGTAGATGATAACCGGGAGATGTTCATGCCGGGAGATCCCCAGGGAGAGCCCGCCCTCAGGGAAGCCATTCGTTCCTATCTCCATTCCGCCCGCGGGGTGAACTGTCTGGCAGATCAGATCATCGTAGGCGCCGGAAGCGAATACCTTTTGATGCTGCTGTCCCAGATCCTGGGAGCTGACCGGGTGATTGCCATGGAAAATCCAACATACAAGCAGGCATACCGGGTCTTTGACAGCTTAAAATACCAGGTGGTTCCCGTTGACATGGACCGGTCCGGCATGGATGTGGAGCTTTTGGAAAAAAGCGGAGCGGATATTGCCTATGTCATGCCTTCCCACCAGTATCCCACCGGCATCGTTATGCCGGTGAAACGGAGGCAGGAGCTTCTTGTCTGGGCCTATGAAAAGGAAGGGCGGTATCTCATTGAGGACGATTATGACAGTGAATTCCGATACAAGGGAAAGCCTATCCCTGCCTTACAGGGAATGGACGGAAGAAACCGGGTGATTTATTACGGAACCTTTTCCAAATCCATTGCCCCGGCCATCCGTGTAAGCTATATGGTACTGCCCGGCCCTCTTTTGGCTGTTTACCGGGAGCGGATGAATTTCTATGCTTCCACAGTATCCCGCATTGACCAGAACATTCTTTATCAGTTTATGGCAGAGGGGCATTACGAACGCCATTTGAACCGGATGAGGGCAGTCTATAAGGCGAAGCACGATACATTGGCAGCAGGGCTGAAACCCTTTGAAAGCCAGTTCCTAATCAGAGGAGAACATGCGGGACTTCATCTTCTTTTAACTGACCGCAAGGGAAGGGCGGAGAGCCAGCTCATCAATATGGCAGCAAAATCAGGGGTTAAGGTTTACGGTATGTCGGGATATTTTATCCATGAACAGCATAATACCTATCCTTCAACCATTGTTCTTGGGTTTGCAAGCCTTACGGAAGAAGAGATAAGGACAGGCCTTGCGCTTCTTTGCCGGGCGTGGTCTGTATATGACGGGAAGGAGGAATTTTGTGTTTGAGAAATGGACGGATCCAAGAAAAAGAGAAAACCTTCGCCTCCTCCTTTGGATCGGGCTTATCACGGTGCTTTTGCTTCTGCTTAGCCTGGCAGGCACCATCAGAAATGGAAACCGATACGAAGAACCAGCGGAACCAAAAGCATTGGCTGAGACCATAAGTGAGACTATAAATGGGACTATCAGTGAGACTATCAGTGAGACTTTATCAGATGAAATAGCCCTTTCTCCCGGGGATAAGGAGTTTTTAACCCAGCTGACCGGGTTCTTTGACCAGGGGGATTTAGAAGGAGCGGCCAGGCTCTTAAACAGTTATGACATCCCCTGGAAAGAGTTTCCCTGCATGTATGACGGAGCGGCGATGAGGGGGAAGATATCTTCTGGCAAAGGCCTGGTGTTTGTAAAGGCCTCCACTGTTTTTTACGGGAATTTTGATTACGGGAAGCCTGAGGGAGAATGTACGGCCCTGCAGATCCTGGAACTGGAGGAGGGGAAGCGTTACGATTACGCCTATGGAACATGGGTGAGTGGAAAGATGAACGGGGACGGAGAGTGCGGTTACAACTATTATGACGGGGTAACAGAGGATATCACGAAGCTCAATGCCAAAAGGGGTATTTTTAAGGATGATCTGATGCAGGGAGAGATTACCTATACCAGCACCAATGCAGAAGGGGAAACTTCCGTCTGGCAGTTTTTAGTTGCAGATGGCATGATTATTAAGGATGATCGATGGATCAGGGGTACGGACAGCTCCGGAGCCGTTATTTACAAACTGATGGCAAAGGATGATATGATCCATGCCTATGCCTTAGGAGAAAGCGCCATGGGAGAGGACAGGTGGAAAAACCTGATCCTATTTCCCTATGTTTCATAAAGGAGGCCTTGACGGATGAATCAGGAAATCTTAGACCGTCTGGGAATCATTACAGACGAGGAGCGGGAAATCATAAACGGACGGACAGAAATTGACCGCAACCGGTATACCGAGGGGCGGGAACTGGTCATTGACAGCAAAAAGATGCTGGAGCATGGGAAAATGATCAGCATCAGGCCTCACACCAGATTCGTCCATTTCCCCAAGCATAAGCATAATTACATAGAAGTGATCTATATGTGCAAGGGAGAAACAATCCATTATATTGATGGGGAAAAGGTAGTCTTAAAGACTGGGGAGCTGCTGTTTTTAAACCAGCATGCCACCCAGGAGATCCTTCCGGCAGGAGAGAAGGACATTGGAATAAACTTCATAATCCTGCCGGAGTTTTTTGATACTGCCTTTGAAATGATGGGGGAAGAAGAAAACCTGCTGCGGGATTTCCTGGTAGGCTGTCTCTGCTTTGATCCACGTTACGCCAGCTACCTCCATTTTCAGGTGGCAGATGTGCTGCCGGTCCAGAATCTGGTGGAAAACATGGTGTGGACCCTTTTAAGCGACCAGCCAAATAAAAGGAGCATTAACCAGGTCACCATGGGGCTTTTGTTTCTTCAGCTCATGCATTATACGGATAAGATCAGCCATACTTTAGAAAGCTTTGAACAGAAGCTTATATTTCAGGTGCTCACCTACATTGATGAAAATTATAAGGATGGGGAGCTGACTGAGCTTTCGGCCCTCCTTAATTATAACATTTACTGGCTGAGCCGGGCCATAAAGCGATTGACCGGGCGGACCTATAAAGAGCTTTTGCAGGTAAAGCGGCTGAATCAGGCTTCTGTTCTTCTTTTAAACACCAGGCTTTCCGTAACAGATATTTCCATAGCGGTAGGGTATGATAATACCAGCTATTTTCACAGGATCTTCCGGAACTATTACGGAATGTCCCCAAAGGAATACAGAGCTATAAATACTTAGAAGGTCACTTTTTCTGATCTGATCTCATAGGTTCCGTGAAGAAGGTCGGCTTCCACTGCGGTGCCGTCTGAAAAAGTGGTACGCTGCCGGAATGGGTCCCCGTCAATAAATTCATGGGAGAGCATTTCACACATGGCGACTCTTTCGTGAAGGGAAGCGACAATTCTGCAGCGGGCTGCCATTTCTTCCTCAGAGAGGGTTTGATGGCCGCCAAAAGAGCCGTCAATGTTCTCATAAGCCCCATCCCGGATAAAATATGGGGCGCCGCCGTTTAAGAGGGCATAAAGCATGAAGTCCTCTTTTTCATATTTTTCCATCATCCATGGGATGATCAGGCAGTCATGATAAACCAGGTTAAAGAGAGGTACCGGGATTCCCTGGCGATCAGCCCCCGGCTCGTGCATCATAAAGGAATAGGGGGCATAGTGGCAGAACACGAGACTTTTTACGGACCAGTCCGTCACTTCCTCGGAGCTAGGAAGGATCCCCCCAGAAAGCAGGTATTCAAAGCAAAGGCTCCGGTAATCCAGACATTCCTTCCGGTTGATCCGGTGCCATGGGTGGGCGCATTCGTCAGGCTCATTGCAAGTGAACACATCTAAGTAAGCACAGTCTAATTCCACACCGTTTTTCTTGATTTCAGTAAAATTCCTTTTTACATAATAGGGAGCCTGAGTGGCGCACAGATAGGTCTGAGGTCCGCCTGCCCAGTTGGCATGCTCCGTAAGAGTCCCGTCAGGCTTTTGCGCTGCAAAATTCTGGTCAAAGGTTTTGGCTCTGCGGTAATAATCCCGGTACTGGTCATGGATGCCAAAGGAATATCCGTACCCATGCATGGTATCCGCAAGCTCCTTCATCTTTTCCCAGCCCCCAGCCTCTTCACAGGCGGGAAGGTAGTCGGGATGCTGGTTATCATAACCTGGTTCTGCCCAGCCATCCAGATGGAGATACAGCTTTTTAAGGCCCAGATCCTTGTAGAAATGATGGATCTCATCGGTTCGTTTCTCAAAGCTGTATACATGGTTATTCTTGTCCGGGTTTTCCGGGTCAAAGAAGCGGGAATCCGGCATGACCTGGGTTTTGATTCCCTTATGGATAAAAGAAGCGCCGACCAGCTTATGAACAGGGGCCTTGGCCGCCTTTTCCTTCAGGGAGCAGAAGGTGCCCTGCTCTTTTACGTAGGTCCGGTAATGCTTGCAGATAGCATTGTAATCACAGTCCGACAGAAAGGAATACCGCATCGTTCTGCGGCCATTCATTCTGCCCAGGCTTGGCAGCCACTTGATGCCGGTGTGGGTATAGGGGCCCTTTGCCGGATGCTCTGCATAATAAGCGGCATCCCAGGGCTGCTCACAGATGGCTAAGTAGCCGTCTCCCTCCTTTACCTGTCCAAACCATGGCATGTAAGAGCCGGCTGTGCACATCATGCCGTCAAAGGGCAGCTTTTCAAGAGCTGTTTCCCAGGTATTCGGGATGAGAAGCCCTTGCTGGATATTTAAAAGAGTGTACCAGCGGTCACTTTCTTTTTCAAATTCCATGTATCCGGGCCAGTATATTTCTGAAACCGGGATGCTGCTTTCTGTCAGAGGGATCCATTCAAAATGAATGTCCTCCGTGGCGTATTCCATCCATGTAACTGTTTCAAAGGCTAGTGAAAGATCCATGCCGTCCAGCTGAAAGCCCTGGTAGTGGCTGATGATTCCTTCCCCTATTCCTGTTTTCCATTGCCTATGAGTAATGGAAGCGGCATCCTGGAAATAGACGGTCTGTCCGCCGATCACAAGGCGGGGCCTGTATTCTTTGTCCCATTTCCAAAGCACATTCCCATGCTTTATGGAAAAAAGGAGGGAGCTTTCCTCAAAGCTCAAGGCTGTTTGATTGAATATAATATCGTGCATTGTCCATCCTCCACTGTATTGATGGTTCTAATATAGCACTTTTTCAGAAAAAAGCCTTACGGAATCATCACGGAAGCTTGTCAAATCATCCGGTTATCCTCTCTCCTTTTCTTACTAGCATTTGTGATTTCATTGGAATACTTTTTTACGGAATTAAAATATTCCAAAGGAGACATTCCGGTAGTTTTCTTAAACTGCTTGGAAAAATACTGCAGGGAGCTGTAGGAAAGGAAATATGCAATTTCCGTAAAGTTCATGCTGCCATCCCGCATGATCTCCTTAGAACGCTCGATTTTCATTAAATTGAAATAATCGATAGCCCCGCAGTTTTTTTCTTTGTGAAACAGGGAGTGAAGGGTGGAACGGCTTATGGAGAATTCATTGCAAATGGTTTTTATAGTAAGATGTTCGCAGATGTGAAACTCCATAAACTGAATGATCTGTTCCAAATGGCTGGAATTGGAGGAAAGGGCCATCTGCTCGGTTGGAAGGTTATGAACGGGTTCATCGCCTTCTTCAAAATGATTCCGCTTCACATGGATTAAGAAAACCTGTAAGTATAATAGGATGAGCTGGGCGGCTCCGAATGGCGGGGAAGGGGCCAGCTCCACCTTTTCCACGGAAGGAATGTGAAGGGGAGTGGAAAAGGCCTGTTTCGCTTCTGCAATAATCCTGGAAATGAGGAATCGTTCTTCCTGATTTAAGGAGCAGGATTTCTCTTCAAAAAACCTCATGCTTTCGCTGGAGCAGCGGAAGGACATGGCTACCAGATTGGGAGCCTTGTTTCCGGACGCTTTTAAGGCGTGGAATTCATTTGGCTTGTGAAAGATCACGTCTCCGGCTTTTAGCTGATAGATGGATTGATTCGCCTGTACGGTAATTTCTCCCTTGTCCACGTAAAGAAACTCCCAAAAATCGTGGGATTCTCCCGAAAATACAAAATCCTTCATGTATTCAAAATAGTGAACGGTTATGATCTCATGGATTTCAAATTCGATGGTTAGCGCTGTGCTGCAATATGCCATTTGAAATACCTCCTTTGAACTTTATGTTAGCATGAAATGAAGCTGCTGGCAAGAATGGTTAATTTGATAACAAGACAGGACAATCCTGTAATTCAAACCCATTAAATTAGAGTATAATAAAAAAAATATAAATTCGCCAATGGAGGCATTCATCGATTCGTATGGATGCCTCTTTTTATATCTTCTGTTAGAATCCGTTGAAATAACCTAATGTTGGAATAATTTTCAGGATGATTTGTGCATAATAACTGAAAAAACAAGGAATTTGGCAATGAGTCCGGATAATAGTATAAGCATATCATTCCGATTCATTATATAATTATGATACAAATATAAAAAGAACCAAGACACAGGAAGGGAAGATCATATGAAACGAATTACAGTTGCCCTTGCGGGCTTAGGAAGCAGAGGCAAAGATACCTATGCGCCGGTTGCAAAGCTGCTTCCTGAAAAGATGGAGATCACTGCCATAGCGGACATTGTTGAGGAAAAGGTAGAAGAGGTGTCCAGGGAATACGGAGTGCCAAAGGAACGGTGCTATTCCAGTGCAGAGGAGATGCTGAAACAGGAAAAGCTTGCTGATGTGATGTTTATCGCCACACAGGACAGACAACATGTGGGCCATGCGATTCCGGCCCTTGAAAAGGGATATGATCTTTTGCTGGAAAAGCCGGTTTCACCGGATTTAGACGAATGCAGAGAATTATTAAAGGTTGCCGGCGAAAGAGGCCGGAAGGTGGTAGTCTGTCATGTTCTGCGGTATACTCCCTTTTACACAAAAGTAAAAGAACTCATTGATTCCGGAGTGATCGGCGATGTGGTCACTGTTATGGGGATTGAAAATGTAGGCTACTGGCATCAGGCCCACAGCTTTGTCAGAGGAAACTGGAGAAACTCAGAAGTGACCAGCCCCATGATCCTTCAAAAGTGCTGTCATGACATGGATCTTTTATTGTGGCTGACAGGAAAGACCTGCGAATCCGTAAACTCCTTTGGAGGCACCTATTTATTCAAGGAGGAACAAGCGCCGGAGGGTGCAGCAAAACGCTGTCTGGATGGATGCGCTGCCAAGGCGGAATGTCCCTTTGATGCAGAAAAGATCTACATAACCAATGAAAAGACCGGCATTGCCCATGGTAAGTCTGACTGGCCATGCAACGTGCTTACCCTTCATCCTACGGAAGAATCGGTTATGGAAGCCATAAAGACCGGCCCTTACGGAAGATGTGTATACCATTGCGATAACAATGTGGTGGATCATCAGGTAGTAAATTTAAATATGACTGACGGCTCTACCATCAGCTTTACCATGACAGGCTGCACAGAAGAAAATTCCCGGTTTACCAGATTTATGGGAACAAAGGGAGAAATTGAAGCCAGCCTTCACTCCAATCTCATAACCGTAAGACCATTTGGAAAGGAAAAGGAAGTCATAGACGTTTCCAAATTGTCCGATGACTTTTCCGGTCATGCAGGAGGCGATAACCGGATGGTGGAGCAGTTGCTTGATATGGTCAGGGAAGGAACCGAACCGAATCGATCCATGACCACACTGGATAAGTCCCTGGAAAGCCATTATATTGCTCTGGCGGCGGAACAGTCCAGAATTTCGGGAGGAAAGCTGATTCACTTAGAGGATATTCGTTAATAAGGATATGCAGGCATATCCGCATAATAAAAAATATCAATAGAAAAAGGAGAGAGCAGATTATGAAGAAAACGAGAGGAACTAAAGTTCTGGCAATGGGAATGGCATTTGCCATGGCGGCAATGAGTCTTACCGGATGTGGCGGCGGAGGCGGAGCTTCCAAAGGAGGTGCTACGACCTTAAGCATGGGAATATGGGATGAAAAGCAGCGTCCCGTCATGGAATCCATGATCCAGGCCTACCAGAAAACTCATGAAAATGTAAAGATCGAGATCCAGCTTACCCCATATAAGGGAGGCGAATACTGGACCAAGCTGGAGGCTTCGGCAACAGGCGGAACAGCACCGGATGTATTCTGGATCAATGTACTTCACGCAGAGGATTACTATGATGGAGGAATTCTTCTGGATCTAAATGATTATTTGAAAAAATCAGACCTGGATATAGAGAAGAATTTCCCGGAAGCCCTTATAAAGGCTTATAACTTTGAAGATAAGCAGATCGCAGTACCAAAGGATTTCGATACCAATGCTCTTTGGTATAACAAGGATATCTTTGATAAGGCAGGAGTGGCATATCCAACCGATGACTGGACCTTTGATGATCTTCAAAAGGCATGTAAGGATTTAATGGCAGCAGGTCTTGACTCAGGAGCATATCCTTTTGCCTGCCCTATCGATTTCCAGACATGGTATTATCCTACCGTATATGCAAATGGCGGCTGGATCTTAAATGCTGACAAAACAGAAACCGGTTATACAGATCCTAAGACCCAGGAAGGAATCCAGTGCTGGATCGATCTGATCAATGAGGGATATTCCCCATCAGCAGCTGCATTGTCAGAAACCAGTGCCGATGCCATGTTTGAAGGCGGTCAGCTGGCTATGGTTTTAGCAGGCTCCTACATGACACCGGAGTATACTTCTAATGATGCCATCAACACCAAAGTCAACCTGGTGGAATTCCCGGAATTTAACGGGAAAGAGCCGAATATCATAAACGGACTTGGTTATGCTGTGTTTGCAGGAAGTAAAAATAAGGACGCTGCGGCAGATTTTGCATTATGGCTGGGAAGCGAAGAAGCCATGAAGATCCAGGGAGAGAGCGGAGTCGTTATTTCCGCACGGAACGATGCCCAGAAGTATTTTGCCGATTCCAATAAGGATTTAAACCTGGCGGCCTACACCAATCATTCCGGTGAAGCCAATCCCCTTCCTGTATGCAAATCTGTGGCAGAGCTCTATGATATAGAAGCAGAAGCTTTGAAGGCAGCTTATTCCGGCGATAAGACTTTAGCGGATGTATGCGGCCAGCTTAAAACGGACGCAGATGCGATTTTGGCAAAAAATAATAAGTAGGTGTATATATGCAGGGTACGACAAAAAAGAAAATAGCAAAGCGGCAATGGAAAGAATGGGGAGAGGGGTACTTATTCATAACACCCCTGTTGCTTGGAATCTTCGTATTTTATATTTTTCCCTTTATTCAGAATTTCTGGTTCAGCTTTAATGAAGTGAATAAATTCAATGTAGCCACCTTTTATGGCCTTAACAACTATTTGGAAATGTTTAAGGATAAAGAACTGTGGAACTCTCTTGGCAATACACTTCTCTACGTCGGGATCACCGTGCCCCTGGGCCTTATGTTATCCTTGTTTGTAGCAGCCCTGCTCAATACGAAAATCAGGGGAACTTCTTTTTACCGGACCATCTATTTTCTGCCATCCGTGACCATGTCGGCCGCGGTGGCAATGGTTTGGAAATGGATTTATAATGAGCAGTACGGTCTTT
>POVV01001209.1_pt1 | contig 10159 bp, 8 predicted proteins | sample 1560271 | NCBI WGS metagenome assembly POVV01 (sample SAMN08337232, study PRJNA429181) | Bioreactor metagenome, whole genome shotgun sequencing project. | biome: cows' rumen and soil; feature: anaerobic; isolation source: anaerobic chemostat enrichment culture, galacturonate as sole carbon source...... | reverse complement strand
TGACATTGTTGCACTTGACGGAAGGTAGTCCGATGCATCAATACAATATAGATGAGGAAGAAGATCGTATTTTTGAGCCCGTGAAGGAGGAGGCTCACTCTTTGCAACAGGATGTAGACACAATGTTTGAGGTTACAAACAACTTTCAGAACAGTATTATAAAAATTGCAAACAAAGGAGAATACGATTTCCTTTTGATTGGGAATAAAGGATATACATATTCCGACAGGTTTCTAGGGCGTTTCTCCAATGCTCTGAGTTATGTTCCCGATTATATTTTTTCTATAGTACAGAACAAGATCAGAAAAAAAGGAACGTTCAACGCACCTTTCGATGAACGTACCCGCTCTATTATTTCGAAGACCAATATGCCGGTTGGCATATTTATTGATAGAGGATTAATAACTATCCGTAACATTTTTGTTCCTATATTGGATGAGGATGATATTTTTATGGGTGACTTTATGGAAAGGCTGGCCGAAAACTCATACGTGAGAATAACATTATGGGATCGTGTAGGATTGGCCGAGAACTCGATAGAATTTGTAAAGTCTGTAAAGGCGATAAAAGCTGTAAACCCATACCTATTTCAGCTGTGGAACAACAATATACCCGTAGATAGTGATATATTGATGAAACAAGATTTGATCTTGATTAGTCTCAATAGTTGGAAAGAACTGGATGTGAAAAAACCTAACTTGCTTCGTGATGCTCCTTCTACATTGATAATGACTAATTGAGCATAACCCATACATAGTATTAAAGAATGAACAGTCGCGATATAATAGCTCTTAAAAAAGAAATACTTCAAAACCTGTCAAAAAGACAGTTGAAAGATGTGTTTGAGTCACTGACAAAGTTGGTCGTAAACCTTCAGGATTGGAAAGTGTCTGAAACATTGAGCGAATTGGAGACAAACTACAAATATATGCTTCATTACCTGTTTGAAGGTGTTGAAGATACCGAACGGGATAATGTGTATCGTAACCTCTTAAGGTCTCTATATGAGCTGACAGACGATGTTGCCGATGAACTGTTAAATATAGAGTCGACCAATATATTTTATGAAAAGTATCGGATAAACAGATTAAAGACGAATACGCTGCCTGATTATTTGAAGCAGTTGAAGGATATTTCCGATTCTATGTCTATTGTCGATTTACTTGAGGCGGGAGAAGAAAAGAACCAGCGAAAACTTGATTTGGCGGTAAGGCGTGAACGTGTAGCTTCCGATTTATTCTCCAAAGTATATGTCTCTCCCCGAGCCGAAGAAAGCGACTATAATGATTATATCTCTTTTCTCGAAAACGAGGTGATACCTGTAAGAGAAAAGAGCCTGCTTTTGTCCGCTCTGTCTCTAAGCCTGTTTCATCGCTTCGACTATAGAAAAGTGCAGGTGTTGATGTACACATCTTTTTCCGACAATATGCAACTGCGGGTGAGGGCTATTGTAGGTCTTGTGATTCTCATGCAAATGTACGATGTGCGTTGGTCTTTGTATCCTGAGTTGCAAAGCCAATTGGATATTATGTCCGAAAATCAGGAATTCCGCAGGGCTGTTCGCCGTGTTGTGATTCAGTTGATTCGTTCGCGCGAGACCGAGCAGATTAGTAAGAAGATCCGGGAGGAGATTCTGCCTGAGATGATGAAATTTAATAATCTGGCGGGTCGCAAACTGAATATGGAAGAGCTGATGGGTGGGGACACAGACTTTTCCGAAAAAAATCCTGAATGGCAAAAGGAACTTGAAGAGTCGGGACTTGGTAAAAAGCTGCAAGAATATTCTAATTTGCAAATGGAAGGAGCCGATGTGTTTCATTCCACTTTTTCTGGATTAAAGCACTTTTCTTTCTTTTCCGAAATAAGCAATTGGTTCATGCCTTTCGATCCTTCGTACTCTGAACTTATGAGTCTGTTTCCCGAAGATAGCGGAAGTAATTTGTTGAAGACCGCCGTTCTCGATTCTGGGCATATGTGCAACTCCGACAAGTATTCTTTCTGTTTAAGCCTGTTGCAAATATCTCCTGCACAACGGGATATGATGATGGGGCGGATGGGTGCCGAATCGGAGGAAATCAAGCAACTGCAAAAAGAGGCACAGGCCATGAATCCTACTATCGATGATGAGGTTACTTCAAATCAATATATTCAAGACTTGTATCGTTTCTTTAAATTACATCCATATCGCAACAACTTCTTTGATGTATTCAAGCTGAGTTTGAATTTCTATGACAAGAAATCCATAGCGCCATTGATCTCAGATGAAGAAAGTATGAGGAAGATTGCTCAGTATTGCTTCGATAAAAATAATTTCAGTGAGGCATTGGATGTTTTCAATCGCCTGATTGATATTGATAGTCAGAATGATGATATCTGGCAAAAAATAGGGTATTGCAAGCAAATGCTGAACAATCAGGACGGTGCTTTGGCTGCATACTTGCAGGCAGATGTGCTGAGACCCGATAATTCGTGGATCATAAGACGTATAGCACAGATATACCGAACATTGAAGAAGCCGGATATGTCATTATACTACTATCAGAAGGCAGCAAAACTGAATCCTGATAATATAAACACAGAGCTGAATATAGGGCATTGCTATCTGGAGATGAACGATTATGAGCAGGCCTTGAATACGTATTTTAAGGTAGAACTATTAGACTCCAAGGGCACAAAAGCGCAACGTCCTATTGCATGGACTGCATTCCTGTTGAGAAAGTACGAGTTAGCTCAGAAATATTACAATCAAATTTTAGAAAGAAAACCTACGATACATGATTTCTTAAATGCCGGACATGTAGACCTTTGCGCCGGTAATATGAAAGAAGCTATCGAGCATTATAAGCAAGCTGTATACAAAGAGAATGACTTCGAGTTGTTTGCAATGTTGTTCGAAGCAGATAGGGAAAGCCTTATGAATCATGGCGTAGACGCAAAAATATTTCCATTCTTATTCGATCAGATCAAATACGGAGTCGGATAAATAGAAGGTGTTTTTGAATAAAATACATTGTTTATCTTCATCTATAAAAGCCATATAGCTTAACGTACATTAATTACGATTCTTCTGTAAGCGGTTAAAGTAGGAGTTCCATTGTCAGTTAACTCGAGTATAACATGTATCGTCTTGCCCGACGCATCGGAAGGTATGGCTACTTTGCAGGAGTATGCGTTAGTATTTTCTATATTCACTGAACCTTTGTATGTACTAGGCTCGCTATATACGAACCATTTATAATCTAATCGATCACCATCGGGATCTGTCGATTCCGAGGCATCAAAAATCAGAGAATCTCCTGCTTTTGCATTTCTATAGATACATTTCAGTGAGTTATCTCCTTCTATCGTTGCTTTAGGGTGATGATTTACCTCAGAATAGTTGCTTGTCGTTGTCCACAGCATACGGGCTGCAAAATTATTCCAGATGTGTTCTTTCCATTTATTTATAGCTCCGATACCCTCTTTGCTGCTTCCATACATATAATAGGGATCGTATTGGGTTTCGTCTTTTCCACTTTTCTCAATGAAATCCATACCGCGTATCCCCATCTGCTTTTCTTTATAGAAACGTCCTCCCCAACCGCCATAGTCGATTTCTTCGGGTACATTCAATCCATTGGCGTACACATAAAAGAAAGAAGGAGAATCACCCTCAGGTGCCCAAATACGATTAGGATAATGACTTCCTAACGGTTTGCGGCTTTGAATGTTTTCCCTGATCCAATTGTCAGAAGGTCCCCAACCGTATACTTGCTTATTGCGGATGTATATAATATTTGGAAATTTTTTGGCTATCCATGCACCTGCATCATCTTGCCCCAGTATATCGTAAATCCGTATTTTATCGGCAAAGGCTTTGAACTCTTTTTTACTCCGTGTATGCTCCACTTTCCATAATGCTTGTGCTATCGTGTTCATTCCACCCCAGGCGGCAAGCCATACGGGGCGATTGTCATCTCTTTTGTCAACGGCTTTGATAATGAGTTCTGACCCCGGCGAATCTTTCCCTTCACCCACGCCGGCCATGTTGGAATGTTCTTGTCCTCTTTTTATAATTGATAGAAGGTAATCTATCTCCGGATAGCCTTCCGCATGTATCTTTAAACGGGGTAAAACTTCACCGAAAGATTCGACAAGCTGCTTTATATAAGCGGTTTTATCCGGATCGTCTATCCATACCTGAGAACTGATCAGTCCTTCTATATTGATCATATTGGAGCATACCAACAAATGGATCATGGATTGGACGTCATCCGGATCGGTACCCCCAAGGTCTGTAGTAACAATTAATCTATGCTTATCGCTAGGATGAATCTGGGCTAAACAATATTCGCCTAATAGAAACAATGCTAAAGAGAAAAAGATTATTCTATTCATGGTATTTGGAGAAAATAATTTTAAACTGTAAATTTAATTTCTAGCTTTGGGTTGCACAAATTGATTTTTGTTTAAAACATGTCATATCCCGAGAAATTAAATACGTTTAATCAAAATAGAGAGAACTTTACTCCTTATGGTTTAACGTGTGAATTATGGACTCCCAGTTTGATGCCAAAACCAGACAGGCATAATGAAATAGAACTAAATTACTTCCCCTCAGGGAATATAACATATCTATTTCAAGACCGTAAAGTAATTGTCCCCTCCAAAAGGTTGGTGCTGTTTTGGGGACTTATTCCTCATCAAATCATAGGTTACGAAGGAGATAAACCCTACTATGTTTGTACAATACCTCTGACACAGTTTTTATTATGGAAATTTCCGCCGTCTTTCATAGATGAGATATTTAAAGGGAAAGTCTTTATTGAGACAAGAAGCCATTTCTCTATTCACGATGAGTTTATGATAAAGAACTGGTTAAGTGACATAAAGGAAAGCAATGGTGTTGAACTTATTTCTTTAGAAATGCATGCACGTTTACTCAGAATGTCAAATAATGTTAGTTCGCATGAGAAGAAATCTTCAAGTTTTATACCTGGGCTAAGTAAGACCCCCCAAACGAGATATATAAAAAGCAACGAACAATAAAACAAGCGTGAAACCCTTTATACACAAAGGAATGAGAGCGGAAAACACCCGGACGCGCCGCAAAACGAAATTTATTTTAAGTGAATAACCGGTGCATTGACGGTGAATTATTTTGAGGCCTATTTCGGCCTCTTTTTTTTGTTCCTTGACAATTCTTAAATCGCGTTTAAATACTGTTTAAATGAGGAAAAGGCGGCTTATTTCGGCTATATGTAAGCCCCGGAATATAACGATATTGTGTGCGGGCCTTTTGTTGCCAATATGGAGGTGTAAAACGATAAAAAAGCATAACAAGTAAAGTAACACGTCAACAACACGTCAACTAAACAGACCTAAAAAGAAGCAACAAAATACATGTCTATTACAAATTACCTATATGAAACATTAATAAACGAGGTTAAATAATACCCTTTACTACATTGATACTATTTAGTTTTATATTATTTATATATTTGTATATCAATTAATTATACTTATATAAGTATCTTTTAAATTTATCAAACCGTGTGTGATATTTCTATTTGCTTATTTGGGGGTTGTTTGTATTTATCAAGTTTTCTAAATTGTCGAATTTATCTTCGAGCATTTTTAAGCGATCGTAATATGTCTCATTTATGTTTTGCATCTTTGCCGAAAAGTGCCATTCAGCATAAAATATATTTGCAATCTCGTCGGTTTGTAAGTTGAAGTTCGGATAACTGCTTTTTTCTATACTATCAGATGTGAGAACAATAAAACCTCTATCAAGTCTATTTTTTACCCTCTTAACATAGGCCATGCCGTCTTTATCTACAACTAAACAAACATGTTCATCGGACATTGATTCCCATTCAGTTCGGTCTAAATGCCTTATTATTAAATAGTCGCTATCTTGCAATGTAGGGGCCATAGAAAAGCCCTTTACCCGTATGCAATAACGCAAACCACTTGACCGAAACATTGATTTAGGCAAATTGACTTCTCCGGTTGGAATCAAACTATCAGTATTCATAAATCCATGACCGGCGGCCGCGTAAATTTCAACCATTGGAATGGTGATTATATCCTTTTTTTTACGCTCCTCATATTGAGTCATCGCCTCGGTGGCAATCTTCAACTTTTTAGCTTGTGGCGTTTCTTCTATTTCTTCTTTTGTCATATCTCCCTCGCCTGTTAAAAGCCATGTTGGATTTATGTCCTTATAATAGGCGAGAAATCTTAATAAATTATCCTCTGTCATTCCGCTAGGCTGTGATAACACGCTGCGAGACATGCCCGTATTCTTATAACATTCATACTTAGAAATGCCTTTTTTGTCAAGGTATTCTAATATTCTTTCCTTAAATATTGAAAAATCTCGCTTATTTTCTTGCATAATTGAAAAATCTCGCTTAATATTGCACTTATAAAAACAAATGTAGTCGAAATAATTTAAAATGTTTGCGTAAATGGAAACTAAAAAAATGACAAAGGCGGAAAAAAAGCATGTTAGAATACAGTCAATTGCTGAAAAATATTCATGCTCTCGCCAATATGTGAGGCAAATTTTAGATGGTGAATCTCCGGCAAACTCAGTGTTAGCACAAAAAATCTTGACAGACGCACAGGATATTATAAGTATTGTAAACCGCGAAACGAAAGTAACACTATGAATGCGAATAAATTAAAAATAGACGGCATGTATATATACATGAGAGACGGCGGAAAATCCAATATCAAATATTTAGGCATGGAGGAGGACAAATACAAGTTTGCACCCATTATGGCAAATGGTAAACAGTTCGGGCCCGCTGGAAAACTGACAGAGTATGAAGTTTCAAAATATGTACAGGCATGAAAACAAAACTAATTATTGCAAACTGGCTTTTTGCATGGGTGCCTCTCTGCTATGTCGGTAACGACCCTTTTGTTGCAATGTGCATTGTTGGTTGGTTTGGCTTTTCCTCTTATCTGCTTAATAGAAACAAGGAGGCCACGACGAGAGAGATAATAAAGTTTGAAAAATGGATTGATAAACAAATTAACAATTAAAACAATGAGTAAAGCAAGACAACAAAGTTTAGCAAAAGCCATAAAAAGAGGCAATGCGGTTGTGTCGTAAGACAGAGTAACAGGCAATTTATATCACACTTGGAAAAAAGGGAGTACCCGACAACAATGGAGTAATGCTTTGAGGAATAGAGTAAGCGAATTGCCGGAGGAAAGTTTTAACCCTGTGATTAATAAACGTCGGGCACAAATGCTCAGAATGTCAAACTAAAAAAACGCCCGCAAGGGCAACCGGGGGAGTAGCTTAGAGGCAGAGCAATGAGCGCGCGCAATTAACTACGAGACATAGACGGGGGTTCGAATCCCTCCTCCTCCACGAAAAAAGAAAAAGCGTAAATAATATGAATAACCCATACGAATATTTAAACGGAAAACTCGGAGTACAAAGCCGCTTTATTGTTAGAGGCCGCGATGCGCACCCGGAAAGTTTGTGTTTAATTACAACACAAGGGTTGCATGCTCGAATAAAAAAGGAACAAACAATCCGCTTGCGTTTGCAAGGGCCTAACACTCCGGCATTGGTGCAATTTGATACATTGCCGCAAAAGTGGCAAGAAGCAATTGTAAGAATGTGGGGCAATCCGCCAAAGCTGGTGCAACAATCATTGTTTGAAAAAAACTTTGTGCGCGATATGTCGGCCTTTGATTTCTTTTCTATGTTCCGGTTCCCGGATGATACAAGCCTAGACAATGAGAAAGTAGAGGAATATACACTTAATGCCTCGGTACTGAATACCGCCGGCCGCATTTATGATATGCGCTACAAATTGCGCAAGGAGTTACGCGGCGAGGTTCGCGACATTTGGGGCATTATCACAAACGAGGTGAACCGATATAAAAAAGAATCGGGGCACAACCTCCCGGAAAACGAACAATATTTACGCAAAATTTATAACAAGTACAAGAAAAACGGCTATGCCGATCTAATATCCAAAAAACATAAGAACGCCAACGCCCGCAAAGTTTTTGACGAAACGGAACAATTGCTTAACAATGTGTTTTCGGGCATGGACACAAAACCAACGGCGGCCGAGGTGGCCGGATTGTACGGCGGTTTTCTTGATGGTTATGTTGAGATAATAAACAATGCAACCGACGAACTATACAACCCTAAAGAGTTTAAGGAAATAAGCGAGGGTACCATACGCAACTACTTAACAAAATGGAGTAACGAAATAGGCACACACGCGAAACGTAGTGGCGACCGTCAAAAATATATGGCAAGGTTTAAACCTTATCACTCACTTAATCAACCCAAATTTGCCGGCTCTATTATTTCCGTTGACGACCGTCAACCAGTATTTGAGTATGCGCCGCAAACCCGCATGTGGTTTTATAATGGTATTGACTTAGGGAGCGAGGCGTTTACTTGCTGGGTATATGGTAAATCAAAAGCGGGCATCATTACCGATTTTTATAAACAGATGGTGCGCAATTATGCACAATGGGGGCTTAGTCTCCCGGCAGAACTGGAGGGCGAGTTAAACCTTAACGCGAGTTTTAAAGATACTTTCTTAAAAGAGGGCAATATGTTTCAGTATGTGCGCATTGAAGCGAACAACGCACGCGGAAAACGCATAGAGCAATATTACAGGCCTCTAAGATACAAGTATGAAAAGAAACGCGCCGGTTGGCTGGCCCGCCCGTTCGCGCTAAGTGAGGCAAACCAAGCCGGCCCCGGTGGAAAAACCATAATACCATACGACGAAATTGTTGCCGGTTGTTTACACGACATTCAAACGTGGAATAACTCGGAGCACTCGAAAATAAAAGGTATGAGCCGTTGGGATGTTTTCCTCGCGATGCAACACCCCAGCCTCCGCCCTATCAATTACCACGGCATATTGCCATACCTCGGAGAAAAAACAGAAACGTCGGTACATGCCGGAATTATCCGTTTTCGCAATACTGAATTTTTGCTCGGCATGGACGGCGTTATTGCCGTTGGCAACCGCCTTATAAATCTTATGGAGCAATGCGAAAACCGCGACGTGGATATTTACTGGCTTGATGACAATTTCGGCAACGTGTTAAAGGCTCATATCTATATCGGCAATCAATTTATTTGTGAGGCCGTCGAAAAACCACGCTACAACAAAGCCCGCATAGAACAAACCGACGAGGACATGATAAACCGTGAGTTAATGAGCAAATATGTGGCAACAATCGAGGGTTTTGGACGCGGACAAAAAAAGCAACTGGATAATGTAACAATCATAGACAACCGCCCGGTTATGATCGGCAATTCGTTTGTTATGCCCGGTTTATATCAACCGACAATCATTGACGAACGGGCCAAGGTATTGGAGGAGATAAACGAGGAAAGCGACCTTGTTTTAAACGTTCCTCAAACTTCGTTTAAACGCTCTTTAAAAGATAGATATTAATAATTTAACAATTATAGATTATGGAACTAACAGACGGATATAGACAAAAGGTTATAGATGCCCTTTTTGCGCAACGTGCGAATTTCGGAGGCAACGACCGTGCATTTGCTTTGTCAATGGATATTAACCCGGCCGTTTATAGCCGGTTGAAAAAAGGAGAACGCGACGGATTGTTGAGCGATGCCAAATATTTGATGCTTGGCCGTGCGTTCCAAGTAGTCAACAAAAGACGTTCACTTAAAATAGTTCAAACGGACGTTTTCGAGATAATCAAAGAGGAAATTTTATTCTGCAAAGAACATTCTATAAGCCGCATGTTTGTGGATAATGCCGGAATCGGTAAAACCACAACCGCCAAATATATGGCGAAAACCGAAAAGAACATCTTTTATGTGGACGGCACTCAATGTAAAAAGAAAAACGCATTTATAAAGGCTTTGGCACGCGTTGTCGGGGTTCCAATCAAAGGAACATTCGACGACATAAAAGACACTACAAAGTATTATTTGAATGCCTTGGAAAACCCGGTTGTGGTTGTTGACGAATGGGGCGCGCTGGATAAGGACGCGTTCGGACTTGTACAGGAATACTGGAACGGAACCGAGGGCGCGTGCGCATGGTATCTGATAGGAGGCAACGCCGCCCGTGAGAAAATGGAAAAGGGAGTAACAAACGACCGTGACTATTTCGCGGAAATGTTCTCCCGCATGTCCGAG
>POVV01001208.1_pt1 | contig 10164 bp, 9 predicted proteins | sample 1560271 | NCBI WGS metagenome assembly POVV01 (sample SAMN08337232, study PRJNA429181) | Bioreactor metagenome, whole genome shotgun sequencing project. | biome: cows' rumen and soil; feature: anaerobic; isolation source: anaerobic chemostat enrichment culture, galacturonate as sole carbon source...... | reverse complement strand
TTGTTTTGCCGGGCGGCACTGCGGCTGCTGGATAGGGAGTATAGTAAACAGTAAGGACAGAATCAGGTGATGATGATGCAGCTATCCTTTGTTCATATGGTTAGCCTGGCGCTGACCTTGCTGCTGGTCACTGCGGTTGGTATCGCCGCCGCGCGAAAAGTGAAAACTGCTGATGATTTCACGGTTGGAGGCAATGCTTACGGCTCTGTGCTGGTAGCCGGTACGATTATTGGCACGATTGTCGGCGGATCGGCTACTATTGGGACAGCGCAACTGGCGTTTGTGTTTGGATTATCTGCCTGGTGGTTTACCTTAGGCGCCGGGATAGCGCTGATGATTATGGCACTGTATTACTCCAGGCCGCTGCGGGCCAGCGGCCTGCAGACGATTCCCCAGTTTCTTGTTATTCACTTTGGTGCAGCCGCCGGCCCGATTGCGAGCGCTGCTTCATCAGTGGGGATTTTCTTTAGTGTGGTATCTAACCTTCTATCCGCTACGCCGTTGGCGGCGGCTATTTTTGCTCTCCCCTCCGGACAGGCATTAAGTCTGGTTGTGCTGTTGATTATCGCCTATGTGTTTTTTGGCGGTGTCTGGGGAACAGGTTTAGTGGGTGTTATCAAGACCGGCTTGATGTTTCTGGCTTTAGGCGGTGTGTTTATCGCCGCCTATGAGGGAATGGGCGGTTGGGGGGGATATCAGGCGGCATTTCCGCCGTTTCCCTGGTTCAGCTTATTCGGACGTGGGGTTTGGATTGATGCCGCCAGCGGATTATCGCTGGTTGTCGGTACATTGACTACCCAGACCTATATTCAGGCTGTTTATGCGGCTAAAAATGAAACAGCGGCAAGAAACGGCGCGCTGTTGGCAGCCTTTGTTACCTTGCCGACAGGTATTCCGGCTGTTATGGCCGGGATGTATATGCGGGTTCATTATCCGCATATTGCTCCGATTGATGCGCTGCCACAGTTCATTCTTAGCCAACTGCCACCCTGGCTGGGCGGTATCGCTCTGGCTACGCTGCTGTTAGCGTCCATCGGTTCGGCGGCCGGTCTGGTTCTGGGGGTTAGCGCTATGCTGTCCCGGGATATTCTGGCTGTGAAATGGCGGTTTAGTGATGCTGCCATGCTTACCGTTAACCGCCTGGCTGTATTTGGCGTTACTCTTTGTGCAGCCGTGTTCTGTATGGGAAACCTGCAGTCTTTAGTATTGGAGTGGAATTTCTTATCAATGGGCTTGCGCGGCGCAGGCATTTTTCTGCCTCTGACGCTGGCGGTTTTTTTGCCCGGACGCATCTGCGGCCAGGCTGCCGTTTGGTCTATGTCTGCAGGGGTTGGTGTTGCTTTGGGATGGAAGCTGATTTTTCCTGATTGGTTTGATCCTTTATATGCCGGATTATTGGCCAGCAGCATTGCTTTAGTAGCTGTGCAATGGACGGTAAAAGGGAAAACGCGGGATATAGCTGATATAAACAGAGGAAAATAACGCTGCGGAAGGGGCGGTATCATGACGGTAATTATTTGTCGGATCGAATTATTTATTCCTTCCTCACAATCGCTGAAGGATAAACGGCAGGTAGTGAAAAGTCTGATCGGACGTATCCGGTCTAAAGTTAACGCGTCTGCTGCCGAAGTCGATTTTCATGAGCTTTGGCAGCGAGCCGCTGTTGGTGTGGCCATGGTGGGAGTCGATTCCGCCGTGCTTGAGGGGCAGGTCAACCTTGTCCGCCGCCTGGCATACGATTCGGAATATGCTGAGGTCGTTTCTTTTGATATTGAGGAAGCTTAAGTCTGTATATACCTCTGATGAAGGCAGGTAAGCTATATGCATATCGTTTTAGTAGAACCCGAGATTCCTGGCAATACCGGCAATATTGCCCGCCTGTGTGCAGCGACAGGTGTTGAGCTGCATTTAGTTCGCCCCCTGGGCTTTTCAACCGATGATCGTTATCTGAAGCGCGCAGGCTTAGATTACTGGCATTTACTCAAGCTGCATTATCATGACAGCTTTGCCGAAATACAGCAGGCGTATCCGGATTGCCGTTTTTATTACAATACAACAAAAGCGCATAAGCATTATGCTGACATTACCTATAGAGAGAATGATATGCTGGTGTTTGGCAAAGAAACAGCAGGCTTGCCGGAGAGTTTGCTGGCGGAAAACCGGGAATACTGTATCCGGATACCGATGCTTGACGCCGCACGGTCGTTAAATCTATCCAATGCGGCCGCTATTGTTGTCTATGAAGCGCTACGCCAAAACAAGTTTTCCAACCTGAAATAATTCAGTACCGTGATGCTAATCATGCGCAATACCGCCGGGTGCTTTGTTCCGCCGGGGTTAGGGAACGGTAAAGAGAGGATGAGTCAAAATCAAAATGATCAGACAGGCGCGGTTCGGCCCAGGTGGCAACTCTGATGATTTTTATGCCGAAGGCTTCAAAGAATCGGTGGATATGCCAGACTGGCTTGGCCGCCGTTCACTTACCGCCTATGAATACCAATGCAGCCACGGGGTTCACATTGGTGAGAAAACGGCCAGAGCGATTGGCAGGGCGGCAGCCGACAATGGGGTGGCGCTGAGTATTCACGCGCCATATTATATCAGCCTGGCAACAGAGGATGAGAGTATTGCCCAGAAAACCATCAAGCATTTTATCAAATCACTGACTGTTGCCGCCTGGATGGGGGCTGTGCGGGTGGTATTCCATAGCGGATCAGCCGGGTCAGACCGGGCAGCGGCTCTCGAACGGGCTAAGCGGTTATTTAGCCAGGTCCTGGCTGAAGCAGACCGGCTAGGGGTGGATGCGAGCATCTTATCGCCGGAAACGATGGGCAAAAAGAATCAGCTCGGCAATCTTGACGAAGTGATAGAGCTATGCAAATTACAGGCAGGCATGATTCCTACGGTGGATTTTGGCCATATGCATGCTGTGACCGGCGGTGGCTATGTGGAACAAGCTGAGGTTGCCGCAGTATTTGAAACCATTGCTGAGCGTTTGAATGCGCAGGCGGCCGAGTGTCTGCATATTCATTTCAGCCGTATCGAGTTTACGAAAGCGGGTGAACGAAGGCATTGGACGTTTGCCGACCCCTATGGGCCGCCGCATGAACCGTTGCTCGATTATATTGCAGCCAATCGATTGACACCGACCATTATTTGTGAATCAGCCGGAACCCAGGCGGCTGACGCTAAGCTGATGGCTGAATATTATCAGCTCGCTGTGTCGAATTCATAGGATAAATTCAGACTGAATATAGTGAAGGGATTGGAACAATGATGACGATTCATGATAAAGCCCACGACTTGGCCAGAAGCCTGCAGCAGTCACCCGAATACCAGGATTTTCTGGCACAGAAACGAAAATTGGAAACAGACAGCCAGGCTAAGAAAATGGTTAAAGATTTTCTGATTAAAAAGCTGGAAATTGAATATGAAGCAATGGCCGGTAAAGCAGAGGATAAAACAAAAATGGAAAATCTGCAGCGCATGTTTGACGTGATTAACGCTAACGGCAACGCCCGGGATTTTTTACATGCTCAGATGCGGTTTCAACAGATCATGGGAGATATTTATAAAATTATCGGCGACTCGGTCGCAGAAGGATTGGATTTTCTTGCAAAAGAGTAATCAAACAGTGTTCTTTAAAAAATTGTCTCAGATTATTCCGGATCCGGAACGAGTACTATGTGACGAACTGATGAGCAATCACACCACCTTCCGTATCGGCGGACCGGCAGACTGGCTTGTCCTGCCTAAGTCGGTTGAAGAGATCACGGCTGTGCTGGCAGCGGCAAAAACGGAATCTGTACCTGTGACTGTACTGGGCCGGGGCTCTAATGTGCTGGTTGCCGATAAGGGAATCAGAGGGCTGGTTCTGCGCCTGGGCAAATATATGAGCGGTATCCGCCATGACGGCTTGACCATCTATGCCGGTGCGGGCGCATCCCTGGGCGATGTATCCCGCTATGCCGCTAAACTGAGTTTGACCGGGCTGGAATTCGCTATCGGCATTCCCGGTACAATTGGCGGCGCAGTATTTATGAATGCAGGAGCATATGAAGGAGAAATGCGCCAGGTGGTCAACGCTGTGACCGCTCTTTGTCCTGACGGCGGATTGACCAGATATTGCTGTGAAGAATTGGATTTCGGCTACAGGCACAGTATTTTTTCTGATAACCAGAGCCTCATTTGTGAGATCGAGCTGCAATTGGCTCCAGGCGACGCAGTGGCGATTCGCACTAAGATGGATGAATGCACCTTCCGGCGCAATACCAGGCAGCCGGTTGAGCTGCCCAGCGCAGGCAGCGTATTTAAACGCCCGCCCGGCTATTATGCCGGAACGCTGATTGAACAAACCGGCTTAAAGGGGCTGACCATTGGCGGAGCGCAGGTGTCGGAAAAGCATGCCGGATTTATTGTTAATATTGGCGGAGCGACTGCCAGGGATGTATTAGCTTTAATCAGTGAAGTACAACAGCGGGTATATGAAAAGTTTTCTGTCAGGCTTGAACCTGAAATACGTCAAATCGGCGAGATATAGGCAGGAATTGATATTCAACGCTAGAGAGGTGTTTAACTATGCAGTTAACTTTTTTGGGCGCAGCGATGATGGTAACCGGTTCATCCTATTTATTGGAGGCAAACGGCAAAAAGGTATTGATCGATTGTGGCATGTTCCAGGGCGGGCGTGCTATCAGTGACTTAAACCGCCGGCCGTTTGCGTATCAGCCGGCTGCTCTTGACTGCGTTCTGTTGACCCATGCGCATATTGATCATAGCGGACTGCTGCCGCGCTTATGCAAAGAAGGGTTTCGCGGCCCAATTTATACCGGTAAGGTGACCACTGAATTGTCGAAGATTATGCTGCCAGACAGTGCGCATATTCAGGAGGTTGATAGCGAAAGCCTGAACAGAAAAGGCAAACGCGCCGGCCGCGATATGGTTAAACCGCTGTATACGCTTGACGATGCGTATGCTTGTTTGAAGCAATTTTCAGCGGTGGAGTTTGACAGTGTGTTGGAAGTGCTGCCCGGGATTAAGGTGAGATTTCGCAACGCAGGGCATATCCTCGGTTCAGCAATTATTGAAATTTGGGTTGCAGAGAATGACACGGCGACTAAGCTGGTATTTTCCGGCGATTTAGGACAACCCAACCAGCCAATTATCAAGGACCCCGATCGGATTGAAGAAGCGGATTATGTCATCATAGAATCTACTTATGGTGACCGTATTCACTCAGAACATGAAGACAGTGAAAAAGAGGCTGTTCTTGCCAAGGTCATTAACGATACGGTCAGCCGCGGTGGCAATGTTGTCATTCCGGCTTTTGCGGTGGGAAGAACCCAGATGCTGCTGTATTACATTCGCAATTTGATTAATGATAAACGGATTCCTTCTGTGCCGGTTATTATCGATAGTCCGATGGCGATTTCGGCGACTGATGTTTTTTTACGTCATCCTGATGAATATGATGCAGAAGCTAAACGGATCATTCATGATGAAAAAGAGCATCCGATCCTGATGCCTAATCTCCAGTTTGCCAAATCACTGGATGAATCCAAAGCCATTAACTTTATGGATGAGCCGGTTATTATTATTTCCGCCAGCGGGATGGCTGACGCAGGGCGTATTTTGCATCACTTAAAACATAACTTGTGGAAACCGGAAGCCAGTGTGGTACTGGTTGGCTATCAGGCCCAGGGCAGTATGGGCAAGCGTTTGTTGGAGGGGATTAAGCGGGTTCGGATCATGGGCGAGCAAATTCGTGTGAATGCGGAGATTCATAATCTGGATGGATTCTCAGCGCATGCGGATAAGGAACAGTTGCTTGATTGGTTGTCCGGGTTTAAGCAGAAGCCTGTCGCTATGTTTATTACCCACGGTGAGCAGCATATGGCGGTTCCCTTTGCCGGGGCAGTAGAAGAACAGTTTGGCGTCACCGCAGTTGTTCCGCAATATGGTGATTCGGTTGCTATAGCCGGTTCGGACTGGACAGTCAAAGAATCGGAGATTGTTCTCATCGATCCGGCTCTGCGGCGCCTGAATGATTACTTGCCTGAAGTCGAACAGCGATACAGAGAATACCAGCAAAAGATTCAACAAAAGGTACAAAGTGACAGTTCGGCGGCAGCAGATTTGGTGCGCCGGCTGGAACGCTTGGATCGATTTATCCGCAGCGCTATTGATGATTTATAATCAGACTGTCGATAAAGGCCAGGCGACGCGCATGGACGCGCTAGTGTCGAACGCGCCAGGGCGGCATGGCGTTCGGCCGTTGCACCAGTGAAGGTATGCCTGAATAAAAGTAATGTAAAAGCAGCGTCAGATCTGACGCTGCTTTTACATTACTTTTATTGACATTTTTTTGTCGCTGTAATATAGTAGTTATTGCGGCCTTAAATGAAAGTTCTGCTGGGCCATATTAGGAGGAACGATATGAAACGAGACGATATACGTAATGTGGCCATTATTGCCCATGTTGACCATGGAAAAACCACACTGGTCGACGCGATGCTGAGACAGAGCAACATTTTTCGCAGCAATGAGCAAGTAGCTGAACGCGTCATGGATTCCAACGATCTGGAACGTGAACGCGGTATTACCATTTTGTCAAAGAACACGGCTGTTATGCATAATGGAAAAAAGATCAACATTGTTGATACTCCGGGCCATGCCGATTTCGGCGGCGAAGTCGAACGGGTATTGAACATGGTTGATGGTGTGCTGTTATTGGTAGACGCATTTGAAGGGCCGATGCCACAAACTAAATATGTTTTGCGTAAAGCATTAGCGCAAAATCTGCAGCCGATTGTGGTTATTAATAAAATTGACCGCCCTGATCAGCGTGTCGATGATGTGCTTGACGAAGTGCTGGAGTTATTTATGGAACTGGAAGCTAATGACGAACAGTTGGATTTTCCGGTTATCTATGCCGCGGCGCGTGATGGAATCGCTAAACTGTCCATGGATGACACCAGCAGCACGCTGGAGCCTTTGTTTAATCTGCTGATTGAAACCATTCCCGCACCAGAAGGTTCGATTGAGGGTCCTTTGCAGATTATGATTACCACCCTGGATTATGATGATTATGTCGGCCGTATTGCTATTGGCCGGATTGTGCGCGGGCGGGTACAAAGCGGCCAAACTGTTGCTATTGCTAACGGTGACAACATGAATAAGGCGAAGATTAGCCGTCTGTATACTTACGAGGGGCTGAAGCGGCTTGAAGTCAAGGAAGCGATGATGGGCGACATTGTCGCTGTTACCGGATTGAGTGATATCAATATTGGTGACACCATTGCTGATGTCGACCAGCCGGAAGCATTGCCGACAATCAAAATTGACGAACCGACATTATCAATGATTTTCTCGGTTAACAATAGCCCCTTTGCCGGCAGAGAAGGGCAGTTTGTTACCTCGCGCCACTTGCGTGACCGGTTATTTCGCGAAGTAGAAACCAATGTGAGCTTGCGGGTTGCCGAAGCGGGCGGGCCGGATGCATACGAAGTCAGTGGCCGCGGCGAGCTCCATTTGGCGATTCTGATTGAGACGATGCGCCGTGAAGGCTTTGAGTTTCAAGTGGGCAAGCCAAAAGTCATCTATAAGCAGATCAATGGTCAGCTTTGCGAACCATTGGAGTTTTTGACTGTTGATGTGCCTCAGGAATTTATGGGACCGGTTATGGAAGGACTGGGAGCTAGACGTGCGGAGCTGGTTAATATGACCGAACTGGCGGGGTATCTGAGAATGGAATTTATTATTCCGGCTCGGGGCCTGATTGGCTTTCGTTCCGAATTGCTGACCAGTACGAAGGGCAATGGCGTTATGAACCATGTCTTCCATGGGCATGCACCCTATAAAGGCGATATCCCCGGACGTACCCGCGGCGCGTTAGTTGCTTTTGAGGCAGGCGAGACGACTGCTTATGGCATCAACAGTGTGCAGGATCGTGGCGTAATGTTTATTCTTCCGGGGCAGGCCGTTTACGAGGGCATGATCATTGGCGAAAATGCCCGTGAGTCGGATATGGATGTGAACCCCTGCAAGAAAAAACATGTTACTAACATGCGGTCAAGCAATACAGAAGACGCGCTGCGTCTGACGCCGCCGCGTATCCATAGTCTTGAGCAAGCATTGGAATACATCAATGATGATGAGCAGGTTGAAGTCACTCCGAAAAGTATCCGGCTGCGCAAGACGATTCTCGATCGCCATATGCGCGGCAGAGAACGTAAAAACCAACAATCGCTAAGCAGCTAAATAAAAACGGAATCACCTGATGGTGGTTCCGTTTTTTCTGAATCATGAGTTGACAGTCAGCGGCATATATAAGTAAAGAAATCTCTTGCTTGCAGGCCGTCGATAAAGGCCAAGCGACGCGCACGGATGCGCTAGTGCCGAACGCGCCAGGACGGCATAGCGTCTCGGCGGCCTGAACTTTAGGTTTCTACAGTCTGAAAGCTTTTGCTTGACCTGCCGGGAGGGATGCTTGTGAAAAAAGGGTTGTTTCCTGCAAGGATCGGTGCTTTTGGTTCTTTGACGAGTTTGGCGCTGCTGTCCGGAATGTTAATCTGCTTCTTTTTAGCCTTGCCTTCCATGTGGGTAACCACTCTTGGCAAAGCGTTTATCCTCATGTGGGGCGGAATGACCGGAATTGTTGCCGTGTCACATATCCGGGTTGTTAATCAAAAACGCCGGGAAATCCGTTTGCGGCGCAATCTTGATAAGCTTAGCCGCGAAATGCACGCAAAGCGGAGAAGAGAAATCCAACGGACGTATTTACGATCATAATAACACTCCGTCAGAAGCTTTTCGCGGAGTGTTGTTTTTTCGAAGGAACATGGCGGTCGCATAGAGAATCATATTTAATACCACATAATGATATAGCAGGTGTTTTTTCAGAAAGGAAGAGTATGTTCGATGAACAATCAGATACAACCCTTTGTCCATTTGCATGTTCATACAGAATACAGTCTGTTGGACGGAGCCAGCCGTATCAGCAGTTTAATCGCCAAAGCCAAGCAGGCAGGCATGCCGGCAGTGGCCATTACTGATCATGGTGTGATGTATGGCGCTATCAATTTTTATAAAGAAGCAAAGAAGCAGGGGATTAAACCGATTATCGGCTGTGAAGTCTATGTTGCGCCGCGGTCGCGCTGGGAAAAGACGGCTGTCGAGGGTGAGTCCTACTATCACTTGGTTTTATTGGCGGAAAATCAGACAGGCTACCGCAATTTATTGGAGCTGGTCTCACGCGGTCATTTAGAAGGTTTTTACTATAAGCCGCGTGTTGACCGCGAATTGCTGCGAGAGTATCGGGAAGGCTTAATTTGCCTGAGCGCGTGTATTGCCGGAGAGATTCCGGCGCTTATCCTCAGAGGGAATGAAGAGGGCGCCGAGCGCTTGTGCAAGGAATATCTGGACATCTTTGGACCGCGGCATTTCTTTCTTGAGCTGCAGGATCATCAGATGCCTGAACAAAAGCAGGTCAACCGCAGCCTGATCAAGCTGGCGCGCAAGCTGAACATTGATTTGGTAGCGACTAATGACTCGCACTATGTTAACCGGGCAGACGCGGAGTTTCACGAAATCCTGTTGTGTATTCAAACCGGTAAGACCATCAATGATCCTAACCGGATGCAGTTTCCCAATCAAGAGTTTTATCTGAAAGACGCGGCTGAGATGGCTGAGCTATTTGCCGATTGTCCGGAAGCGTTGACCAATACGGTGAAAATTGCGGAACGCTGTCATGTCGAAATTGATTTTAATGAATTGCATCTTCCCCAATTCCCTGTTCCCGAGGGGGAAACTGATGTCAGCTATTTGCGGCGGTTATGTGAAGAACGGCTGTGCCGCCGTTATTCCACTGTGGATGCCGAAATATTGGACCGGTTGGATTTTGAACTGAATGTTATTGACAAGATGGGGTATTCCAGTTATTTTCTTATTGTCTGGGATTTTATCGATTATGCCCGTAACAACAATATCCCGGTTGGCCCTGGGCGTGGATCTGCTGCCGGGAGTATTGTGGCTTACTTATTGGGCATCACCAATATTGACCCGCTGAAGTATGCTCTTCTGTTTGAGCGGTTTTTGAATCCGGACCGGGTCAGTATGCCGGATATTGATATAGATTTTTGTTATGTTAACCGAAGTAAGGTCATT
>POVV01001207.1_pt1 | contig 10183 bp, 7 predicted proteins | sample 1560271 | NCBI WGS metagenome assembly POVV01 (sample SAMN08337232, study PRJNA429181) | Bioreactor metagenome, whole genome shotgun sequencing project. | biome: cows' rumen and soil; feature: anaerobic; isolation source: anaerobic chemostat enrichment culture, galacturonate as sole carbon source...... | reverse complement strand
TATCGACTGTTCTGACGCCAAGTTCAGTAAGCCTATCCACTTCAGGATTACGCCAGCCGGGATAATTTTGCCCTGTATACGCGTTAGCGGCACCGGGGATCTTACGGGAATGCCAAAGGTTGGTATTGTCTGGATCAATACCGGACATCCAGGCATATAAGGCTGTTTCAAACCGCCTGCTTTTCAAAACCTCACTGAAAAACACCTGTCCTTCAACAGGCCGTACTTCTACTAAAACACCAATTTCCTTTAATTGCTCAGCAATCTTTTGGGCAGTCTGCTCCCGTTGCCGATTGCCGGTAGGTGTGGTCAGCGAAAAAGCCAGCTTCTTATTTTCTTTGGTCATAATTCCGTCAGAGCCGGGCTGCCAGCCTGCCTGTGCCAGTAAATTGCGTGCGGTATTAATATCTTTGCCGGTTGGCTGCTGCATAGGATTGTAGGCCCAGGACAGCGGCGACTGGTCAGCATAAGCTGGGCTGGCAACACCTTTGAGCACATTGGTAATAATGGCTTGCGGATCAATGGCAAGAGCAATGGCTTTGCGCACCCTCACGTCCTGGAACAAAACATTATCAAGATTAAAATCCATGTGCTCCCAAACCATAGTGGGCGCAATGACTGTCCGTATTCCGTCTAGCGCCTTTACTTGCTCCAGATGTGAAAAGCCAATATTACTGGCAATATCCAATTCTCCAGTTTTCAGTTGGGTAAGCAGCAAATTTGCGTCAGGAATAACTTTATAAACAATACTGTCTAATACCGGTTTACCACGGTAATAACTGGTGTTAGCCTCCAAAACAACAGCTTCTGCTATCTGCCAATCCTTAAACTTGAAGGGACCGGTACCGATGGGAGCCCGGTTAAAGGCTGCTTTATTAATATCACCTGCGTTTTCCAGCCTGTGTTTTGGCAATATGGTGGTAAACAGCGTCAAATAAGGCGCATAAAACTCTTTGAATTTGATAACAACCGTGTATTTGTCCGGAGTCTCAATATCACTGATCTTATCATAGCCATCCCGCCATACAATATTTACTTTGCGGTTCATGATAAGCTGCCAGGTAAATTTAACATCTTCGGCAGTAAATTCCATGCCGTCATGCCACTTAACCCCCTGGCGCAAGCGATAAGTTATTCTCAGTCCGTCAGGAGTAACCCCGCCGTTAGCCATTGTGGGCACATCCACAGCCAGGTCCGGCAGCCATTCGCCCTTATCTCCGGTAATTACCAAACCACTAAAGAGCAGTCTGCCTACTTCAGCGGTAGATAAAAAATCAGAAAGAAGTGGATTTAACGTGTTCGGTTCCTGTAAACTGCCATACTTTAACTGTCCACCCTGCTGAACAGCTATCTTTTTGTTCTCAGACGGCAGGGACTGTTTGTCGGAACCGCACCCGGCAGCAACTACCGTCAATAAGGTTAAAAGTAAAATCATTAACTTACGCATCTGTAGTACATTTCCCCTCATTACCTGCTAATACATCTAGATTTTGCTTCATAGGGACTCTCAGTTTTCACAAACGGGAGCTAAGACTGTTTATAACCCCCTGGATAAGGGCGACTAACCTTCTGATGGGGTTTTAAAACCCCACCTGAAGCTAAGTCTGCTTTATCGGCCATACAATTCCTGATAGCGTTTTTTGTTATGCATTACTTTTTCGACATACTCTCTGGTTTCCTTGAAAGGGATCTGCTTTATATCAGCAAAATCTTCCGACCAGCCGTACCGCTGCATCCATTGCTTCACATTGCCCCGTCCGCCGTTATAGGCTGCGAGATACAATACTTCATTGTCGTGAAATTCTTTTTTTAATGAAGCTAAATACCAAGTACCAAACCGGATATTAATATCCGGATCAGTAAGATCGGCTATCATAAATTTTTCATGGTTAAGCTGTTCGGCAATCCAGCGGCCAGTATCAGGCATAATCTGCATCAATCCCAAAGCGCCTTTCGGCGAGCAGGCTTCAGTAATAAACTTACTCTCTGTTTTGATAACACCGGCCACTAAAAACGGATCAATATCCTGTTCTAAGGCATACGTATATATGGCTTCCTGGTATAAAAACGGATACAAAAATTTTTTTTGAAACCAGTCGCCGGTGTATGCCGTATATATCCCGGCGACAGTTAACAAAAGACCGATGAGCAGGACTTTAAACCAAGTCCGGATACGCAATAAAATCACTCCGCACTAAAAATCGCTGTATTAAAGATATGTTTGGTTGGTAAGAAAAATACCGTCAGCTTTGTTGCAAAAGCTTTATCCTCTGCCAGGCTGCAAGCACCTGTGCTTTGGTATTTTCAAGGGTGCCGTTATTGTCAATAATAACGTCCGCATAATTCAATTTTTCACGCAAAGTCATTTGTGCCTGGATTCTTGCCACGGCATCTTCATAACTAATATTGTCACGCAGTTTTAGCCGGGCAAGCTGAGTTTGTTCGTTAACAAAGACCACCCATACACTATCTGTTTTGTGATGCCAAGCCACTTCGATTAATAACGGCGCATCAAGCACAGCTACCGTACAGCCATTCTGCTCCGCCCTAATAATGGCAGCCATTGTTTCGGCCTCAATACGCGGATGGGTGATTTGTTCTAAATCAAACCGTGCCTGACTGTCAGCAAAAATAATTTGCCCTAAACGTTTGCGGTTGATTTCCCCGCCAGGCTCAATAATACCGTCGCCAAACCGCTTAATAATTTCCTGCCAGGCCGGCTTTCCGGGAAGAGTAACTTCCCGCGAAAGGTGGTCGGCATCAATAATAGCTGCCCCCAGCTTGCCGAGCATTTTGCTTACCGTACTTTTGCCGCTGGCAATCCCGCCGGTTAATCCAATGACATACATAAGGCTTCCTCCGGTTACTTTTGGCAATTAGGACAATAATGAGTGCCACGCCCCCCTACTTCTTTGCGGGCAATAATAGCGCCGCAGCGATGGCAGGGTTGATTGGCACGACCATACACATGGAGGTGGTGCTGGTGGCTGCCGCTTTGGCCTGCACCATCGCGATAATCGCGAAAAGTGGTGCCGCCATGGGAAATTCCGTCAGCGATAACCTGGTTTATTGCCTGGTAAAGATATTTTGCTTCAGTTTCATTAATACTGCTGGCTATTCGGTCAGGGTCGATGCCGGCAATGGCCAGCGCTTCATCAACATAGATATTTCCCAGACCGCCAACCAGCTTCTGGTTTAATAACACCGGTTTAATTTTAGCCTGGCGTTTTTTCAGCATACCGGCAAAATACTCCAGGGTAAACTCCTCGGACAGCGGTTCCGGCCCCATGGAAGCCAGACCGGCAATGCGCCATAATTCAGCCTGAGGCATCAAATATAAAGTTCCTAAAGTACGTGTATCGGCATATAACAGTGCATCGCCATTATCAAGGAAAAACAGGATATGCGTAAATTTATCATATTCTCTTCCCGGGGCTATATAATACAAACGTCCGGTCATTCGTAAATGAATAACAAGCACCAAGCTGTTGTCAAGGTAAAACAGCAGATATTTACCCCGCCGTACCAGCTTTTCAACTGTCCGGTCAGTGAGTACCGCCTGAAATTCTGGTGCTGTCGGCCACTTGATCAGGCGCGATAATTTTATATCAACACGGGTAATTTTCCGCCCTTCAATCTTATTAGTAAGTGTCCGGCGAATTGTTTCAACTTCTGGCATTTCCGGCATGGTACACACTCCCTTTTATTTGGCCTGAGCCCAATTACTGCCGGTCTTTACTTCGGCTACCAGCGGCACATCAAGTTCTACTGCCTGTTCCATTGCTTGTTTCACAAGCGCTGCCACCTGATCAAGCTCGTTTTCTGTTACTTCCAATACTAATTCATCATGAACCTGCAGCAATAGCCGGCTTTTGAGCTGCTTTGCCTTCAGTGCGGCATACACCTCATTCATGGCAATCTTGATAATATCGGCAGCTGCTCCCTGAATAGGGGTATTCATAGCTGTTCGTTCGGCAAAGGAGCGCTGATTAAAGTTGCTGCTGTTAATATCCGGCAAATGACGGCGCCGCCCAAACAAAGTCGTGACATAGCCATCGCGGTGAGCACCGGCAACAACTTCATCAATATATCTTTTCACACCTTGATAGTTAGCAAAATAACTTTCAATGTAGTAACTGGCTTCTTTGCGGCTGACACCAATATCACGCGCCAGCCCGTAATCGCTTATGCCATAAACAATACCAAAATTGACGGCCTTGGCTCTGGCCCGCATCTCCGGCGTAACTTCCACCATCTCTATACCAAAGACTTCCGCTGCTGTCCGGGTATGTATATCCTGATTATGGCGGAACGCTTCCAGCAAACTGGCATCACCAGCCATATGGGCCAGTACTCTGAGCTCGATTTGCGAATAGTCGGCAGACATAATATACTGGTAGCCTTCGCCGGGAACAAATAATTCCCGGATTTTCCGCCCAATATCGGAACGGATAGGAATATTCTGCAGGTTGGGCTCAGAGCTGCTCAACCTGCCGGTTGCCGTAACCATTTGATTAAAGGTAGTGTGAATTCTGCCTGATTCAGGATGAATTAACCCTTCCATACCATCAAGATAGGTTGATTTAAGTTTGGTCAGCATACGGTATTCCAGCAGCTTATCAATTAGCGGGTGCTGTCCTGCTAATTTTTCCAGTACCTCTGCGTCAGTAGAGTAACCTGTTTTTGTCTTTTTAATAATAGGAAGCTTGAGTTTTTCAAATAAAATAACGCCCAACTGCTTGGTGGAATTGACATTGAATTGTTCATCAGCCAAGAGGTAAATTTCATCGATCAGCTGATCTACTTTACCGGTAATACTTACCGCCATCTCCCGCAGGTAGCTGCGGTCAACACTAATACCGGCAACCTCCATCGCTGAAAGAGCTTCGACAAGCGGCATCTCAACTTCCTCAAACAGTTTGTTCAAGCCGGTATTTTCCAATTGCGAAGCAAGTACTGCTTGCAACTGTCCGGTAATACCACTGGCCCAGGCAGCAAACTCCGGCTTCAACGGCAAGTTTTTGTCTCCGGCAGGTAAAATCACATTTTGCTCCAAATATTTTTTGGCCAAAACATCCAGCGGATAAGCAGAAGCCGTAGGGTCCAGCAAGTAGGCGGCAATCAGGACATCTGTTACTTGAGCCTGCACCAGCGTCCCTCTTGCCTGACAGGCATTATACAGCTTTTTAGAATCATAGGCAACTATCGTTACACTGCTGTCGGCCAACAAGTCAAAAATGCCGTCCCAGCCTTCTGCCTCTGCGGGAATGTAGACGGTTTCTTCAGCACAAGTGAGAGCAAGGCCAATAAGTCCGGCTAATGGTGAGTGTCCTGGCGATACCGGATAGCAGCTCATGCGCCCCTGTTGCCTAACCTTGGCACAAACGGCAGCAACCTCTGCCCGGCTGGCGGCGATAGCAGGCGCACTTAGCTCAACAGCCGGCGATTGAATCTCGCCGGCATCCCTGCTGCTGATTCCCGGAAACAAGGTGTCCACTTTTGCCAACAGGGTTTTGAATTCAAATTTAGCAAACAATTCTTTTACAGTCTGCGTTTCTGGATGAATACCAAAATTTTCCGGGATAAACTCCATATCCATGTTGCAAACAATAGTAGCCAACTGTTTTGATAAAATTGCCTGGTCGGTAAATTGACGCAGATTTTCCTGCAGTTTTTTGCCTGAAACCTGGTCAATATTGGCTAAGACATTTTCCAGTGAACCGAATTGGGCCAGCAGCTTTCCTGCCGTTTTTTCGCCAACACCGGGTACACCCGGTATGTTGTCAGAGCTGTCTCCCATCAGACCTTTCATATCAATAATCTGGGCCGGAGTCAAACCGTATTTTTCTTTGAGCGCAGCCGTATCCATGGTCTCCATATCTGAGATGCCTCTTTTGGTAAGCAGCACCTTGGTCTCCGGCCCGATAAGCTGGAGAGCATCACGGTCACCGGTTACAATAAGCACCTCATAGCCTTGTCTGGAAGCCTTTGCTGCCAGTGTGCCGATAATATCATCGGCCTCAAAGCCCGCCTCTTCAATTGTCGTGATGCCAAACGCCTGTAACAGCTCGCGAAGCAAGGGGAACTGTTCGGACAGTTCTCCGGGAGTAGCCTGACGTTGAGCCTTGTACTGTGAGTAAGTTTCTGTCCGGAAGGTCACCCGTCCTTTATCAAAAGCCACCGCTAAAAAATCCGGTTTGTAGTCTGCCAGCAATTTTACAAGCATGGTTGTAAATCCATATACCGCATTGGTATGCAGCCCGTCAGCTGTACGCAGCATTGGCAGCGCATGAAATGCCCGATGAACCAGACTGCTGCCGTCAATTATAATAAATCTTTGGGGCATAAGCCCACCACCTTATATTCTAATATTGTCCAATCTACTTTTATTGGCTATTAAACACAAAATCCCTTCTCTATTTTCCTAAATACCTGCTAACATTATGTAATAGTTTGCTAAAGAAAACACAGCTTGCGCCGAGCCTTTGGCGAAAGCGGAAGCCGATGCTGCCCTTATCCTGCTTTTAAGAAAGTTATACTTTCTGTTAGGATAAGAAAAACGTTGCCACGCTACTGCTTGCCATGACAAAGACCGGAGGTCATGGCAAGTGTCAACGTGACAACGCTATGGGAGGTTATATTAATTTGCGTTAAGGATAAGTAAGCTCTAAGGTCTTAGCCGCTTCATTCAAATACACATAAGCATCAAAGTAACGATTTATATTCGTAATTTTAATGTAGGGCACTGCTGCGACCATCTCAACCGGAACATTAACACTCTGCCCTTTATCGTTGATGGTTAGCTTATGTTCTTTTTCATTCCATTCAAACTTATGTTCCATCATTTCTGCTAACGAGAGCGCCGGTACTGCCAAAATCCCCTGAATTCTAAGCACTTCCAAATTCACCGGTTGTTCGTTCAAAAAAACCTTTAATTTATCAAAATTCCAGGAATTTTCTTCTGAGTGCCAGCTCTGCTCACCGCTAAACAACGCTGCTATACTGGCGGCTGAAACAAATACCATACTGCCACTGGCAATGCCTGGTACACTGACTGCTTCATTCCGGGCAGTTTTAGTTTTTTCATCCCAGTGTATTTTCTGTTTCAGCGCCTCGGCAAGTGAATAAAGGGGAATGTAGGGAACTTCCTGCACAATCAGCCCGCGTGAGGTTAGCAGACTGCCATTCACTCTAATAGGAAATGGTTTGGCGATAACTACCTGCTTGTCACTGGGTTTGTTGAGTATATTTCGCAGAAATTCATCACTGACAAAATCGTTTAGGTAATAGGTATTAAGCTTGTTTCTTATATCCCGCACGGTTATACTGCCATAATTATAGACATCAGGATATACTGACAGCAATATCTGGCCGGTGGTATTTGTCCGGACCTTTATTCGGTCATAAGTGATCCGTACCGGTGTACCATAGCTCACCTTGTCAAAAAGCTCTTCCACATCTTCTTCGTACATACGAATACAGCCATTAGATACGGCTGTTCCGATAGACCAAGGCGCGTTTGTACCGTGAATGCCATAGGTATGCCAAATTCCTATCCACCTGTATCCCAGCGGATTAGCCGGGCCTGTGGGCACCACTATCCCCTTCTGATCCGGCGGATACCAGGCAGGATTTACTTCCTTGCAAATAATAGAATAATTCCCAAGCGGAGTTGGGGTAGCCGGCTTGCCGATAGCTACCGGAAACTCCTTCAGCAAATTATCTCCCGAGAATAATTCTATTGTCCGGCTGGGCAAATTCACGATAAGACTTGGTGCAACCAGCTCGGCACTCGGTTTGGCATAGCCGATAGATACTGTTAGCAACAAAAACACATACAGCCACAAGGTAACCCGGAGTAACACTTAGCATCCCTTCTTCACATCGTTTTTTGTAGCAATATCATAATATGAAGAATGCAGGCTCAGATATTACCCCTTAAGCCAGCCTTTAACCTATAATTTTTTAACATACTTACTGAAGATTAAGTATCTGTTGGTGTACCACTCGTAACCGCCGGTGGCGTTCGTCAACAATCGGAAGATAGATGTGAATCTGTGCACCTGTATTGCCAGCAGGTAATGGATTGATATTGATAAAGCCACCATGTTCACTAATAATCCGGTGAGCTACCGGCAACCCCAGTCCCATATGTTCAAGTTTGGTGGTATAAAACGGTTCAAATACCCGGGACAAAATTTCCGGCGAAACGCCGGAGCCTGTATCACCGATGGCGATGACAAGCATACTTAGCTCAGAGTTAATCCAGGATTTTACTGACAGTACGCCCTTGCCCGGCATTGCTTCTATGGCGTTTTGCATAATGTTAACAATAGCCTGTTTGATTAAATTACTGTCAACACTGAGCAGCGGCAGATCAGCAGCCAGCTGTTTGTCAATGTCAATCTGTTCACCACCAAGCTGTTTGAAGGTCAATAGCAAGGCTTCTTCAATGACGCGGTTTATGTTGATGCTGTTTTCTTTGTTCACAGGCGGCTTAGCAAACAAAACAAGGTCTTTTACCACATTATTGATGCAAGATACCTCATCCAGCATCATCTCCAGCACATCACGCCCCACCGTATATTGATCATCTTCCAGCCGGCCGAGCATTACCTGCAAATACCCGCTTATGGTTGTAAGAGGAGTCCGCACATGATGAGCCACTCCGGCTGCCAATTCGCCTAAAGACATAAGCATCTGCGTTATCTGTATCTGCTTTATCGCGGCCCGTACGGCAGATAAGTCCTGGATAATAACAATTAAGCCGTTTGTTTCCCGGGCAGCGCCTCTAAGCCTTAGTGTATCAATATGAACATAAACAAACTGATCTTTGACTTTTAGCTTTAAATTTGCAGTATATAAATCCTCATATTCATCCATATGAAATACCTGCAAAAACTTTTCACCATGATGTTTAAATACATCGTCTACCCGTCTACCTATGGATTTACTCCTGTCAATACCACAAATCTTTTCTGCTTCACGATTGAGATTTTTCAACTTAAGCTCATTGTCTATGAAAATAATTCCTGTGGTGGTTTCAAAAGAATCTTGACAGTCATCCTCTCTGGGTAAGTACACTACGTTATTATCGAGAGCTTCTGCCGCAGACATTGTCGATCGCCTCCTAGTGACCAGCTTTACCTTTGGTGCTGTTAAACATTCTTGTAAATTATTGTAATTCCTGCTAAATTAGCCTAATTAGTTTTCGTAAAAAACCGACACTTTTTCAAGCTTCCTTGTCGAAATTAATAGCTGGAAACCAACAACCCTTGACCTGCTTACGGTTGGAGCGCCGCCTAATTCGACACGATGACTTATTTACCTAAGGTTATCCTGCTTATTATTCAACATAATTAGGGCTGACACTTCACTTAATTTACAATATTTGTAATAAAAAACACTAAATTACAAATATTTCCATTTATATTTTAACCTGCAACAATAGTAAAAGGCAGTGTTCCGGGCAAATTATGCCTTGGCTCACTGCCTTTTACTTAGCAATATATAATATCCAAAAGCTATCGTATACAATTCTTATTTTAGCTAAATAATCGCTGCCAGAATGATTTTTGCTTGGTAGGTTCTTTTTCTTCCGCCAGTTGTTGCAACCGGGCATCTACCAATTGAAAATGTTCGGTGAGTTCCGCTTCCATACGCTCCTCAAGTTTAGAAACTTCTTGCCTTAAATCATGCAATTCTTCCTGCTGTCCGTTTACAATACTAATGGTAGCTGCAATTTGCTGTAAAGCCTGGTTTTGTGAAGCAATAACCGCCATAATGGTAGAACCTTCAACCTGAGCTATTGGCGATAAGGCTTGCGATTGGACCAATTCTTCCTCTTGCGGAGCTGTTGCGCTGCCGTCCTGCGATTCGGCATCGACTTCAATAAATCTTGCAAACCGCCTATTGAGATCACGAGCAATGTCATCTGCATTTTTATTTTGGTGCATACCTTTCGCAATAGCCTGGAACACTTCAACGGCTTCAGGGTAAAAACGTTTCTTTTTCCCTTCGCCGGTAGCCGGCAAATAATCCATAAATAAATCGCGATAATACCGTAAAGTGCTTTGCGGAATACCAATTTCCTGCGATATGTCTTTGATGCTAAGCAATTCTGTCATAAAACCACCCTCCATGTTTTTGTAGTTGCGATTATATTCGCGCTTGCAGGGTGGTT
>POVV01001206.1_pt1 | contig 10185 bp, 8 predicted proteins | sample 1560271 | NCBI WGS metagenome assembly POVV01 (sample SAMN08337232, study PRJNA429181) | Bioreactor metagenome, whole genome shotgun sequencing project. | biome: cows' rumen and soil; feature: anaerobic; isolation source: anaerobic chemostat enrichment culture, galacturonate as sole carbon source...... | reverse complement strand
TTCTTTATTCCGGGCAATATTACCCAGACAAAAGAACAGAAGATTATGTAAACTATCTCACAAAATAAGGATTGATTATCAATAAATTAAAAGCAATTATTTACATAATCTTTTTGTTTACATAAACAGAATTATGTAAAGGTTGACATAATTCAGTAAAAGCAAAGGGCGTAACGGTGCTGTGCTTTAGGTTTTCTGGTAACTGGTCGCAAATTGCGACCAGTTCAATCCATTCCGTTTTTGTTAACTCAAACATAAAGTCAGAAGGGAATCTTTCAATATTTCTTCTGACCTGTTCTTTAAGCCTTTTGGTCTGCACATTGTACATTTCAGCTAGGTCAAAATCCAACATCACATTTAAACCTCTGATTTGATATATTTTATTTTGAATTATTTGCAGCTCCATTGTTTTCGGCATTAAGGTTATTATTAAACAGTTTATTATCCACACTCATCATATCTTCTAAGATGCTTTCATCCAATACTCTGGCATAATGTTGAGTCATTCGAGTAGACGAATGTCCTAGCATTTTGGCTACATTCTCCATCGTTACTTTATTGGCAAGCGTAACCGATGTGGCAAATGTGTGCCTACTACAATGCGTTGATAATCTCTTATTTATATTGCATATTGTTGCGATTTCTTTGAGGTATGCATTCATCTTTTGATTAGTTGGTACAGGTAAAATTTGTCTTCGCAATTCGCAACTTTTATCAGAACTATATTTCTGTAATAACTCTCGTGGAACTCTTAGTAATGGAATATTACACATATTATTTGTTTTAATACGAGGTTTGCGAATCCACATCTCTCCTTTATTCCCATGAATAATGTGCTCCGCTTTCAGGCTCTTAACATCTACGAATGCTAAACCAGTAAACGCACAGAACACAAATACATCTCTCACTTGCTCCAAACGTTTGCATGGCATTTCTTTCTCCATCAAAATATTCAATTCGTACATGGTTAAGAATTCTACATGCACTTCGTCCTGACGAAACTTTACAGAAACAAACGGATCTTTCTGCAACCAATCATTGAGTAATGCAATGCGAATAATTTTCTTAAATATTTTCAAATGCTTAATAGCCGAATTATTGGCACAACCCTTTTCTATCTTCACATAGAGTTCGTAATTTCGGATAAAGTCTTCATTAATCTCTTTTAGAGGAATGTCTTCCCTATTCAATTGAATTGACATAAACTCTTTGAGATACTTTAGTGAAGCATCAAATTTGTAGATAGTAGATTGTGAATACTCAATCCCTAAGAGTTTTCGGCATCGCTCATTATGATCGAAATGTACTTCTACTAAAGTTTTACCTTTCTCTTCATCTTCATGATTCCCGAGATACATATCTTTGAGAAGTTGGGCAGTAATGGGTTTACCATCTAGCTCCAATTCTCTGTACATGGTCGTAATTTTAGCCTTTGCCGAATTAATGTAGTTGTTCAATTCAATTGCAGATTTGTCTTTAGCCCTTGACTTTTCCTTGGCTGAATTCCACAAATTGGGGAGTACAGTAGCTTGTAAACTAACTGCTGCAACTCGTTTATTGACTGTAATCTTTAGGTAGATAGGAACTTTACCATCTCGTAAAGCATTTGATTTCTTTACATAGCACGATAGGTAAAACGTACTTTTAGAACAGGTCACTTTCTCTTCCATAATCTTGAATTTTTTTGGTTATAAAGTTATAAATTCAAGCTCTTAGAGATGTTACGCAAAACATTGTAATACAATGAAATAAAACCTTTGCCGCGACCAAAGTGTTGCCTGTTTTTTGTTTTTCAAAATAGGTAGCGAATTAGTAGCGGCAAACCTGCTTTAAAGTGCATTTTTTTGCTTTTTGACCAAATTTCAGGGAATAAAAAACTCTGAAAATCGCCTGATTTTCAGAGTTTTGCTTTGTTTTGAGATATTTCTCAGTGCGGATGAAGGGACTCGAACCCCCACGCCTCTCGGCACCAGATCCTAAGTCTGGCGCGGCTACCAATTACGCCACATCCGCGGCTAATTTGCGTTAGCGGGTACAAAGATATAATAAAATGTGTTTTATCCAACACTTAATCATAAAAAAATAAGGGCATTTAAACTAATATTTTAATTTAGATGCTCTTATCTAGTGAATAAATTCCTATAAATTAGCCTTTAAAGCCAATTTTAGCATGTGTACCGTCACAATACGGTTTGTTTTGCGATCCGCCACAACGGCAAAGGTGTGGTTTGTCTTTGATAACTGAGGTTCCGTCTGCTAAAATTAGTTCTACGGTTCCTTCCACCAATAGCGGCGCATTAGGAATCACTTTGATTTTCAATAGTGTTTCATTCTTTTCCATAATAGATGATAGTTTTAAAAACGTTGATATTAATATAACATTTTAGATGCTAAAAAGGTCACTCTCTTGCTTTCTTTTACATTTTATCTTTCCATTTTTTTTCATAGCTTTGTGATACCAAAGAAGAAAAATCAAGAATGGATAATTATATAGTTTCGGCAAGGAAATACCGTCCTATGACTTTCAACTCAGTTGTGGGGCAAAGGGCATTAACTACTACACTAAAGAATGCAATAATGTCGGGCAAGCTGGCTCATGCATATCTTTTTTGTGGACCTAGAGGTGTTGGTAAAACAACATGTGCCCGTATTTTTGCGAAAACCATAAATTGCCTGTCTCCAACTCCTGATGGCGAAACTTGTAACCGGTGCGAATCGTGTGTTGCCTTTAACGAGCAGCGGTCTTTCAATATACACGAATTGGATGCTGCGTCTAACAACTCGGTAGACGATATACGATCTTTGATCGAGCAAGTGCGTATCCCTCCGCAGATAGGAAAATACAAGGTATATATAATAGATGAGGTGCACATGCTTTCGCAGGCTGCATTCAATGCCTTTCTGAAAACATTGGAAGAACCGCCTCACCATGCTATTTTTATCTTGGCTACAACCGAAAAGCATAAAATACTTCCAACCATACTTTCTCGTTGCCAAATATACGATTTCAGCCGTATTACAATCAAAGATACAGTAGAGCACCTTCAGTATGTGGCCGATCAGGAGCATGTACAGACCGAGCCCGAAGCCTTGAACGTTTTGGCTCAAAAAGCAGATGGAGGAATGCGTGATGCCTTGTCTATCTTCGATCAGGTAGTAAGTTTTACAGGGGGTAATGTAACGTACAAAGCTGTTATCGAGAATCTGAATGTTCTGGATTATGAATATTATTTCCGATTGACAGATTCTATTTTAACCAACAACGTAGTAGAGGGTTTGTTGATCCTGAATGAGATCCTTAGCAAAGGTTTTGATGGTAATAATGTGATAACAGGTATTGCCTCGCACTTTAGGGATTTATTGCTCTGCAAAGATGCAAAGACCGCAGAACTGTTTGAAGTAGGAGCTTCCATCAGAGATCGCTACATAGAAACAGCGAAGAAGTGCACCAACGAATTTTTGTATAAGGCCATCGAGTTGGTCAACGAAAGTGACCTCAATTATAAATATAGCCGAAATAAGCGATTACTCTCCGACTTGACAATAATTAGGCTTTGCCAATTATCTTCACCTCAAGCAGGAATTGAAGATCAAAAAAAAAAGCAGGTAATTGATCCGATCTTCTCCAAGCAGGAACAACCTGTGCAAGCGGCTGCACCGACTACAAATCAGAGGCCCGCGGCGCAGAGTCCGCAGCCTGCTCAACAATCTCCCGTTCAGCAAAGGGTAACACCTTCTGTCGCAGCCAAAGAGCCGACTGTCAGTGTAGAGCCTGCTAAAACAACACCGAATGCCGGAGGTTTTGGTGTTTCTATCTCAGCGTTCGGAAAGAAAAAAGATGAGGAAACGACAAAAGCTGATATAACAATAGAAGTCCTTAACGACAGATTTACTCCACTCCAACTTATCAACGAATGGAAGGCGTATGCTGAGAATTTGACCGAAGAGCTCCATCTGAGAAATACAATGCTCAATTGCCTCCCTAATCTTATCGCCAATACGGTGTTTGAGGTGATTGTAAATAATCCTGTTCAGGAACAACGTCTTCTTGAATATCAGATGGATATATTGTCAAGGCTGCGAGCACAACTTCGTAATACTCATCTGAGGATGGAGGTTAGGATAAGTGAAAATAATGAGAAAAAATTGGCTTTCACGCCTGCCGAGAAGTTTAATCTGATGATGGAAGAAAACGAAAGTTTGCGAAGGTTGAAAGATGAGTTTGGCCTGGAGTTATCATAATGAGAAAATCACAAAAAGAGTTAGACTGAGAAGGTAGAACAAAATAAAAATTTTAGATAAAAACCTCGAAGGTTTAAAATAAATATATTTCTAGGACGAGAGGAAAAATCGTGCTATCTTTGTAGCCTCAAAAAAAATTATTCTCACAATTCCAACAAAGGAGATCTTTTTATGACAGAGCCATTAAAGCATGAATGCGGTATCGTCATGATACGCTTATTAAAACCGCTCGAATATTACCAACAAAAATATGGTACATGGCAATATGGGTTGAATAAACTCTATCTGCTAATGGAAAAACAACACAATCGAGGTCAAGAGGGCGCAGGCTTGGCTGTTGTAAAGTTAGAGTCACCTCCCGGTAATGAATTTATATTCAGAGAAAGAGCAGTGGGATCAAGTGCTATCTCAGAGATTTTCACAAACGTTTATCAGAACTATGAAAAAATATCGGAAGATAAACTCAATGATGCTGAGTATGCCAGTAAGTATCTTCCCTTTGCCGGAGAACTGTTTTTAGGGCATTTGCGTTATAGCACTACCGGAAAAAGCGGAATATCATACGTCCATCCATTTATGCGTCGTAACAACTGGCGGTCAAGAAACTTGGCTTTAGCCGGCAATTTCAATATGACAAATGTAGATGAATTGTTTGCTGAGTTGTTGGCACAAGGTCAACATCCTCGCGACTATACAGATACATTTGTACTTCTCGAATCGGTTGGTCATTATCTAGACAGAGAAGTTCAATATCAGTTTGATAAACACAACAAGAGTACCGGTGCAAAAGGAGAGGAGCTGAACACACTGATAGAGAAAAATCTTGATATCCATTTTATGCTCAACAAGGCAAGTGAGAAATGGGATGGAGGTTATACTATAGGAGGGCTTATCGGATGTGGCGATGGATTTGTTTACAGAGATCCTTCGGGTATTCGTCCGGCTTTCTATTACAATGACGACGAAATTGTTATTGTTGCATCAGAAAGACCTGTTATCCAGACAGCTCTAGGACTTGATGTTGCCGATATAAAAGAGTTAAACCCGGGACAGGCCATCATCGTAAAGAAAGATGGTACAGTTATGTTTTCTCAGATACAAGAGCCTAGAAATGTTTCTCCGTGCTCATTCGAACGCATTTACTTTTCGCGTGGATCAGATTCTGACATATATAACGAACGCAAAAAATTGGGGAAACTTCTTTTGCCTCAAATTCTGAAAGCCATAGATTCAGATATTCAACATACGGTATTTTCTTTTATTCCCAATACAGCAGAAGTTGCTTTCTTCGGGATGACCGACGCATTCAATAAACATATGAATGATGTTAAGCTTAGAAAGATAAAAGAAAAAGGGGCATCTATCACCGAAGAAGAATTGCAAAAAATTCTATCTATCCGGGTTCGTACCGAAAAAGTTGTGATAAAAGATATAAAGCTAAGAACTTTTATTGCACAAGATAAGAGCCGCGACGACTTGGCTGCACACGTATATGATGTTACTTATGATTCGGTAAAGCCGTATGAAGATAATCTGGTTGTTATCGATGATAGTATAGTGAGAGGTACTACGCTGAAACAAAGTATAATAAAGATACTCGATCGGATTCATCCGAAGAAAATCGTTATCGTATCTTCTTCTCCTCAGATACGTTATCCTGACTGTTATGGTATCGATATGTCGAGAATGAATGAATTTGCTGCATTCAGGGCTGCCATCGAATTGCTGAAAGAAAGAGGAATGCAATCGGTGATAGATGAAGTGTATCGTAAATCTTTGGCTCAGAAGGATAAGCCAAAAGAGGAAATAGTAAACTATGTGAAAGAAATTTATGCTCCTTTTACAGACGAAGATATTTCGAAAAAGATGGCTGAAATGCTAACACCAAAAGGAACAAAGGCCGAAATAGAAATTGTTTTCCAAAGTATTGAAAACCTTCATAAAGCGACACCTAATCACAAGGGAGACTGGTATTTCTCCGGAAATTATCCGACTCCGGGTGGAAACAGAATGGTAAACACCGCTTTCTTGAATTATATAGAAGGAAAAAACAACCGCTCTTATTAAGGGTAATAAATATATAAGAGAGCTGATTTTATATCAGCTCTTTTTTTATTCACTTTTAATGTAACCATGTCCCTCTTAGAATAGTCTTATTATAAAAGATGTAAACCATTAAATATATAATATGAAAAGGACTCGGCTATTTCTGTTAATTTTATTCGTAGTAGGTATCAGCAACATTTATTCTCAAGAATTTGTAACAATATCAGGACGGGTTACAGATTTCGACGGAAATCCTATCGACAGTTGCTGGATAGGGCTTAATTATTCGGATTTTTCGCCTGCTTATCAAACGTATTCAGATAAAGACGGCTATTACTCTCTGGAGAATGTAAAGAAAGGGAAATACAAGTCTTTTTATGCACTTCGTCCCAAAGAGTATCCTCGAAGAGATGCAGTGGCGGACGACAACAAACGTCTTGAGTTTTGGGCTTGGAATGTAATAGCAGATCGAGATCTGACGATAAATCCACGTTATCACCGTCTGGAGCTTTATGGCACAAACGCATTCAAAGTCGAGGGTGGATATAATGGCCTCTTTATATACACACGACCTATGAGTGTGGGAAAAGTACTTACATACTCCAAAGAATTGCAGCTAAATAAAGCTAAGGCAGAAAAAGAAATGGATGTATCAGTTCAACCTGAATTTTTCAGAGTGAAGGTATTTATTGATGATAAGGAGGTTGCAGTCAACTCTGTACAGCGTGTGCAGGAATATGTAGGGAAAGATAATCCCAGCATGGGTGCTTATATTATCCAGACAGAGTTACCCAAAGAAAAATCCGATAAACCATATCGTATAATAAGAGTAGTGGGAGAAAATCTGGAGCATAATGAGATGGGTGAGAATGTATATTTCTATGAAGTAAAGAATTACGAGGAAACCCCGAAAAACTGAGGAAGCTATATTTCATAATCAATTTATTATATTCTTGAAAGTCGGATAATTTCAGAACCAACCAACAATTTAATATCTTTGTTTTATTAATTTGCAATAGTTATTTGATCTGTATAATTTTATCTATTTAAGGTGATACTGAAAACCGAGCTTTGCAAGCAGAAAGGTTACAGTAAAAAGAATGTAAAACATGTTACTTTTGTCACCTTTGTCACTTTTTAGGACTTAACATATTGCTGATTCGTATTAATAATTGATTATGAAAGAAAACAATATAATAGTAGCTATATCTACACCTGCAGGTATAGGAGGAATAGCCATTATACGTCTGTCGGGAAATGGATGTATAGAATTAGTTGACGCTGTTTTTAAATCCTTTAAGGCGAAAAAACTTGCAGAAGCAAAAGCATATACAGTTCATTTCGGATCTATCATCAAAGAGAATGTTGTCTTAGATGACGTACTGGTGAGCGTATTTCGGAATCCGCATTCGTTTACCGGTGAAGATATAATAGAGATATCCTGTCATGGTTCTATTTATATTCAACAAAATATATTACAGCTTCTTATATCAAAAGGAGCATCTTTGGCGCAACCGGGGGAGTTTACTCAACGAGCTTTCTTAAATGGAAAGATGGATTTGTCTCAGGCTGAATCGGTGGCAGACTTAATCGCTTCATCTTCAGCCGCAACACATCGCTTGGCTATGAATCAGATGCGTGGAGGTTTTAGTAATAAACTGATTGAACTGCGTACTGAACTGTTGAATTTTACCTCTTTGATAGAGCTTGAACTAGACTTTTCGGAAGAAGATGTTGAATTCGCAAATAGAGACCACCTCAAAGATGCAGCACATCAGATAGAATCGCATATAAAGAAATTGGCAGATTCTTTTAGTATAGGTAATGCCGTTAAATCCGGGATTCCGGTTGCAATTATAGGCGAAACAAATGCCGGGAAGTCTACCTTACTCAACCTTCTTTTGCATGAGGAAAAAGCAATTGTATCCGATATTCATGGTACAACGAGAGATGTTATTGAGGATACGATTAATATACAAGGACTGACTTTCAGACTTATTGATACTGCCGGAATACGGGATACTCATGACGAGATAGAAAGCCTTGGCATTGAACGTACATTTAAGAAGATAGAACAGGCGAATATTGTTTTGTGGGTAGCCGATTGCGAAACCATAAATGAGCATATTGAGGAGTTGTCTCAAAAAATACTGCCTGTAGTTGGTGATAGGAAGTTGATTCTTATATTCAATAAGGTTGATATTATTTCAGCAGAAAGAAAAGCAGAAAAAGAAAAGCTTCTATTGGATAAAATTCCTGAACGGGTTTTCATCTCGGCTAAATATGAGCAAGGAACTAATCAGTTGGAAGACTTATTAGTAAAAACGGCAAATATCCCTGAAATTAGTGAGCAAGATATTATTGTTACAAATGTTCGTCACTATGAGGCTCTCCAAAATGCATTGGTTGCTATAAAACGTGTTTCGGAAGGGTTAGACCTAAAAATATCGGGAGATTTTCTGTCGCAGGATATTCGTGAATGTATGTATTATCTGGGTGAAATTACAGGTCAAATTTCTACCGATGAGATATTGGGTAATATTTTTAGTAAGTTTTGTATCGGCAAATGATAACTAATCAGTATTAATAGGAATTATCTATAATGAATAATTAAGTCGCTATTTTATAGCGACTTTTTCTTTTCTATTTTTATCTTTGAAGATCAATATTGATGAATGATGTGACAGTTTTTCTGTCATAATTGTACCGTTTTTATCAAAATGAAAAACAGGCGTAATTTTGTCAATAGATAAGATATAATTGCAACGCTGTGCAACACCATGCAACACAGTGCAACAAAAATAGGGAGAAATAAAGGAGAAATTATGAGTAGTAAAATGGAAATATCGAAGATCTGCGAATGCTGTGGAAGAGCTTTCATAGCACAGAAAACAACTACACGCTATTGTTCGCATAAATGCAATTCTAGAGCATACAAACAAAGTAAGAGGGAGTTTAAGATGGTAGCCATTAATTACTCCACCATGCAGGAGATAGAAAAGATAAGTGACAAATACGATAAAATAAAAGATAAGGAATATCTCTCTGTATCAGAAACTGCATTTCTTCTTGGTATTGAGCGAACAACCGTTTACCGTTATTTGCATAGAGGTAATCTTAAAGCTGTACAAATGGATGGTAAAACATTTATCCGAAAAGCGGACATAGATAATATGTTTGACAATGTTGAGGAGTATGAATATAGAGCCAAGCCAGCTAAAGGGCCTAAATCTTTAACCGAACTATATACAGTAGCTGAGATTAAAGAAAAATTCAATATTAAAGAGTCATGGCTTTATAAGATTGCCAGAGAGAATAATATCCCTAAAACATTGATCCGAGGTAAATCATATTTCAGTAAAGAGCATATCGATAAATACTTTGAAAAGAAAGGCTTTAACGAAAGTCAGGATATAAAAGAATGGTATTCAGTAGAAGACATTCAAGAGAAATATCATCTATCTACGGCAGCCATATATAGTTTTGTATCTGAGCAGAATATCCCACGAAAGAAAGATGGTCGTAAAGTTCAGTATTCTAAGAAAGACTTTGATCTAGCCAAAGGTTATGAGCAGTCTCAGGAAGCCGAATATTATACTACAGAAGAAGCAATGCAAAAATACAACCTCACTCGTGATGCTTTATATCACTATGTGAAGTATCATAATATACCAAAGATAAAAGAAGGTAGATATGTGAAAATATCAAAGCCTGATTTAGATAAATTATTCAATCCTCAAATAACCTTATAACTATGGGAGTAAGTAAAGTAGCACTTCGACGACGACCTATAACAGGAGCTAGAGAGAGTCTTTATCTGGATTTTTATCCTGCTATTCGTGATCCGTATTCAATGAAAATGATACGGCGTGAGTATTTAAGTATTTATATATATGC
>POVV01001205.1_pt1 | contig 10192 bp, 8 predicted proteins | sample 1560271 | NCBI WGS metagenome assembly POVV01 (sample SAMN08337232, study PRJNA429181) | Bioreactor metagenome, whole genome shotgun sequencing project. | biome: cows' rumen and soil; feature: anaerobic; isolation source: anaerobic chemostat enrichment culture, galacturonate as sole carbon source...... | reverse complement strand
ATGGCTCCTCGAGTAGGACTCGAACCTACGACCGATCGGTTAACAGCCGATTGCTCTACCAACTGAGCTATCGAGGAATATCGCCAACGTTAATTATTATAAGATAATGTATTTATTACGTCAAGTAGTTTATCAAATTTATTCAAGGAAGTCTTTTAATTTCTTACTGCGGCTTGGATGACGAAGTTTCCTCAGTGCTTTAGCTTCTATCTGGCGAATACGTTCACGGGTAACGCCAAAATACTGCCCCACTTCTTCGAGAGTACGAGCCCGGCCATCATCCAGGCCAAATCTGAGACGCAGCACTTTCTCTTCACGCGGAGTAAGTGTTTCAAGCACTTCCTCCAGCTGTTCCTTAAGCAACATAAAGGATGCTGCTTCAGCAGGAGCAGGCGCGTCCTGGTCCTCAATAAAGTCGCCTAAATGAGAATCTTCTTCTTCACCAATAGGCGTTTCCAATGATACAGGTTCCTGCGCGATTTTCATAATTTCCCGTACCCGCTCGACACTAACATCCATAGCTTTGGCAACTTCTTCCGGCGATGGTTCACGCCCAAGTTCTTGCAGCAGCTGGCGTGACACGCGAATGAGCTTGTTGATGGTTTCCACCATGTGCACTGGAATACGGATAGTACGAGCCTGGTCGGCAATAGCTCTGGTTATGGCCTGGCGTATCCACCAGGTAGCATATGTGCTAAATTTATATCCCTTGTTGTAGTCGAATTTTTCTACAGCCTTAATTAGGCCCAAATTACCTTCTTGAATAAGATCAAGGAACAGCATCCCCCTGCCAACATACCGCTTGGCAATACTTACAACCAGTCGTAAATTAGCTTCTGCAAGCCGGCGTTTGGCCTCCTCATCTCCTTGCTCCATACGCTTTGCCAGTTTCACTTCTTCATCAGCGGTTAAGAGCGGTACCCGGCCAATTTCCTTAAGGTACATCCGAACAGGGTCATCGATGTTAATGCCTTCAGGAATGGTGAGATCTATATCTACTTCTTCGGCTGTGGATTCAATCTCAGCCATGTCAGGGCCTTCAATCAATTCACTGTCCGGGGCATCATCAACAATTTCAATACCTTTATTGCTAAAGATTTCATACATATCATCAATTTCATCAGGACTCATATCATCTGTCTGCATAGTATCCATAATTTCGGCATATGTTAACACACCGCGTTTTTTTCCTTTATGCAATAGCTCATTGACATGCTCGCCTGAAGTATTTTTCTTATCGGCCATAGTTTTCCCCCCTTCCCGTGGCAATCGACAGTAGTTGATTTATCCATACCTGCTTATTAGTGATGCAATTTGCTAATTTCATGTTTAATTCGCTGACTTTCCGCCAGTTCCTGCAGAAAGCTACTATCCCCCATGCGTTCTAATTCGTCGGCCATCAGCCGGTGTTGTTCGTACAATGTTGTTAAATGAGCTAACCTAATGGTTTTTATACAATCATCTACTAATTTGACTACATCCTCAAACTGTATTTCCATTAACATAATATGTGAAAATTCGTTATTGGCTTTTTCACTTAAGCTATTCACAACTGTATTTAGTTCTGCCTGTGTAATATTTTTTTCCATATTATACGCATTAAATATCAAATTAATTATCTCTTGTTGCAAAACGCCCTGAAATTCTTGTGGAAAAATTTTTGCAAATACATAAGGAACCAGTGATAAATCATCGCACATCAAACGAATCAGTTGACGTTCAGCCTGAACTACTGCTGGTGCCGGTTGTTTATATAAGAAGGCAATGTTTATAGTTTTCCCGTTTTTTACATTTTTATCCTTTTTAAGCTGAACTATATATTTTGTTATTTCGCTCCGTAAAGCGCTTTCATCAACAGCAAGTATCTGAGATAACCGTGTAATATGAGCATTGATTTCTACTGCATTATCTGCCTCGGCCAAAATGGGTGCCAGTTTGCCAACAACAGCAATTTTGCCTTGAACAGTAGAATAATCATCTGATTTTAACGCTTGGTCAAGCTGATAATCCAACAGAGACTGTGCTGCTGCCAGTAACTCTTCAAAGGCCGCACTGCCATGTTTCCTAATAAACTCGTCCGGATCCTTACCATCTGGTATTGTTACTACCCTGATAGCTGCGCCTAACGCCCGCACAGTATTCAGCGCCCGCAGGGTTGCATTCTGGCCGGCTGCATCGCTGTCATAGGAAAACAAAAGCTCCGTATTAAGGTTATTAAGTTTCAGGAGGGTTCTGGCCTGTTCTGGTGTAAAAGCCGTCCCCAGGGATGCCACTACATTTTTGATGCCATGAGTATACAGCGTGATAGCATCCAGATAACCTTCAACAATAATCACCTTGCCTAAGTCGCGAATAGGCTTATATGCACTCTCAATGCCGTATAGTACCTGGCGCTTATTAAAAACTTGAGTTTCCGGTGAATTAAGGTATTTAGGCTGAGTATCATCCAAAACCCTGCCACCGAAACCTACAATCCGGCCTCTTACATCGCTTATCGGAAACATAATACGGTTACGGAATCGATCGTAAACGCCATCTCCTGATGTCCGGGCGGCACACAGCCCTGATTTCAGCAGTATATCAAGAGCAATGCCTCTTTCACTGAATGCTGATGATAGTTTATCCCAGAATGGCGGTGCAAACCCTAGTTTAAAAAAATCAATACATTCAGCAGTTATGCCGCGACTGGCCAGATAATCACGAGCCGGTTTACCATAATTGGTTTTGGTTAGACAGGAATGAAAAAAATCTCTGGCTAACTCGTTTACCTGATATATTCTGGCTATTTCCTGATCCCGGGCTTGCTCGCGCGGGGATTTTTCCTTTTCCGGCATAGGAATATTAAGTTTTTTCGCCAAGAGCTTTACCGCTTCAAAAAAAGTAATGCTTTCAACTTTCATGAGGAAATTGAAAACATTGCCACCGCTCTGACAACCAAAACAATAGAAAAAACCTTTATCCGGAGTTACCGAAAACGAAGGTGTCTTCTCGTTATGGAAAGGACAGCATCCCCAGTAATTTTTCCCTTTCTTTTTTAACGCAACATAGTCTGAGACAATACTGACAATATCACTTTCCGAGCGCAACCTATCGATAAAATCATCGAAAATCGCATCTTTCATAAACTCACCTTATCCAGGCAATGAGCAAATTCTCCTGCTGTGTTTTTAATACATGATTCTGCAAATAGTTCCAACATCTGACTTAATTCTGCATTAAGAGTAATATTCCTGCCAAAAAACAGCAAATATAGAAAGTTGTTTATGCATAGTTCAGTGCAACCGTGTTTTTCAGCAGTCACTTTAGTAATTATTATTCAATATAAATGACAAAATTCCTCTTTTACATCTTGACAAAACTGATAATATTTGTTTAGAAAGAAAACACGGCTTGTGCGAGCCTCTGGCAACGGCACAAGCCGATGTTGATCCTGTTTTAAGAAAGTTTACTTTCTGTTAGGATAAAAAACAGAGCCTAATGTGTAAGCTCTGCTGACTATTTTGGTATCCCCCAGGTAGCAGGGATAAATAATTTTTCAAACTGCTTAATGGCATACAAATCCGTCAAACCGGCAATATAGTCAACAACAATGGTTTGCAGCCCCCATCGTTCTTCACGTTCCAAAAATTCCTGTGGCAAATTGCCAGGAGCGGACATGTAAGATTCAAAAAGTTTGCTAATAACGTACATAGCCTTTTTCCGGTCAGGTTCAAGCGCATCTGAACGATAAATCCTGCTAAACATGAATGAACGGAATTCGTTCATGGCGTCTTTAACCCGGCCAGACATAATAATTTCATTTTTTCCATCAGACTCTGTAATAATATCTGACACCATAACCGTTATCATGCTGGAGGGGTTTGAACCTAGTACCTTAGAAACCTTTGCCGGTAAATCTACCGGTTTGAGCATGCCGGCCCTAATACCGTCATCATAATCATGACACAAATAGGCGATACGGTCGCCGTAGCAAACGATATTGCCCTCAAGCGTAAAGGGTTTATTTTCGCCTGTATGGTTTAAAATTCCATCTCTTACTTCGGCAGTCAAGTTAAGCCCTTGTCCGTTCCGTTCCAAATGCTCTACCACTCGTAAGCTTTGTTCATTATGATGATAACGCCCGATAAGGTCACGTAAGGCGTATTCCCCTGCATGTCCAAAAGGAGTATGTCCGACATCATGACCCAACGCGATGGCCTCTGTTAAATCTTCATTAAGCCTGAGGCCACGGGCAATAGTCCGGGATATTTGCGCAACCTCCAAACTGTGCGTCATACGCATACGGTAATGGTCACCTGGAGATATATATACTTGCGTTTTATGTTTAAGACGTCTGAAGGCCTTACTATGAATCACGCGATCCCGGTCCCGTTGAAAGGCTGTACGAAAATCACAAAGCGGTTCATCATGATCCCGGACGGCTTCCCGGCTTTTTGCAGCATAACTGGATAATATTTTAAATTCTTGTTCTTCAATGCGCTCACGAATTTTCATATGTTCAGCCTCCTTTTCTATATATTATACATTATTTCCCTTTATGAGACCAGTTTTTCTCAGTATTACACATTTTGGCAGAGCACAACTCCGAATAATTTGTTATAATAATATAATAGAAAGGGGCGTAACGGATGAGAACCAAAATATTTTTATCCACTCTTTTAATTTTAGTACTTTTCACAGGCCTGGCAGCCGCAGCAAAACCGGTAGTAACAGCTGATCGTACATATTTTGATATTAGTACCGGTCTTTATGTTCTGAATGGCAACGTCCGCATTGAGATGAAAAACCGGATAATAACTGCCGGCCAGGCAAAAGTTAACCCGGTTTCACTGGAAATCTGGGGTTCGGGCGGCATCACCGTAACTGAGAATGATGTGCATTTTACCGGTGACAGTGTATATGTCTACGGCACTAAGGATAAGGCAAAAATTGACGGTGGCGTTAACCTGTCCCGCAGCGGATTAGCTATCACGGCCGATACTGTGGAATTTAACTGGCGTACCAAAATAGCTGTTTTTAACGGCAATGTTAATGTAGCTCAAAACGGCAGCCATTGGTCAGCTGATTCTGTCAGCTATAATGTCAAACTTAATAGTTTCCTTTAAAATGATTTAAAGTGATTAAGAAAATCCCTGGCCGCAACAAAATGCGCACCAGGGATTTTTACTATTGGGTGTAAAATGTCATTTTACAAATTGGCTAATTTGTTTTTCTGAACAATTTCCAATATCCGGTTTGCCGTCTCTTCGATAGCTTTATTGGATACATCAATTATCGGGCACTGCACTCGGCGCATAATCGACCGGGCATAGTCAAGCTCCTCGTGTATCCGCTCAATATTGGCATAGCTGGCATCAGGCCCTAATCCCATTGTTTTAAGGCGTTCACTGCGAATTTCATTAAGCTTAAACTTGTCAATAATCAGGCCAACCGTACGATGAGGCGGTACTTGAAAGAGCTCCTGCGGCGGCGGTATTTCCGGCACAAGTGGCACATTGGCCACTTTGACTTTTTTATGAGCCAAATACATGCTTAGCGGGGTTTTTGAGGTTCGCGAAACACCAAGAATTACAATATCGGCTTTTAGCAGCCCCCAGGGGTTTTTGCCGTCATCATACTTTACGGCAAACTCTACCGCTTCCACCCGTTTAAAATATTCCTGGTCAAGTTTATGAATAAGCCCTGGTTTTAGTCTGGGAGTTATGCCACTGATGTCTTGCACTGCAGCAATCATCGGACCCATAATATCGATTGTCGGAATATTATGTTCTTTGGCCTGTTCTAATAATGCCTCACGCAAATCAGGAGAAACTAAGGTATGACAAATAACACAAGAATGGTTGGCTGCTTCCTGCACTGTTTCGGCAATTTGTTCCACCGAGTTGATATAAGGTATCCGGATAATATCAAATTCACTGGAATTAAACTGACTAGCCGTAGCGCGAGCCACCATTTCAGCCGTTTCACCAAGAGAATCTGATAATGCATAAATAATCGGCAGCTTAGCCATAACTGTCTCCTCCTCGTCCTTCGCCAATTTCAACAAACACTCTGGTAATATTGGTTTTAGTTAGACGCCCGACTACTTCATGCTCATGAACTTTGTTGCCCTGCAGGTTAGCCGGAACAACAACCGGCAGACTATCCACCTCGTTGTCAATAATTTTTTTGGCAGCTGTTAGAATTGGTTCCTCCGGAGTTGTTGTAATTATTTTCGTCACCGGTGTCATAAGTACCTTTACAGGCATTTTATGCAGGTCGCTTCCACCCATAGCCACCTTAAGCACATCTTTACGCGAAACCACTCCAGCTAAAATGCCGCCTGGTTCAACAACATATACTGAACCGACATCTTCCAGGAACATAGTGACAACAGCATCATAGGCGCTTGTGCCAGTGGTGACAACAACAGGCACTGATTGCACATCCTTAACTTTTATCCTGTTAACTTGTTCAGTTAGCAAGCTTAGAGTATTTTTGCCGGTATAGTAGTAGCCCACCTTGGGTCGGGCTTCTACCATACCGGACATCACCAGGATAGCTAAATCAGGCCTAAGGGCCGCTCTGGTTACACTAAGACGTTCAGCAATTTGTTCCCCGGTAATCGGGCCTAATGTTCTGACCATCTCAGCAATTTTTTCTTGCCGCGGCGTTAAACCCAATAACTGCCCCCCCTTTTTGCTGATAGAAAGGCTACATAAGCCGCATTTCCCTACAGGCGAAAAATGACTATATTACGACAATTTTAGTTAAATCAGCAGTATGTGCGGATAGGCCGGAAATGGCTTTTAGTAACGCCAGACGGTTGTTTTTGACAGCCGTATCTTCCACCATAACCATGACGGCCCCGAAAAATGCATCAATTGGTGCAGCCATAGCGGCCAGTACGGTGAGCACACCCTGATAATTTTTTTCGGCTTCATGCTTTTCAACGGCTGCCCGGGCATCGATGTATGCTTTATATAAAGCGTGTTCAGCCTCGACTGTAAACAAACCTGGATCAATAGTCTCTGAGCTGGCATTCTTCGCTAAATTTCCTACACGAATCAGCGCCTGCACTGCTTTTTGCATAGCGATAGTTCCGCCTTCGACAGCCATGGCTTTTGCCCTTAACCAGGTATCATAGACATCATCAATACCTGTTGCTAATACGGCATCGATCATATCATACTTTAACGCTTCATCTGTTAGAACATTTTTTATCCGCAGACGGAAAAAATCTTGTATGTCTGCCAACAGTTTAGTCTGCCGCTCATTATCGCTTATACCCAATAAATCCATAGCCTGAGCGGCTATCGCTGTTAAAGAAACAGGATACTTGGCTTCAATTAAAATATGTACAATACCCAGAGCCTGACGCCTGAGTGCGTACGGGTCCTGTGAACCTGTGGGAATGAGGCCCCGGCTGAACGTAGCCACAATATTATCCATCTTATCAGCTATACTGATTAATCGTCCGGCGGTTGTTTGCGGCAGCATGTCACCGGCAAACCGTGGCAGGTAATGTTCAAATATCGCTTGGGCAACTGCCGGATTTTCGCCATGCAGCAGCGCATATTCACGTCCCATGATACCTTGGAGCTCGGTAAATTCACAGACCATGCCTGTCACTAAATCAGCTTTGGCCAGACGTGCTCCCCGGTTAACGATAGTAAGCTCCTCCGGGCTGATTTCCAGCATCTGTCCAATAGCCGCCGCCAAACGTTCTAAACGCAGTACTTTATCATAGAGTGTACCCAAGCCTTCCTGGAATACTATGGATTTTAGTTTCTCCACCCGGTCGGTCAAAGCTACTTTTTGGTCTTCTTCAAAAAAGAACCTGGCATCAGCCAATCTGGCCTTCAATACCCGCTCGTTTCCGTGGCAAACAATGTCAATATGCTCGGCACCGCCATTCCTTACGGTAATAAACATTGGTAAAAGCTTGCCATCTTTGCCGGTTACGGGAAAATACCGCTGATGCTCACGCATGGGAGTAATAATAGCCTCCGGCGGTAAACTAAGATATTTTTCTTCAAAGCTGCCGCATAAGGCTGTGGGATATTCCACTAAATGAACTACTTCTTCCAAAAGTTCTGCATCAATGGTCGCTGTTCCTCCCCGGCTCAGCGCTAAAGTTTCAATTTGCTCCCTGATTACGCGGCGGCGTACATCCGGGTCAACCATAACGTAGTTTTCGTCAAGCCGTGAAAAGTAATCTTCCACCGAATTCACTTCGATTTCAGCCTTACCCAGGAAACGATGCCCGCGCGTCATGTTACCGGAAGTTACTCCCGGCAGAGTGAAAGGCACCACTTCGCTGCCAAATAACGCTACCACCCAACGGATAGGACGGGCAAAACGCATATCCAAATCTCCCCAGCGCATACTTTTGGGGAAAGATAAATGGTTGATAATATCGGTTAACAGTTCTGGCAGAAGTTCGGTTGTCTGCCGGCCTACTTCCTGGACAACAGCGTATATATAGCCATCTTTAACCACAAACGCCGAAGGATCAACACCCTGTCCCCGGGCAAACCCCAAAGCGGCTTTGGTAGGGGTGCCATCTTCAGCAAACGCTATTTTAACAGACGGTCCTTTATTTTCGCTATGTTTGTCTGCTTGACTGGCGACAACCGCTTTGATGATAACAGCCAAACGCCGCGGCGTGCCGACAGTCCTGACCTCGCCGTGGGCAATTCTGAGTTCCGCCAATTTGGTTTTCGTTATATTTTCCAGTTGTGCCAATGCACCTGGCATAAATTTCGCAGGAATTTCTTCTGTTCCAATTTCCAAAAGTAGATCTTTGCTCATGGCTTATTTACCTCCCTTTAGGAGCGGATAGCCGAGATTTTCCCGCTGCTCCAGATACCCTTGCGCGCACAGACGGGCCAGATTCCGTACCCTGCCGATAAAGGCGGTACGTTCACTAACGCTGATAGCGCCGCGGGCATCAAGCAGATTAAAACTGTGGGAACATTTTAGCACATAATCATATGCCGGCAATACATAACCCAGTTCAACAATACGAATGGCTTCTTTTTCGTACAAATCAAACAGCTTGAATAATAGCTCAGTATCGGCAATTTCAAAATTATAATGGGATTGTTCCACTTCATTGCGATGAAAAACATCACCATAGGTAATACCATTTACCCATTCAATATCAAAGACATTTTCTTTGCCCTGAATATACATGGCCAAGCGTTCCAGTCCATAGGTAATTTCTACAGATACTGGTTTAACATCAATACTGCCCACTTGCTGAAAATAAGTAAACTGAGTGATTTCCATACCGTCCAGCCACACTTCCCAGCCCAAACCCCAGGCCCCCAAAGTAGGGGATTCCCAGTTGTCTTCCACGAAGCGGATGTCGTGTTTTTCCGGCTCAATTCCCAGTTTCGCCAAACTGGCTAAATATAACTCCTGAATATTCGCCGGTGAAGGTTTCATAATAACCTGATACTGATGATGCTGGAATAAACGGTTGGGATTATCCCCATACCGTCCGTCAGCCGGGCGGCGTGATGGCTCAACATAGGCCACATTCCACGGCTCAGGCCCGAGCGCCCGTAAAAAAGTCGCCGGATTCATCGTACCTGCACCCTTTTCTACGTCATAAGGCTGCTGAATAATGCAGTTTTGTTCTGCCCAAAAATTTTGCAATGTCAGGATTATCTCCTGGAATGTCATAGAATTCCCTCCTAAAAAAATAAAAACATCCCGTCCCAGTAACTTTAATCAAGTTACAGGGACGAGATGTTATTCCCGCGGTTCCACCCTGATTGGGCACATAGAAGCGCCCCGCCTTAATCTATTGCAGGTTTTACTCTCTGACGATTTCCTCCTGCGGCTTGGGAAGGCCTTTCACCTTAATACCGGGCTTACACTCTCCCCGGTTCGCTGTACGGCAAGGTTACTTATTTCCCGCATTGCCTCATTGTATACTTTTTTACAGAATAACAAATGTCCTCAGGTTTGTCAAATACTAAAACACATCTTTAGGGAAATCAGCCTTGGCGGCTTCGGCTTCATCAGTGTCATCGGCATCAGGCTCCTGCCGTACTACCTCGATAGTACAACGTTTGAACACAGCCACTAATACACCCAGAGCAGCCAATTGCGGCAGCACTACAGCACCGATGGCACCTAAGGCAACCGGTATTTCAGCCAACACCCTGCCTTCATGCTTCACGCGTATTTTATTGACATT
>POVV01001204.1_pt1 | contig 10198 bp, 9 predicted proteins | sample 1560271 | NCBI WGS metagenome assembly POVV01 (sample SAMN08337232, study PRJNA429181) | Bioreactor metagenome, whole genome shotgun sequencing project. | biome: cows' rumen and soil; feature: anaerobic; isolation source: anaerobic chemostat enrichment culture, galacturonate as sole carbon source...... | reverse complement strand
TCAATTGATTGCGGATATCCCTCATTACAGAAGAATCATGCAAATCGCTTAAACTGATCTTCAGTTTATCAGCGACATACTGTTTAGCCGCATCAATACGAAGTCCCTTAGCCATTTGAACCCGGGCTACCAGATCTCCGGCAGTCCTGATTCCACTCATCCCGGCTGCGACTCCATGATTGATAGGCATGCCATAACAATCGCCTACGCCTATCTACAACCCGTCAATCTTACAAATCTCCACAAGCGCTTTATCCGCGCGGGAGGCGGCATCCAGAGGAACAGAATCTGTCAGCGGCATCCCGCAGACCCCCATGCCTACATTGGGGTGAATGGGAATATTGCTCACCTCGCTGCAGGCCTTCACGAAGGTGCAAACCCGGGCGATATTCCAGGGGAAGGATTGGCTGCTATTGGTATTGACGGTGGGGCCAAAGATAGTTACACCGGCAGCCTCCGCCAGTTTTACCTGTTCATGAGGATATAGGCCAGCCAGCGTCTTGCCTTCAAACTGCAATTGGCCATGCATGCCGAGAATGAATTCTCCGGCCATCCCCAACTCAACGGGGAAATCGGGATGCATTTCCCGGATCTTTTTCACAGCCCGGAAAGCAGCCAGGGCATCGGCATCACCGGAAGCGCCCACAGTATCAAGATTAATGCCATCGGCGCCAGCTTCATACATTTTATGGGCGACAGTAACAATATCTCTTACCGCATGTTCCATTGCCTCTTCCTGAGCCGCCCGGGCAGCGGCAATTTCCCCTGCCGGCAGCAGTTCTGCCCAGTTGCCCACAGGCCCGTCAGGCCGCGTGTATAAACCCAAATTGGGCATGGCACCGTAAAATACCGGTATGATGGTATTGAGCTGAGCATGATGCATGGCGCAAACCTCGTCATGAATGATGCCTTTAATCGGTTTATAGCTATAGTCGATATGAGCCAGTTCTGCAGAATCCATACATAAAATCTTTTCATTGATCAACAACGCTGTAGTTCTGTCGATAGACAGACCGCAGCGCACGGAAACTTTTAAGGTTCCCTCATCATTGGTCATGACGACTTCTTTCCCTGGTTCTACCGCCACAAATTTTGCCGGCATTGTACAAATTTCCAGGAGATGCTCTTGCTCCTCAGCCGTCAGTGGCGGAATTTGACCCCTTTCCGCCGCATCCTGGGTGCCGAGCAGGATTTCTTCCCGGATTTCATCCATTGTCATTTCGGCCCCATAGCCATCTCCATAACGGACAAAATATTTCTTTGCCATAGATACGCCCCCTTCTTCTCTCTATTTTCTAATTTTCCCTTGGTATTACATAACCTCCCCCCTCCTTTCGCGGTTTGTGTTTTTTGCGCAAAGGGTATGGATAAGAAAACCACGGGAATTTTTTTATCTATAAAGTAGCTCCGTAACTTTGGCTCATATGAGTTCCCGCGTATTTCTCCAGTTTCCATTGGGGAATTTTGCAGGTACGGCAGGAATGAAAAAATAATTTATTGCGTAAACAGCGGGCAGCCCGGCTATGCTTCGAATTTTGTATCTGGAATGTTTCATTGCAATGGGTAGTAATTTCCGCTGTGTCGCCTATTATCTTCATACTTTTGATGCCGTGCAGGGTTCCGCTTCTTGAAGGCCAAAGCTTAAGTTTGGCAACAAGTTTAAAAAAGTCGACATTTTTGCGATAATAGCGTTTCTGTTTTTTGGCGCTAAGGGCCATACACATTCACTCCCGTCATCGATAATCGCCAAAGCATTCATATAACTAAAAAACACATGGTGGCTACGCCTATTTGCAACGGGTCATGCAGTATTCTGGCACTGTGTTTCCTGCGCTGTTCCGGCGGTACCCCTAAAGGAACTCCCGGCGCTGCAATGATTGTGCGCTCGGTAATATGCCTGGGAGGAATAACATCCTCCGCCGGGGAGGCGTCCACTATAACCTGGTGCCTGCTTAAAGCATAATCCAAATCAGTTTCCACCTTGGCCGGCTGCCCTTGTTTCCTCAGCTCATCAACTAACGCCCGGCTGGCGGTTACATCGATATCATATACGGAAACCAGTCCTCCCAGTTTGGCAATCAAACCGGCCGCGCCCCGGCCTACCGGACCGGCGCCAATAACAAGCACAGGCTTTTCCGTCAACCCGCAGCACATTTGGTTTAAGGCCGTTATATAGCCCCGGCCTGTCGCTGCTCCATTATCAACGATCATTCCGGTTTTTAGATTAAAAGCAATAAACTTATGATCATCGGCCGCAAATAACACTTCGGCCCCACCGTGTATAGCTTCGGCAATACCGGCAACATCAGAGTTTTGGGTAATAAACGCATCAAAACCAAGATAATCCAGGATACCGGCCACAGCCGTGGTAAAGCCGCCAATAATTCCCTGGCCGCTGGTAACAGGAATAACAGCGATTTTAAGGCCAGGCGCTGAGCTGCTGTCCAAGTCCCGCTGAGCAGCCCGGGCGGCAATGGCTTTCAGACTGCACCCCGTTTTGCTGATTAACTCAACATCATACTGCGTTAGTCCGGCTACCACTTTACTGATATCGTCTTCTTTCAGCCGTGTCATTGTCCCCCACCCGCTTCTGCTGCACCGGCTTCAACCTCAACTGCGGGATAACGCTCAGAATAATGTTGAAGCCGGCAGGCTTGCTTAATCGCGCCCATAATCCGCTCCCGCTTATTCCATGCCGCCCGCATGGTCGCGCCGGTGACGATGAGAGTAGCTACCCACTCGGTTTTGTCTGGTGAATACGTTGTCAGTGCTTCATCTGCTCCGAAAAAATCTGTACACAGGCGAAGCGGCCCGCCGGCGTCAGGCAGGATATGTTCACCCAACACTTCAAGGGTATCGCCCTTTACGTGAATGTGCTCGTAAATGACGCCCCGTTTCGCCTTTATGCTGAAATCCTCCCACGGGGTTCCTTGGACAAATGCCTTACCGAGAAGCTCCAGCATATTAATGCCGGTGGCGTGATACACCGCCGTCGGGGTTTGACTGGGAATCCGGGCATCGATTTCCAAAACTTTTAGCTGGCCTGCATGGAGAATGGCTTCCACATCCATAATGCCATTGAGATGCAAAAAGTCAGCCAAACTTAGCGCAATCTGTTCGAAGCTTGATTGCTGCCTTTTTGTCAGCACCGCCGTACCCAGCACCCGTTTGCAGTCATATTGGGCATCCAGCTGAATCTCGGTTATTTGCAAGGTTTTATATACGCCTTGGTAACCAATGACTTCAAGTGAATAAGAAGGGCCTGACAAATATTCTTCAATCACTGTATCGGCTATAGACCTTTTAACCTGCAAACGCTGGAGCGCCTGAGCATTTTCCACCTTAATTACTCCCACACTCCCGCTAGCGCCGGAAGGCTTGATAATAATAGGAAAACCACACCGCGGCCAAGGCACAGGCGCGGGGATGGAAAGGCGCCTGAAGATTTCGTTGGAAACAATTTTTGAGGAAGAAATGGAATATGCGTTCTTGTCAAAAAGCAAAGGTACCTTTGCGTATTTGGCACTTCTGACTAAACAAGTTAACGCTTCTTTATTTTCCAGCGCCGGGATAACCAAATCGATATTTTTTAAAAACAATAACCAATCGGCCCGATGAGTGACATCCATGACACAGAAATGGTCACCGATTGCCGCAGCCAACACCTCAGGTTTTTTATCAACAACGAAAACTTCCCAGCCCGCTTTTTTAGCCAGATACGCAGCTTCGACTCCCTGGAGCTTGCCGCCGACGATGGCAACTTTCATTATGAATCCCCCTTCCGGAGCTTTAGTGACGTTGTACAGCCCAGCCTGTATACACTTCTTTTGTTACGTTGTTCAGCCGCTGGAAAGGAGCGAGTCTTGCCGAACGGGCTGCTACCCATTCCGTGTATTCTTCCATACTGGCCCGCACCAGACCACATTGTGTTAATACCGGCAGGATACTGTCAACCGTACGGTTACCGTCATCGATATCCAGTTCCTGATTGGATACGCCGGCCAGACCGGCCTGTGGCGGAATGATCGAAGTTACGACATTGGCGCCGGCGTTAAGGCGGTCAGCTAGTCCATGGATACCGTCCACATCCAAAGACGCGGGGATCAGACGGTCGGGAAAGATTAAGCGCATGATTGCAATCATCAATAATTCTCTCGTCCGCGGCAGCGATGGAACATGCTGCATGGGTGTATCCTTCTGCGGTACAAAGCTCATTACCCGTACCTGATCCGCGTCCAGGCTTCTCATGGCCACCAGGGAATCAATTAAATCCTCATACCTTTCCCCGACCCCGGTCAGTAAGCCCTCCTCAATCAGGAAACCCATATCCCGGGCTTCCTTTTTTCGTTCCATTCGTTCCGAGAAACTTTGACCCAGTCTTAGTTTTGCATATAAGCCGGGGTTATGAGTTTCCTGATAGCAGGCATACCACTCGGCACCGGAATCTTTAAATTGTTTTAGTACGTCTTCCGGGACGACGCCTGCCGAAATCATAACCGGTATATCTGTACTTTTCTTTATAGCCCGCACCATTGCTATCAGCGGATCAAAGCCGGCTCCATTATTGCTATAATACCGGGGGTCTTCCCCCATCGTTAAATCCAGTAAATGTACTCCGGATTCTACCAGCCGGTAAGCCGTTTCCATGATCTCGGCCCGGCTTTTATGATAACGGCGCAACGCATGATTGGACTTACGATATAAGCAGAACGTGCACTCATTGCGACAGTATGTTGAAAAATAAACGAAACCATAGAGAAATACTTTATTCTTAAAGTAGCGATTCCTAAGCATTCTGGCTATGGCAAATACGCTGGAGATTTCATCCTCTGAGGAAATTCTCAATAAATATAAAAGCTCAGCCCTGGTCAGCGGCTCTTCCTCCAAAGCTTTTCCCAGTATCCTGGCCAGGATAGCCGGTTGTTGCAGTGCCATCAATCATCACCTACCTATAGAAATACATTGGCTTTTTCCAGCTTGTCAGGACTTAGATATTTAATCGCACTCCGTCCAGATAACTCAGACTTCTTCCCATACTCTGGACATTTTGCGCCTCCTCTTTAACCATCAACAAGCGTTCCAGCCCAAAGCCGATTCCTACCCACGGGACAGTGATGCCCCATTTTTTATCAAGTACATGCGGTCCCATGGCGCTGGAACCTAACTCAATGTCTTTTATCACATCCAAAGTATCGCCATAGACGACAGAACTGGTTACTTCCAGCTGATATTCATCAATACCGGCGACAGACATAACCAATGCAGCCATTTCTTCCAGGCGTTGCTGTCTCTCATTAAGAGGTAACCCCAATTCTGTTATATTGAGCATGGTAAATTCATTGAGATGCAATCCCCCCTGGGATTCCTTACGATAACAGGTGCCGATTTCAAAAAGGCGGATCGGCGGCTTCCATAAGCGCAGCAAATCTTTCCATAAGGTGTACAGATTCGGCGCCAGCATCGGCCGCAGGCACCGCTTGGCATCAAGCCAAAATACCTGGGAAAATAGCGGATGCTGATCGTCGACAGACATTTTTGCCAAAGAGCCCTTGGATATAATTGTCGGCGTCATGACCTGAACGAATCCCCGCAGATTCAGGGCTTCGATAAGTCGCTGTTCAAGCTTGCTCAACAGCGGCCGCTTACTATTGTTCTGAAATTCCGTTAAGTGCTGCCGTCCCTTAGCCACCAACTGCCTCTCCAGGTCTTGAAACGAAAAATCACGCTCGCTGGCTGATGCAAAACGCTTTTCCTGGCAAACCGGACTGGCATTAAGTTCTTTTAACCGTTGTTTTTGTATGGGTGTCCAGGTAATATCCACCTAGATACCTCCTTGTAAAGTAGTGGCGGGGAGTACGGGAGTTTCACCCGCCTGCGCGAATTTAGAGTCCGCGTGATCTATCCGATCCACCCCCCATAATCTTCACGTTAACTGGTTTGCTTATCAGTTATGCAAAATCGATGCCAAGAGTAAGAGCAAAACAAAGGAGCTGCCTGTGACACTATGGCTGCTCCTTTCTATTCCCAGTAATACTATGGACTTTTCACTTGCAGATATTTTTGCTGCCGGTTGCCTGTTTTTCTCTTTCCTGCTTGCCAGCTCCTGGTAAAAGGTGAAAAAAAAAATTACACTGTGAAAAAATCCTTTACATATTTTTCCACCGGTAATCACTAATCCAGACCTTTGCTTGCAAAACTTTTTCCAGCAGGTAGCCGCACCGGCAGCTATCTCGGTCTAATTCGTAAATAAAACCATTCCTGTTTTACATTGGTATTATTCTTGCAATAAGTTTGAAATGAGAAACCAAATTGCAAATTCACATACCCTTCACCCTCCGGGTGGCAGGAATGTGTGAATGACCTTTGGTTACCTACTATCCATTCCCGGCTGCTATGCTGCCGGTCAGGAGGTGATAAGTAACTAAAACGATATTGGTTATGGCACACAAAATGTAGAGAAGGAGTGGAGAAGATGGCGAGTTTTGAAAGCTTAGCCCAAAGTGTTATTTCCGGGCGGGAAGGTCAGGTTAAAGAACAGGTGCAGGCCTTGATTGATTCCGGTACAAATCCCTTGGCTATTATTACTGACGGATTGATTAGCGGAATGAATGTAGTTGGTGCCAGGTTTAAAGCAGGGGATATGTTTGTGCCGGAGGTTTTGCGTGCCGCCAGAGCCATGTCCGCCGGCCTTGCTATAGTTAAGCCCCACATAGCCGACAAAGATATGCCTGCCACAGGAACAGTTGTAATCGGCGCGGTTCAGGGCGACCTTCATGATATCGGTAAAAACCTCGTAGTTATGATGTTGGAAGGCGCCGGCTTTAAGGTTATTGACCTGGGTATTGACATTTCCACCGAGAAGTTTATTGCTGCCGTCAAAGAACACAAAGCAACCATTTTGGCCATGGCGGCACTCTTAACCACCACCATGCCTGTTATGCAACAAGCTATAGAATTACTGACCGAAGAAGGGCTGCGCGACACAGTGAAAGTAATCGTCGGCGGCGCTCCGGTAACACAAGATTTTGCAAACCAGATTGGCGCTGACGGCTACGCGTCAGATGCAGCCATCGCGGTTGATATATGCAAGGAATGGGTCGCTTAAGATATTATCACAAAAAGGAGTTGCTAGAGCATGAAAAGAAATCTGCCGTCAGGTCATTATAACTGGGTCGGCTGCGGCATTCAGCTTTTTTCTGATTTTGATATGGAGGCCATCCATTGCAGCACCCTGGAAGTGCTGGAGAAAACCGGCATAAATGTCAAAAGCGACAGAGCGATTGATATTTTCGAACAAGCAGGCGCTGATGTCGACCGGGAAAATAAAATTGTGCGGATCCCTGTTTGGATGGTGGAAGAAGCCGTGCGCACCGCTCCCAGAAAAATACTGTTAGCGGGAAGAGACCCGGACAATGATATCATTGTCGAATATGGACGGGTCTACGTCACTCCCTTTGGGACAGGCGTAACGGTTATTGACCCTTATACCGGCGAATGCAGACCGTCAACAAAAAAAGACATTGAACAGCTTGCCACACTTACCGACTATCTGGATCAAATGGATGTGTGCTGGGATACGGTAATTCCCAGAGATGTCAACCCGCATACTGTTTGCCTGCACTCCTATGAAGCGCATGTAGCCAACACCACTAAGCATATGTTTGTCAGCCCCGAAAATACGGAAACAGCCCAGCTTCTCATTGAAATGGCCGGGAAGGTTGTCGGCGGCAAAGAAAATTTGAAAGCCCGGCCGATTATTACCGGCCTGGGCTGCCCGATAAGTCCGCTGACCTGGCCTGAGTTTCTCAGTGACAGCCTAATTGAGTTTGCCAAAGAGGATCTCCCCTTCCTCGTACTTACCATGGCTATGGCCGGCGGTACCGGGCCTGTTACTCTGGCAGGTACTTTAGTTACGATCAATGCCGAAATATTAACAGGCGTAGTTTTAAGTCAGCTGGTCAAAAAGGGAGCTCCCGTAATTTACGGCAGCTCAACCACCAACTTTGATTTGAGAAAAGCAACCGCTACGGTAGGCAGCCCGGAGTTAGGGCTAATTAGTGCCGGTGTGGCCAAAATGGCGCAGTATTATAATCTGCCCAGTTTTGTTGCCGGTGGATAGGCAGACAGCAAAGTGTCTGATTTGCAAACAGGTCTTGAAAAGACTGTAACTTACCTGTTACCGATGCTGGCAGGCGCCAACATCATCTATGGTTCAGGGATGTTAGAGCTTGGCATGACCTTTAGTTACGGACAATATGTTGCCGATAATGAAATTGTCCGTGTACTCAGAAGAACCCTTGAGGGTATTCCGGTTAGTGAAGATACTATGGCTTTGGATGTGGTCAGCAAGGTAGGACCCGGCGGCCACTATCTCTTAGAAGACCATACTTCCGACCGGATGAAAACGGCTCATGTACTTCCCAAATTCATTGACCGTGACAACCGGTCCGAATGGGTCAAAAACGGCAGCGTCACCTTTATTGATTCAGCTACCAAGAAGGCTATCGATATTATCGAAAACCACAAGGCGAAACCGCTGCCCGATACTGTCCTCAAAGAACTCCGCGCCATTGTCGAGCAAGCCGACAAGGTTATGACAGGACATAAATAAGCACAGTTGTTAAAACGTGAACACTATGACCGGTCTTTTCCAGGTCGCCATTAGACGCGAGCAGGGCCTCATACTCTTTGGCGGCACAAGAAAAGAAATCCGGTCAACCAAAAAAACTGACCCTCGGCAACGGGTCAGTTTTTTTATTAAATTTCATAGGTTTTTATTTTATAATGTAAATTCTGCCGGGAAATGTTTAATTCTTTGGCCGTCTTGGATATGTTGCCGGCGTTTCTTAATAAGGCATCCTTAATGAGTCGTCTCTCAATCTCCAGTAAAGTTCCGGAAAAGGTAGTATTGGAAGTTTGCAATTGGGCGTAACCGGTTTTCGGCTTACCATTGATTCTGTTTTTAAAATGGGGTGGCAAGTGCTTAAATTGCAGGAGCGACTCTTCACTCCCCACAAAATGCATTGCGGTTTCAATAGCATTTTCCAGTTCCCGTACATTACCCGGCCAATGGTAGCTTTCCAGCAGTTCAAGTAGTTTGTCGGCTATTTCACTTATTACCAACCCAAATTTACTGCTTGCCCGTTTAGCGAAATACCGGGCTAAAAAAGTAACATCTCCCTGCCGCTCTCTCAGTGGTGGAATGTACAGAGTTACTTTGGCCAAGCGATACAGTAAATCAGACCGGAGAATCTCGTCATTATCTATAGAAAACGGATCGGCGTTGGCAGCACTTATGATCCGGCAGTTTACCGGTGTTTCTTTTTTCCCGCCGATTCTTCTAATCACCCGGTCCTGCAGCACTCGCAACAGTTTGGCCTGGAGAAAAAATGGCATCGAGTTTATCTCATCTAAAAATATCGTACCGCCCTCGGCTTGCTCAAACAGGCCCGGCATATCAACAGCACCGGTAAAGGCGCCTCTCACGGTTCCGAATAGCACACTTTCCAGCAATGTATCGGGAATCGCCGCACAGTTAATCGGCACAAAAGGTCCCTCGGCAAAGGTACTGGCATTATGGATGCCTTGGGCAAAAAGCTCTTTCCCTGTTCCCGTCTCGCCAATAAGCATCACGGGAGAGTTATAGCGCGCGAATTTTCGGGCTGTCAAAATAGCTTCGGTTATAGCATTACTTTCGCCGGCAATATCACTAAGACAAAAGTTTGCGCCCGTGGTTTTCGGGTCTTCCTGATTTGTTATCCACTTGTGAATTTCCAGTGTTTTAGCGATGTATTCACCCATAGTCTCCATATTGCGGCCGATTACATACATCCCGGCTATCGCATTTTTATAAAAAAACGGGTACGCGTTAAAAACTATATAGGTTTTCCTCCCGTCTCTGAGCATATACTGGTATTGCTGATCGAATAGCGGCTCACCGGTATCTAATACTTTTTCGCATACATTTTCAGAAAAATCCGGGCAATGATTAAAGGTCTCTTTTTGTGTTCTGCCAACTACGTCCTTCCTATCTAATTTTTCTATTTTTTCAGCCACAGGATTATACAAAAGGATGTTATCTTTTTCATCAATAGCCAAGACATATTCATGAATTTTGTCAATAATATTCCTCAATAATTGATTCTCGCGTTCTAATTCTTCTAACCGGACAACATCTTTCTTCTCCATGGTTAGCCTC
>POVV01001203.1_pt1 | contig 10201 bp, 6 predicted proteins | sample 1560271 | NCBI WGS metagenome assembly POVV01 (sample SAMN08337232, study PRJNA429181) | Bioreactor metagenome, whole genome shotgun sequencing project. | biome: cows' rumen and soil; feature: anaerobic; isolation source: anaerobic chemostat enrichment culture, galacturonate as sole carbon source...... | reverse complement strand
GCCTTTGGGGTAGCCAAAATGGTGCGCCATATGGGCAAGCAAGTCCATATTGTTGTCAGTCAGCCGGGGATGGCTATGGATAAGCTGTCAGAGCTGCTGCTGGACTATGAAGAATTCCGGGACCTCTTTATCTCGCCGATGCAGGCGGCCTTCCTGGGCAATTCCAAAACACTGGTATTTGTTGTTGACACCCACCGGCCGGAGCTGGTGGCAGCACCGGATGTACTGGCCAGAGCCGAACGGACGGTTATTATTGACCATCATCGCCGGGCGGAGACCATTATTCCCAATACGTTGCTGGTGTATCTTGAACCTTCGGCTTCGTCCACCAGTGAACTGGTAACAGAGCTATTAGGTTACTTTGACGAAAAAATTGAACTAAACCGCCTGGAAGCTTCGGCACTCTATGCGGGGATTGTGGTGGATACCAAGAATTTCGCGGTTCAGACAGGGGTGCGTACCTTCGAAGCGGCTTCTTATCTGCGCCGGGCAGGTGCTGATCCTACACTGGTGCGCCACTTATTCCGCGTCGATTTCCAGACAATGAAAAACCGGGCGGCAATCATTGATAATACCGAGATGCCGTATGAGGGTGTAGTTATCGCTGTCTGTCCGGCTGATGTCAAAAATCCTCAGGTGGCGGCGGCGCAGACGGCCGATATGCTGCTGAATATTGAAGGTGTGCGGGTGAGCTTTGTTCTGTTTGAGGTTGAAGAGGGCGTTGCTATCAGCGCCAGATCGCATGGCGATATTAACGTCCAGGTGATCATGGAGCAATTAGATGGCGGCGGTCATCAATCGGTAGCCGGTGCTAAAGTAAAAGATGCCAGCATTGATGAAGTGAAAGCAAGAATTATTGATATAGTAGATAGTTACATAAAGGAGAGTGCAATACATGAAAGTAATTCTGCAGCAAGAAGTGAAAAAACTCGGTAAGAAGGGCGACATCATTGAAGTCTCTGAGGGTTATGCCCGCAACTATCTTTTACCGCAAAAACTGGCCATTGCGGCCACTGCCAATAATGTGAATAATGCTAATCTGCAAAAGGCAGCCGAGGAGCGCAAAAAAGAGCGCGCTCTGGATGAAGCCAAGCTGCTGGCCGCACAGATGGCCAAAATTGTTGTCACCATCCCGGTCAAAATGGGAGAGGGCGGCCGCCTGTTTGGCTCGGTAACGGCCAAGGACATTGCCGAGGCTGTGGCCCAGGAGCACAAACTTGATCTGGATAAGCGTAAAATTGAGCTTAAAGATGCCATCAAGTCTCTGGGGACATTTACCGTACCCATAAAGCTTCATCCTGAGGTAAGCACCGAAATCCAGGTAATCATTAAAGCCGAGTAAATCCAGCTAATGGATGGCAGTGACGGTTTCGCGCTGCCCGCACTCGCAGTGTATACGTGGTTTACCCCAAACGGTCATTGCGAAAGCTGTGCGCCAATTGCGTTTTTACTTTTTGTTTCTAACCCTTACTATTAGAAAGGTATAATTATGAAAGATTTTTTTAACAAACTAGTACGTAGTGGCAACGTCGACCGTGCTGTCAGCAGCGGTCATGGCAACCAGGAAGATCAGCTCAAACGCCAGGTAGCCGCCTTGTACGGTTTGTACACCGGTGTTCTGGGCGCAGAAAAAGTGGTGCTCAAAGCAGGTAAACTGGGAGCGCTGGAACTTATGCGTTCAAACAGCCTGCCGGAACGGGTGCTGGCGCTGCAGAAGCTGGTGTTTGAAGATCCGACAATTGATAAACTACCGTCTGTGGGTGAAATTCCGGAGCTGCTTAGTGAAATCGAAGATGAGCTGGCAGACCTGTGTGCCCGCCGTACAGTAGAAGACCGGATTGAAAAGAAAATTGCCGAAAAGATGGAAGAACGCCATCAGGAATATGTCCAGGAAATCCGTACCCAGGTTATCAAGGAAGAAGCCCCGCCCAATGCCGAGAACCCGCAGACTCTCAAGAAATATGCCCTTTTGGAAAAACTGGAGACCCGCAAATTAACCCGTTCGGCTATGGAGCTGTTGCGTCCGGCCACGCTTGATGAGATCATCGGGCAGGAGCGGGCGGTGGAGGCGCTTAAGGCCAAACTTGCCTCTCCCTATCCCCAGCATCTGATTCTTTACGGACCGCCGGGAGTGGGTAAAACCACAGCCGCCCGGCTGGTACTGGAAGCGGCCAAGCAAATTAAAAAGACACCTTTTACCCAGGATGCTCCGTTTATTGAAGTCGACGGGACTACTTTGCGCTGGGACCCCCGCGATGTCACCAATCCGCTCTTAGGCTCGGTGCATGACCCCATCTATCAGGGAGCACGCCGGGATTTAGCCGACAGTGGTGTGCCGGAGCCGAAACCGGGTTTGGCGACAGATGCCCATGGCGGCATTCTGTTTATTGATGAAATTGGCGAGATGGACCCGATGCTGCAAAATAAGCTGTTGAAGGTTCTGGAAGATAAACGGGTGTTTTTTGATTCGGCGTACTATGATCCTTCTGATAATAATGTACCTAAATACATTAAAAAGCTGTTTGAGGAAGGGGCGCCGGCCGATTTTATCCTCATTGGCGCTACCACCCGTGAGGCCGGCGATGTCATGCCTGCCGTACGGTCGCGGTGTGCGGAGATATACTTTGAACCGTTGACACCCAAGCATATTGAGGAAATTGTCTATAATGCGGCAGTCAAGCTGGAGGTTGTCATTGAACCGGAAGTGCCGCAGCTGATTAGCGACTACACCATCGAAGGCCGGAAAGCTGTCAACATTTTGTCAGATGCCTACAGCATGGCGCTGATGCGGGTGGGTGAGACCCAAGAGCCGGTTACCATTACCCGGGAGGATGTGTACCGGGTGGCTCAGGTCAGCCGGTTGTCGCCGTATGTCAGCCGTAAGGCAGCAGCTACCCTGGAAGTGGGTAAAGTGTTTGGCTTGGGCGTAAGCGGCTACCTCGGTTCTGTCCTGGAAATTGAAGCAGTAGCTTTTCCGGCAGAAAAGGGTAAAGGCAGTATTCGTTTTAATGACACTGCCGGCAGCATGGCCAAGGACTCGGTATTTAACGCCGCGGCTGTTGTCAGGAAAATTACCGGTCAGGATTTGGCCAGCTTTGATTTGCATATAAACATTATCGGCGGCGGCCGGATTGACGGCCCGTCAGCCGGTACGGCGATTCTTTCAGCCATTATTTCCGCCATAAACGGTAAACCGATCCGCCAGGATGTAGCCATTACCGGCGAAATTTCGATCCAAGGCCGGGTGAAAGCCGTTGGCGGTGTTTTTGAAAAGGCTTATGGTGCCAAACAAGCCGGTATTACTACGATGATTATTCCTGAGGAAAACAAGTCAGACATTCCGGAAAGTCATCTGGGCCTGGATATTCGTCCTGTTACCACTGTCGAGGAAGCGTTGGCAATTCTGTTTGCGGAAAGTCAGGAAGCCAGTGCTGAGTTAGCTTAGAGATGAAATTGCCGCGCTTACCCGGGTTTTCTGTGCGATAATCCCGGCAGGCGCGGCATTTTAAGCGAGGAGAGTTTACATGATTGACCGCGTTCCCCCCCAAAACGTTGAAGCTGAGCAAGCGGTACTGGGCGCTATGATGATTGAACGCGAAGCTATTTCCAAGGTATCGGAAGTTATCCGGCCGGAGGATTTTTATCGTGAGGCCCACCGGTTGATTTTTAATGCCATGATGGAATTATTCAATAAGAATGAAGCTGTCGATCTGGTAACCGTAGTTGAAGTATTGCGCCGGGACGAAAAGCTTGAGGGTGCCGGTGGGATTGCTTATGTATCGGCACTGGCTAACAGTGTGCCGACAGCCGCTAATGTGATGTACCATGCCCGGATTGTGGAGGAAAAAGCCTTATTGCGTCAACTGATCAATACCGCGACCCATGTGGCCGGTATGGGCTATGAAGCCAATGAAGAAGTAGCCGTAATTATGGACAAAGCCGAGAAATTGATTCTTGAAGTATCCAACCGCAAGGCCGGCCAGGAATTTGCTTCAATTAAAAATATCATTTTTGACGTATTTGACAAAGTATCGGAGCTATATTCCTCCAAGGGCGGGATTACGGGGCTGCCAACCGGGTTTAAAGACCTCGACAAGCTGACATCAGGTCTCCAGCCCTCTGATCTTATCCTGATTGCGGCCCGTCCCAGTATGGGTAAAACAGCGTTTGTCCTTAATATTGCCCAGAATATTGCCGTTAAGGAAAAGAAAGCGGTGGCTTTTTTCAGTCTGGAGATGTCCAAGGAGCAGCTGGTGCAGCGGATGCTGTGCGCCGAGGCTCCGATTGACGCGCAGCGTCTTAGAATCGGTGAATTGGAAAACAATGACTGGGACAAGCTGGTACGGGCTGCCGACCGGCTGGCGGCGGCACCGATCTTCATTGATGATACCGCCGGTATCACGGTGATGGAGATGCGTTCCAAGGCCCGCCGCCTCAAAATTGAACATGATTTGCAGCTGATTATCATTGACTATCTTCAGCTCATGCAGGGCGGCACAGGCAGTTCCCGCAGCGAAAACCGCCAGCAGGAGATTTCCGAAATTTCCCGTTCCCTGAAAGCCCTGGCCCGTGAACTTAAAGTGCCTGTTATTGCTTTATCCCAGCTCAGCCGGGGTGTCGAATCCCGTCAGGTCAAAAAACCCATGCTTAGTGACCTTAGAGAATCAGGCTCACTTGAGCAGGATGCCGACATTGTCGCCTTTATTTACCGGGAAGATTACTATGAACCGGAAACCGAGCGGAAGAATATTACCGATATTATTGTTGCCAAACACCGTAACGGACCTGTTGACAGCGTCCAGCTGTTCTTTCATAAACAATTTACTAAGTTTAGTGATTTATCGAGGATGTCAGGGTGAGGTTAGAGCATTTTGCCGTAAACAATACAAAAATAGAGAAGGCGATCGCCTTCTCTATTTTTTTTGCGTGCTACTGCCCAATATATATACCTATACAGCGGCTTCAGCCGCATTGCTCTTTTTCCTGGTAAGCAAGGTCGCGCTGGTGACAGCCGTAAAAGGCGCAACGGTAATTAAACCGAAGCTGCCAATCATCGTATTTAATATTTCGGCTGAAATATAATTTAAGTTCAATATATTTATCACCGGCGTACCCTGAGCCACAAACACCATCAGGAGGCCGATGTATCCGCCGGAGTAGGCCAACAGCAAAGTAGTGCTCATTGTCCCAATAACCGTGCGGCCAACGTTCAGTCCGGCTTTAATAGCTGCCGCTTTGCTAATTGCCGGATTTGCTTCAATCACTTCATGAACGGCAGAGGTGATATCTACGGCAATGTCCATTACCGCTCCCGCTGAAGCAATAAAAATGCTGGCAATAAATATTTCTGTCAGATTAAGCTGAAAACCGGTATATAAGAGACTTTCGGAATAGTCCATAACGGCACCATGAATTTTCGACATGTTAACAAAAATAATAGCCAATAGCGCCGTCAGACCGGTGCCTAACAGCGACCCCATTGTCGCAGCAATAAATCGCCTGTCAAAACCATATACCAAGATGATAATGACTGTCGTCAGCATAGCTGTAATCAAAAGACCGCACAAGATCGGCTGGTATCCTGCCAGTAAAAGCGGAATCAGCATTTTCCAGATACAAAGAATGGTAAATGCAAAAGCTAAAATAGCCCGCACGCCAATCCAACCGGCCAAGACAATCAGCAGCAGCATAAAGGCGCCGACAAGCAACAGCTGATAATTAAGCCGGTAATGATCCACCATTGATATTTTATAGACTCCCTGGCTTTGGCTTCCGCCCACTGTAACCAGCGCAATATCTCCTGCCTGATACTGCTTATCGGTTCCCAAAGAACCGGACAGCATATTCATGGCTTCGGCAACCGTTCCCTGGTAACTGCCGTCCAGCAGTTCAACCATGCAATGCTGCTGACCATACGCCACAATACCGGCTCTTTGGATATCGCTATTGTTTACAGATATCACCCGGGCTTTTGCAGTTTCGAATTGTTTGTATACGGGATTTACGAATCGATCAGGTAGCATGAGGAGTACAAGAACTGACAGCAAAACCACTACTGACGGTATAAAGGATTTTGAAGTAACGCATTTGTTGTAATATTGTTTTATCATGGTTAACCTCGCAATAGTAGTTATAAGTCACGCCTGCCGCCTTTTCCATAGGAAAGGCGGCAGGCGCAGCATTAGCGCAAGCCTACAAGAGCTTTGATTTTCTTGGCTATATCGGTATTATCATAGAACCCATTGAATACATCCTGCCCTGTTCCCAAGGCATACACGGCAACCGGCAGGCCGGTATGAGCAGTTGATGTCCAGCCAAGTCCTGAACGGCTATTTAAAATACGGGTAATGACAATTTGGAAAGGTTCTTGGTCATACATGCTGTACGTGGTTTGATATTCCTTATCGCGCTGGCGCTGTTTGTAGGGAATCATACTTACGGCATAAGCTTCCTGTAACTGCGCAACTTCTTTGGCTGTCAAGACCAGCGGCTGATTCTTCATGCCGGCAACAGCCGGGTCGTTGGGCAGCATCAGGCCAAACAGCTGTTTAACATCAGCCATTGCGGTTTCGAAAGGAACTTTATTGTCGCGATATTGCTGTACATATTCATCGGCAAACCTTTTAAATGACAGCTTTTGGTTTTGGAGCAAATGAAGATATGTGTCATATTGCGTGCCGTTATAGCCCAGGGTGAAGCCGCCTGTTTCATGATCACCTGTCACAATAATGAGCGTTTCCTTGGGATGCTTTTTGGCAAAAGCCACTGCTACATTAACGGCATTTTCCAGGTCTTTCACTTCCTGAATGGTTGTATAAGCGTCATTGGCATGGCTTGACCAGTCAATTTTGCCGCCCTCAGCCATAATAAAGAAATTGTTCTTTTCGCCTAGAACATCAATGGCTTTTTGCACATAATCCGCAAGCGCCAAATCGCCGGCATCACGGTCAATATTATAATTGATGGCCACATCGCCAGGGTTGTCCAAAACGGGATTAATGGCAATGGTTTTACCTGAGCGGGAATTTAAGGCTTTTATGTCTTCATAAGTATTGGCTACGGTATAACCGGCTTGTTTGGCCAAATCGAACAGATGAGTTTGATTCTTATCTTTACCGGTAGGTTGTTTAAAACCGCCGCCGCCAAAGAAATCAAAGTCGCTGGCAATCAAGTCCAGTCCAATTTCATAAAAACTGTTCCGGTTGGGAAGATGCGCATAAAAACCTGCCGGTGTTGCGTGATCAAGCGAAACACTTGTCACAATACCAATCTTATAGTCTGCTTGTGCTTTTAACTGTTCTGCAATCGATATAACGCGCTTGTTGTAAGGGTCAACGCCAAGCGCGCCGTCTAAGGTCTTTACGCTGCAGGCGATGGCTGTCGCCGCGGAAGCTGAGTCGGTAATAAACTTGGAAGCATCATAGGTTGTGGCAGCGCCAACAGCAGGAAAATTAACAAAGGAGGGCATTTCTGCTTTAGGAATATTTTCGCGGGTAGGCTTATCCAGGGTTCCGACAAAATTATGGTCAACAGTTCCGTTATAATGCCCCAATGCTGTGGCCTGAGGGAAACTCATGCCATCACCAATAAATAAGAAAATATATTTTGGCTTTACACCTGTAGGGTCGACATTGGTTTTAGCAATACTGGATATTTCCTGAGCAGTCCTTTTGTCGGATTGGGCAGTTAATGGCGAGTATCCTGTGATAAAGGTAATACAGAAAAAAAATACTAAACAGATAGCCACTAACTGGAAAGGTAATCGTTTCTTTTTAAACATAAACTATCTCCTCCTTCTTATATACACCTTAGACTTTCTGACAAACGTCTGCCAATACTATTTACCGCCTGAGCCTCCTTCTTGTCTGGACAAAAAATAAAAGCCAAAATTAACACCAGAGCAGTCAGTGCTGCCCAGATGGAAATTCGGACTTTTCTTTATCTCTGTCCCATATTCTTCTAGATTATACATATTCTACTTTCTGTTTATAATTCCTGCTTATTCAGAAGAGTGTGAAAAATTATTATTTTCGCGCTCCTTTAAACTATATTCTAAATGAAAAAGGAAAATACCATTCTAAAAAAGGCGGCAGCCTACTTCGTAAAAAACCGGAATTTAAAATATGGACTCTGTTGTACAAAAATTGACAGCAGAGTGTACAATTTTGTACAATATGACAAAATTTGCCGGACCGTTATCCTTACAAATGTTGATACAATAAGCTTTGCAGACGTTGGCACGATTTTTGCTATTAAATATAACAGACGAAAAACAAGTAAATAGCAGTCAATGGACAAAGGTACTTGTATAAAATAACGAAAATTGGACAACAAGGGGTAGGTAAAGTGCTGGCAGAGTGTTTTTACAATGACGGAAGAATTAATAATGAAGAGTTTGAAAGAATAGTATCCAAATATAACAAAATAATTCTGCGCTATGTCAAGATCTATTATTTGCCTGGCGGTGATTACCGCGATATGTACCAATGGGGATTAATCGGCCTGTATAAAGCAGTTTGTCATTATGATGAAGCCCGCGGCAGTTCTTTTCGTCTGATTGCCGAGCTTAATATCAAGAACACAATTAAATCGGCAGTTACCATGCACAATCGTAAAAAACACTATATTCTTAATGAAGCAATTTCGCTTAATACCATAGTTGAATCATCAAACACAAAAAGTCAACTCGAATCACAGGGAGTATTTAATAAGAATTCTTCCGATGACCCTGCCGATATGATTATTGAAAAGGAAACCATCACTAAGATTAATGGTGAGCTGGCAAATGTTTTGTCACGCCTGGAGAAAAGAGTTATTGACTTATATATTGAAGGCTACAAACAGCGGGAAATTGCGCAAAAGCTGAATTTGCAGGAAAAGGTGGTAGACAATGCCGTCCAGAGAGCACGCAAAAAGATGGCATTACATATGAAAGAATGGAAAAGTTTTTGCAAGAAGCATAAAAATCCAGGCACCTCCGGCCGGGTACAAACAGGCCTGCTTTGTGCAACCGTATAAGCTAAAGCAGCTCATTTTCAAGTCAGCCACTCTAAACTCCCAGCTTGATACAGACAGGGAGCTTAGAGTGGTTTACTTTATTGCGGCTGTTTCTTTACGAAGCTCCGGTCATACAGTAGAATAATAGTAGAATTACTGTGGCACTGGAGTGAGCGGTCATGGATAGTAGACAACAGGCGGTTATCACTCATAACAAAGGCTTGCATGCCCGGGTGGCAGCTATGATCGTACAAAAAGCGTATGAAATTGAAGACCGCAGAAAAGTCCAGTTATATTTCCGGCCCCCGGGTGGTGCGGCTATTTTGGCAACCAGCATGATGCCGTTGGTGGCATTGCGGGTCAAACAGGGGGATCGGTTATGGGTAGAAGCGGAGGGATTATCAGCAGTTGCCGCAGTTGCTGAAATGGCAGCCTTTCTGGAAAGCGATTTTTTGCCGGTCGATGCTGCCATCATGAATCAGGTGGATAATGTACTGCAGGATAATGCGTTAACTGCCGGGCAGATATTTGCCAGCATGGCTAATGGTTTGCTGGTTACTGATGAAAATGATGTGATTACCATCTTTAATCCGGCGGCAGAGCGTATCTTGGGTATACCGGTCTGCCAGGCCATAGGCAATAAAGCGCAATGCGTTATTCCCGGGTCACGGCTGCACAGTATTGTTGAGACGAAAGCAGCCGAAATAGGCTGTCGCCAGTCCATTGGTTCGCGGACCATCCTGACTAACCGGACGCCTATTATTGCCGATGGGCAAGTGCGTGGGGCGATGGCTATCTTTGAGGACATATCGGTGCTGGAAGCGGTGACCGGTGAACTGAAGGCAGTAAAAGAACTCAAAGAACGCTTGCAATTGGTATTGGCTTCAGTACAGGACGGAATCTGTGTAGTCGACCGGGAGGGGTATATAACTTACGTTAATCCGGCCTATGTTGAGCTGGTACAACAATCGCGCCAGAGCCTGATTGGGCAAAATGTCCGCAACCTGTCGCCGGACGGCATACGCAGCCGGGTCCTGGCCACAGGCCGGCCGGCTATTGGCAATATTGTGGTAAAGTCTGATGGCGTGACGCTGGTGGCGAATGTCAGCCCGATCCTGGTGGATGGGGAGCTCACCGGAGCGGTATCTGTTGTTAAAAGTGTCAATGAGGTACATAAATTAGTAGATAAACTCAATCATGTTTC
>POVV01001202.1_pt1 | contig 10207 bp, 9 predicted proteins | sample 1560271 | NCBI WGS metagenome assembly POVV01 (sample SAMN08337232, study PRJNA429181) | Bioreactor metagenome, whole genome shotgun sequencing project. | biome: cows' rumen and soil; feature: anaerobic; isolation source: anaerobic chemostat enrichment culture, galacturonate as sole carbon source...... | reverse complement strand
TTAATGAAAAATATTTCCCGCCGCGGGTTACTGCTACATGGAGCAGCCGCTGCTGTTTCCCTGTTTCTTTTTATAGCCATAGTCCCCTTTAACAGCTTTGCCCACACAAAGGATGAATCCATATATTTGTCCGGTGCCTGGATAAAGGATGAGGTTGGCTGGCGTTTTTTTAATCAATGGAATTCCGCCTATCCAGCCGGTAAATGGGCGGAATACCAAAGCCATTCCTATTATTTCATGGACAATGGGTACATGGCAACCAGCTGGCGTTTCATCAATGACAACTGGTATTATTTTAATCCCAATCAGGGAAAAGAGGAAGGCGCTATGGTAACCGGCTGGGTTTATGACTCAGATCTTTGCGGCTGGTTCTACACAAACCAGATTGGAATCATGGTAACCGGTTGGCATAAAATCGATGGCTTCTGGTACTATTTTAACCCGAAATCCAACGGTCTACTCGGTCTTATGGCTGTAAACCAGTTTGTTGACGGTTCCTATGTGGATGCAAACGGACGCATGAATGAAGTCAGGTAAACAAAGAAAAGAGCAGTGCTGCTTAAGAAACAGACACCGCTCTTTTTTCTATTCCCCGGAATCTCCAGCTAAATAAAACCGCACGGAAAATCCAGTCAATAAACATTCCATACCATACACCCATGACGCCTGTATTCATCACACGTACGAAGAGATAAGCAAAAGCGATCCGGAACAGCCACATGGAGAATATGGACACCACCATGGTAAATTTGGCATCCATAGAAGCTCTCAGGGCATAAGGAATGGTAAAGGCCAAAGGCCATACGATCATCGCATAGCTGTGGACCACCACCATCCGGACGGATATTTTTGCAGCCTCCCCCGAAAGGTTGTAGACAGAAGCAAGCTGGTCTGAAAATACAACCATGACCGTACACAACAAAAGAAGGATCCCGTAATTAGCGCCAACCAAAAGTCTGGTATAGCGCTTTGCCTCCTTTTTCTCTCCCGCTCCCACACATTGTCCAACAATGGTGATCAGACCCAGGCCTATGGCATTGCCCGGCAGATACAGCAGGGTCACCAGGTTGGAGGCCACTGCGTAGCTGGCAAGCGCCGCCGTTCCCAGGGAAGAAACCAGGCTTTGCAGCGCAAGCTTACCAAACTGGAACATGCCGTTTTCAAGGCCGTTTGGAATACCAATGGACAGTATCTTCTTAATCATCGGAATGTCTGGCTTAAGATCCTCCAGACGGTTGATCCTTACAACATTGCCAGGACTTTGAATCATGAAAAGCATCACTACCGCAGCGGCCACCCGGCAAAACAGGGTAGGCCATGCCAGGCCGGTCACTCCCATATGAAGGCCGTATATACAGACTGCATTTCCACCAACATTCACGGTATTTATCACAAGGGAAACTGCCATGGAAGCCTTGGAGTTTCCCATGGATCGGAATAAGGCCGCACAGGAATTATAGACTGCCACAAAGGGATAGGACAGGGCCGTGATCCAGAAATAAACCACGGCGGCGTTCATGACTGACTCATCCACACTGCCGAAAATGGCTTTTAAAAGGCCTCCCCTGCCTGCCAGTGCAATAAGGGTAACAAGCACTGACAGAACAGTCGTGACTCCAATGAGCTGCCCCGCTGCCTTGCAGGCATTCTCTGACTGCTTTTTCCCAAGATACTGGGACGATATGACAGCCCCTCCGGTAGCTAGTGCCGACAGCATCTGAATGATCAGAATGTTGATGGATTCCACCAGAGAAACTCCGGAAACAGATGCCTCTCCCACTGCCGCCGCCATCATGACATTCACCATTCCTACTAAAACGATCAATATCTGTTCCACGATCAAAGGGGCCAGCAGCTTTATCAAATCTTTTCTAGTAAACATTAAGCTTCCTCTTATTATGCCTCAAACGGGTAACGGATTCCCCACTGTTTTCTTAGCTCATCCATGACCTTCATAACGTCCAGGGTTGCCTTATGAGGCATCTGGGGACACTCTGTCCAGCCATTTCTAATGGCTTCCCCGCTGGCTTCAATCTGGTATTCATATCCTGATATCTGTTCCGGCCTGATGTGAGTTTCAAGCAGCTCCCTATTGGCATCATAAACCCGGATAGACTCAAAATTATTGACATTCTCAACTACAAGGTATCCCTTTGTTCCATATATGACTCCCATACGGTCAGAGAGCACCCGCAGGGAACTGTTTAAAATTGCCATCTTTCCTCCAGGATAGCATAGGGTTATGCTGTTCTGGGCGTCCACTCCGCTGTCTGTCTTAATCACACTGGACTGGATATCTGTAATCTCATCACCAAAAACAATGGAAGCGAAATTAAGAGTGTACACTCCAACATCTAGAAGGGCCCCCCCTGCAAGCTCCGGCTTTATAAGGCGCGGCTTGTCAGAAACCAGATAACAGAGATTTGCCGTAAGGGTCATAGGCTCTCCGATAACACCTGAGTTTAAAACCTCTTTCAGGGTTTTAGCCATAGGCATGTAACGTACCCACATGGCTTCCGTTATCATAAGATTTTTTTCCTCCGCCAGATCGGTCATCTCCTTGGCCTGAGCATAGTTGGCGGCAAAGGCCTTTTCACAGAGAACATGCTTTCCGTTTTCCAGGCACAGCTTCGCATTACTGCAATGCTCAGAATGAGGTGTTGCAATGTAGATCAGCTGAATATCCGGGTCTTTCACAAGTTCCTCGTAAGAGCCGTAAGCCCTTTCAATGGAAAAACGTGCCGCAAATTCCTCCGCTTTTTCCAGGCTTCTTGAGGCTGCTCCCAACAGAACTACCTGCGGCATCTGAAGCATTGTATTTGCCAGTACCGATGCGATCCTACCTGTTCCCATGATTCCGATTTTTAACGCTTCCATGTCTTAAACCTCCGCTCAATTATTTCATATATTTTCCTGTTCAGTATAGCACATGTAAAGAGTCTGTACAATTATTCTTTTGGATTGTCCAGAGGGGCTGACCCTTTGCACTCCTGCTCCATCCTTTGAACCAGTTCAATAAATGCTTTCATCTCTCTGCTTATCCATTTATCCCTGTGATACACCATCTGTCTCCAGGATTGAAAGTGAAAATCCTTCATGTTAAGAGGCATTAAGGTTCCTTCCTTTATATCCCTGCAAATAGTGAACTCCGGAAGAAAAGAGATCCCTGCGCTGCTGCGGAGAAGCTTGATGATGAATTCTGTATTGCCGATCTCCAGAAAGGGATGAACCTTTTTTCCATAAGCAGCAAGGTACTGCTCCAGCATAAGCCGGTAGCTGGCATCCTTTTCCGTAAGGATCATTGGCTGTGAAATGACCTGATCAATGGTTAGACCTGTTTCCATTCCAAAAGGATGGTTCTTTGAAGCGGCAAAAATAATGTTTTCAGGCTTTTCCATCACTTTCACCCATTTTGAATCATACATGCGCTTATCAAGGAAATACACCAGATCAATGGTATTATTGTTCATCATGGTAAGAAGCGCATCAGGGGAGTCCACAACAATGCTCACGTTGACTAAGGGATAAAGGCGGTGAAATTCCTGAATGAGGGACGGAAACAAGGTAGAACAGATGGACTCTATGGTCCCGATCACCAGCCTTCCGGTAAGCTCCGAGGATACGGATAAAATATTTTTTACATGGGTTAAGTTCTTCACCACATCAGCCGCATATTCATAAAATGTTTCTCCCTCATGAGTCAGGGTCGTCTGCTTCCCGATCCGGTCAAACAAATGCACATTTAATTCCCGTTCCAGCTGTTTGATCTGCACGGTGACAGCAGCCTGGGAATAACCAAGCTTTTCAGCCGCCCTGCAAAAACTTTTCCTGTTTGCCACCTCTAAAAACGTCTTTATTTCCCGAAGCTCCATCTTAAAATTCCTCCCCTTTATAATTTAAAAATATTAAACGTTATCTTAAAAACGTTAAATTTTACATTCACACTTTTATATGGTACATTATAACTGATTAGAAATCAATGATTATTGACAGGCAGTTTACGAAAAATTATGATACTCTCAGAAAGGAATTAATGTTCATATGGAAAGGGAATGTAATAAATACCGCGCCTATGTGCAGATACTAAAGGAAGAACTTCTTCCCGCTATGGGCTGTACCGAACCGATCGCCCTGGCTTATGCTGCCGCAGTAGCCAGAAAAGCACTGGGACAAATGCCTGATAAAGTGGTGGTGGCAGCCAGTGGAAGCATTATTAAGAATGTGAAATCCGTGATCGTCCCCAACACAGGCCATTTAAAAGGCATTCCTGCGGCTGTTGCGGCAGGGATTGTGGCAGGGAATCCGGAAAGAGAGCTGGAGGTCATAGCAGAGGTCTCGCCAGAGCAGATGATACAGATGAGAGAATTTATGAAGGAACGAGAGATCACGGTAGAGCATCTGGATCAGGGGATTAATTTTGACATTCTTGTTACTCTGCATAAGGGATCGTCCTATAGCAGGGTACGCATTGCGGGTTACCACACCAACATCGTACTCATTGAAACGGATGGGACCATACAAAAGAAAAAGGAAACAGCTTTAGAAGAAGAAACGCTGACCGACCGGAATTTGCTCAATATGGAGGATATCTGGGACTTTATCAATTCCGTGGATATCTCTGACATACAGGAAATCCTGGACCGCCAGATCCGTTACAACTGGGCCATTGCCGAAGAGGGGCTTAAGGAAAGCTATGGAGCCAATATCGGCAAGGTACTCCTTAAAAATTCCGGAGATGACTTATCCGTCAGGGCAAAGGCCATGGCGGCTGCAGGTTCTGATGCCAGAATGAATGGCTGCGGACTGCCGGTCGTTATCAATTCCGGAAGCGGAAATCAGGGGATCACCGTTTCCGTACCTGTTATCGTATATGCAAAGGCCTTAAAGGTCAGCGAAGAGAAATTGTACCGTGCTTTAGCCTTATCCAATCTGGCCGCCATTCACCAGAAAACCCCCATCGGCAGATTATCCGCTTATTGCGGAGCCGTCAATGCAGGAGCCGGGGCTGGAGCCGGAATTGCCTATCTCTGCGGAGGTGGCTATGAGGAAGTCATCCATACCATCGTCAATGCGCTCGCCATTGTCTCCGGTATCGTATGCGATGGGGCAAAATCCTCCTGCGCAGCAAAGATCGCTTCTTCCATAGAAGCCGGAATTCTAGGTTACAATATGTACATGCAGGGACAGCAATTCTTTGACGGCGACGGAATCGTCACCAAAGGCGTGGAGGCTACCCTTAGAAATGTTGGAAGACTTGGAAGAGAAGGAATGAGGGAAACCAACAAGGAAATTATACAGATGATGATAGGGGTATAACATAGAAAAGACAGCAATTCCGGGGGGCATCCTGGAATTGCTGTCTTTTCACCCTAATCGCTATATCATTGCTCAATCTTAAAGGGATCTCCATACATTTCCCACACAAGAGGCTTTTGTAAAGAATAATTCTCTTCCTTTAAGAATTTCCTTTGGGCAATTGTTCGGCTTAAGTCTTCATGTGCACTTTCAAGTTTCATTACCTTATCTCTCTCATCAAGAAAAGCCGTTAGATAATCCGCTTCATTTCCTCCATCTGCCGGAGATTTCGCTTTATTTATTGCAGCCTCTCTTATGCCAGGAAAACTTTCTTCATATGGAACGGATCCATCACCAGGGCCATGCATTACGATTGCATCATAGTAAATGAACTGACCCAAAATGGATAATCCATCTTTTACTGCCTGATCAACTGCCGGATTAAAATACATATCATCTCTGATTTTGTTCTGCGCTTCCTGAAATTCTGCATCTTCGCTGGCAGCCTTCCAGTCATCTTCAAAAGCTTCCCCTAATCCTTCATGAGAATCCGAACCATTCACTTTTTCAAGAGCTCCTATGTATTTAGCCAGCAGATTCTCTGATTTTGTTTCTGTATAGCCTTTTACTAATTGCAGCATATCTCCCGTTCCAGAACAAAACCCGATGATTCCGGCTGTGTAACCTCTTCCGTCTTCAATATCTTCAATATAGCTGTATTGAGCCTTCCAATCCAACGAAGAATTTTCTGCACTGGAAACCAACTCCATCGCTATCTCCTTCTTTTCTGAGTCTTTCAAAGAACTGCTGCCTTCGTCTTTCTTTAATTGACCGCCGGTTTGGTTCGAAGCACATCCTGTCAAAATCAATAACCCTATGAGAGATACAATAACCATGATTTTGTTAGCTTTTTTATTCAAAAAAATGATCTCCTTTCAATAAACAAAGGTTTACTGACGGCCTAGCGAAAGAAATTAGGAAGATGCTTTTTATGGGCTTCCAATAATTCCTCCATTACCTGTTTCGCTACATCCCCGCTGGTAATCAAAGGATTCATCATAAAGGCCTGTAATAAGGTTCCTCTATCCCCTGTAACAGCAGCTTCAATGGTCAATTCCTCCATAGCTTTCATCAATTGCAGCAATCCTCTTTCCTGAGGTTTAAAGCTTCCGAAATTATAAGGAACCGGGCCTTTTCCTGTTAAAGTACAGGTAACTTCAACCGCACAATCGTCAGGCAGGTCTTTTATGGTACCGTTATTCCGGGTACTAACGGTCATGGTTGTTCTTTTATCATTGTAGATCGAGGTAATCGTTTCGCAAGCCGCATCACTATATCTGGCTCCGCCGCGTTCTTCTAACTGTTTCGGTTTATAATTCAAATTGGGATCCTTATATAATTCATATAATTCCGATTCTATTTTTTTAACTTTTTCTGCACGGGTCCCATTGTTTTTAAAGTCTTCTAATTCCTCGGACAACATTTTATCAGTATAGTAGTAATAATTATGATATGGGCATGGAACCATATGAAGATTTTCAACTTGCTCAAAAATCAAACGATTATCCTTTATATTTGCAACAATTGAATTTGTTTCTCCACTTCCATACATCTTTTTAATCAGTTCATCCGTTCTGTCAATTCCATTTTTATCAACCACCGTGTGCCAGTGCAGATGATTAATGCCTGCAAACTGGAAGAATAAGTCAGATGGCATTTCGTCAAGTATTGCAGCCTCTTCATAAACCGCATTGATTGGAATATTGCATAAACCAACGACCTTGTTCCAATTGCCGTATCTTAAGACAGCTTCCGTGACCATACCGGAGGGATTTGTAAAGTTAATTAACCAGGCTTCAGGACAAAGCTCTTTCATTTCCTCTACAATATTTAATATTACAGGAATGGTCCGTAATGCCTTAAAGATGCCCCCGGCCCCATTGGTTTCCTGACCGATTAATCCATGGCTTAAGGGGATACGTTCATCCAGAATTCGTGCATCTAATAACCCAACCCGCAGCTGTGTGGTAACGAAATCTGCATCTTTTAGAGCTTCCCGCCGGTCCAGAGTTAAGTAAACCTTGCAGTCAATTCCTGCCGCTTCTACCATCCGCTTAGCCATCTCTCCTACAATCTCTAGCTTATGCCTGCCTTCTTCGATATCCACCAGCCACAATTCACTGATTGGAAATTCATCATATCTTTTAATAAATCCCTCAACCAATTCTGGTGTATAGCTGGAGCCTCCGCCAATTGTTACAACTTTAATTTTTTTTGACATAGTAAATTCCTCCATGATCAATTTTCTGCAACTCCATCAACTTCAAAATCCGTTGTTTCAAGTGTGTGATTTTCATTCTCCAACATTTGTTTTTCAGCGATCTTGAAAAATGGCATATATATAACAATCGCAATGACTATTTCAAGTGCAGACCAGATTGCGGCTCTTATATCCCAGCCAGTAGCCATTAAAGGTCCAATAATTGGTGGCATTGTCCAGGGGACCATCATTATCGGTCTGCCAACCAATCCAATGGACATAAGAAAATAACTGCTGGCAGCCAATACTAACGGTATCAAGATGAAAGGAATCATCATCAGTGGATTCATGATAATTGGGAACCCGAAAATTATAGGCTCATTTATTTCGAAAACCGAACCTGGCAGAGCCACCTTTCCCAATTCCTTATAGGTTTTTGATTTTGAGAAAATCATTAGTAGAACTAAGGTTAATGTGGCTCCAGTTCCGCCTACATTAACAAACAGGCTGGAGAAACCAGAAGCAGTGATATAAGGAAGTGCTTCTCCTTTTGCATATGCAGAAGCATTTGCAGCAACAAAGGCTAAAAATATCGGATCTGCAACACCTTCTAATGTCATGTCTCCATGGATTCCTGCACACCACAATAAACTTACTAAAAATGTGTAGAGCAAAATACCAGGTAGACTATTTAACGCATGGAGTAACGGCGAAAAGATGCTTTGAATAAATTCAGTGATATTAAAATGCAGCGGAACACGAATGGTCCAGAACAGCACTAAAATCAGCATTGCAGGAATCAAAGAAACAAAGGAATTACTTACTGCCGGCGGCACACCGTCAGGCAGCTTAAATACCCAATTCTTTTTAATACAGAAATGATAAATTTCAGTCGTAACAATACCCGCAATAATTGCTGTAAATAGTCCCGTAGAATCAAAGCCTGCAGGATCAATGACAAAGCCGTCTGAAAGCTGAGTGGTAATAAAAGCCATTACCGACAAGCCCGCACCGGAAATAGCATCAAGGTCATAACTTTTACTTAGCTCATAACCGATTCCAATCGCTGCTAAAAGTGAAATAATACCAAATGAAACACCGACCGCAGCATTAATCATGTCTTCATAAGGTGCTAAAAAATTGGTCCAGCTTTCAATTGGAATATTTCCTATGATAAGAAAAATACTTCCACTTATGATTGCCGGTAATGTTAAGGTTAAACCATTACGTACCGCTACCAAATGTCTTTGATTCCCCAATCTTGACAATGGCGGTATAATTGTGTCTTGCAACCAGTTCATCAATCTATCCATCTTTATTTCCCCCTTAATTTGTGCTCAAATTCAATCGCCCAAAGCTTTTTTAACTTGAGCTATGACCTTTGCACCGTTCATAGTGCCATATACCTGCATATCAATGCATTCAATGATCTTACCTGGGCAGTCCTTTTCTACTTTCGCTTTGCTGAAACGAACCTGAGGCCCCAGCAGGATGATATCTGCATCCTTTCCCTTGTCCTTGGTGCTTGCAAGTGCATAGGCATTGATCTTACACTCGTAATTTTCTTTTTCAGCTGCCTCTTTCATCTTATGAACCAAGAGGCTGGTGGACATTCCTGCCGCACAAAACAAAACAATGTTTCTCATAACTACCTTCCTTTCTATAATTGAATTATTTTATTCTTAAAATATCAATCATTTCTTTGCACAGGTCCATGACCGTCATGGCATTCATCAAATGATCCTGGGCATGAACCATTAAAAGCCCGACTTCTGCCTTTTTGCCGTTTAACTCATTCTGGATCATTTCTGTCTGAACTTCATGTGCTTCCTGAATCGTCTTTTCTGCATCTTCCATCAACTGGTCCGCATGTGTAAAATCACCGTTTTTTGCCGAACGCAGTGCTTCAATCGCAGTGCTTCTGGCGTTCCCACCGCAGACTACAAGCTTCATAACAATCATTTCAATATCCATTCTCACACTGCCTCTCTCTTAACCTGTATTTATAAGTCTCACAAATGTAATGAAGTATTTCCCCTTATCACTTCCCTACCTCAATGGAAAATAATACATTTATCTAATGCACATTCACATACTATCATACTTTTTTTTAGAACTCCATGATGCCTTTTTCCATTTTCGTAATGGTACCTTTTTCCTCTCTAATCCGGCGGAATATACGCCTCTGCAAAGCTGATCTCCCACAGAGAAAAAGACGTGCGCAAAATGATCATCATTTTGTACACGTCTCACTTTTAATCTTCACGCCTTTCCCTTATACTTCCTTTGGAATCTGGGCTTCTATGCTGCTCATGGCTTCTATAAATGCTTCATAATCCTGCTTTTTGATCAGCTCCTGGATTTGTTTCTGGCTTAATAGAAAGGCCGCCGTCATCTGATAGAAGCGCTGCAGTTCTTCACTGGTATGATCCTTATTGGCTATGGACACCAGGAAAACGGCGCGCACCTTCTGCCCTTCCCAGTCCACCGCTTCATCAAGAATACCAACACATACAAATGTCTCTTCACTGATCGCCTTGTAAACGTGAGGCATTGCCACCATGTTGCCAAAAGCTGTCTTAGCTAACCTCTCCCTCTTTAGCACGGATTCATAAAATTCTTTCGGAAGATTCTTCTTTTCCATAACAAACT
>POVV01001201.1_pt1 | contig 10214 bp, 11 predicted proteins | sample 1560271 | NCBI WGS metagenome assembly POVV01 (sample SAMN08337232, study PRJNA429181) | Bioreactor metagenome, whole genome shotgun sequencing project. | biome: cows' rumen and soil; feature: anaerobic; isolation source: anaerobic chemostat enrichment culture, galacturonate as sole carbon... | reverse complement strand
TAGACACCCTGCTGATATAATTCTGCCAGCTTTGTTCCGGCAATAACGATAGCCGGGTAAATGCGGACAAAATCCGGACATAAAGTGATGGTCTGATGTACGGTAGTAATTAAGCTCACCCAATCCTCACCAGGTAAACCGGGCATCAATTGCAAACCACAGCTAATACCGGCAGCTTTCAGCAAATTTACAGCTTCAGCTACAATTTGACTGCTATGCCCGCGCGCCGCATTAAAAAGTACAGCATCGTCAAAAGACTGAACACCAAGTTCAACAATACTCACCCCGTGACTGCGAAGATTGGCAAGCGTACTGCCGGTTATGCAGTCAGGTCTGGTAGAAAGACGAATAGCATGAATTTGACCATTATATAAAGCCTGACTGGCCGGAGCCAGCAATTCATTTTGCATAGTTTGCGGCAAAGCGGTAAAACTGCCGCCGTAGAAGGCTACTTCTATCCGGCGAGCTTGATTAATATCAGTCAGCCGCTCCTGAATAACAGCCGCTACCTGCCTGGCAGTAACGGGTGTCGATAGGCCGGTTATTTTTCTCTGATTACAGAAAATGCATTCATGCAAACAACCCAAATGGGGGATAAATACCGGGATAATATAATGCTTCATAATACTACAATACTCCTATACAGAAAGGACGACCAAAATGGCCGCCCTGGTTTCACATATTATTGAGTTATTGTGCCAAGCTTTAGCAGCGCCTGTTTGGCAGCCTGTTGTTCAGCTTCTTTTTTACTTTTGCCCCAGCCTGAACCCATACGTTCAGTATTCACAAAAACAGCCACTTCAAAAGATTTATCATGATCAGGCCCGCGTTCGTTAATAACTTCATAGGCAATTTTGCTATCATTATTTTTTTGCACAATTTCCTGCAGCCAAGTCTTATAATCTTTTAAATAGTCACCACGTTCAACCAGCTTCAATTCAGATTTAAGCTGATTTAACACATAGCGGGCTGCGCTCTTGAAGCCTGCATCAAGATAAACAGCACCAATAATGGCTTCAAAGGCATCTGCGAGAATGGATATCCGTTCCCGTCCGCCAGACAGTGCTTCCCCTTTACCTAAGAGGAGATATTCACCAATTTTGAGTTCCAATGCTCTTTTAGCCAGCGTTTGTTCGCAAACCACCTGAGCCCTGGCTTTGGTAAGTTCGCCTTCAGGCAATTGTGGGCACTGACTAAACAAATATGAGCTAATGATCAGGTCCAAAACCGCATCGCCTAAGAATTCCAAACGCTCATTATGCCTAATACTGGTGCCTTTAGTTTCATTGGCATATGACGTATGGATAAGAGCCTGATGCAGCAGTTTATAATCGCCGAACACAACTCCTAAGGACCGGCACAACTCAGTTAACGCTTGCATGCGGGTATCATCTAGCATCCCTTTAACTTCTTTCATAAAAAAATAGGTTACGCCTGATATTTTTTTACCAGGATGGTTGCGTTGTGACCACCGAAACCAAAAGAGTTCGAAAGTGCCACATTTACAACTTGTTCCCGTGGTTTATTTGCTACATAATCCAGATCCAGCTCAGGGTCCTGGTTTTCTATATTGATGGTCGGCGGGACGATACTGTTAGCAACGGCAAGCACGCAAGCAATTGTCTCAATACCACCGGCTGCGCCTAACAGGTGCCCAGTCATGGACTTAGTTGAGCTAACCTTGAGGTTTTTAGCATGTTCACCAAACAATGACTTTATCGCAAGTGTTTCATTTTTGTCATTGAGCGGTGTGGAAGTACCATGAGCATTGATGTAATCTACTTCTTTAGGCTCAATTCCGCCATCTTTGAGCGCCATAGCCATGCATTTAGCGGCTTGAGCACCTTCAGGGGCGGGAGCGGTAATATGATAGGCGTCGGCATTAGAACCGTAGCCGATAATTTCCGCATAAATTTTGGCGCCACGTGCCAGTGCATGCTCGAGAGTTTCCATGACTACTATGCCTGCGCCTTCGCCCAAGACAAAACCATCACGGTCTTTATCAAACGGACGGGAAGCTTTTTGCGGTTCGTCATTGCGGGTAGACATGGCCTTCATGGCACAAAAGCCGCCAACTGCCGCAGGCGATACAGCTGCTTCGGTACCACCGGCAACCATAACATCAGCATCACCGCGTTGAATAATTTTAAAAGCATCGCCGATAGCGTTAGTGCCTGTTGCACAAGCAGTAACTACGCAGCTGCAAGGTCCTTCAAGGCCAAGAGTAATAGAAGTTTGACCTGCCGGCATATTAGCAATCATCATCGGTACAAAGAACGGGCTAATCCGGCCCGGCCCCTTTTCAAATAATGTTTTGTACTGGTCATGCAGCGTATCCATACCGCCAATACCACTGCCGATTAAAGTTCCCATACGGCTGCGGTCTTCTTGTTCAAGATTGATTCCCGCATCTTCAAACGCCATCTTAGCCGCAGCGACAGCAAATTGAGTACATCTGTCCATACGCTTGGCTTCTTTTTTGTCAATATACTTTACCGGGTCAAAATCTTTTACTTCACCGGCAATTTGGGTAGAATATTCGCTGGCATCAAATCGGGTAATACGGTCAATTCCTGATTTGCCAGCAAGCAAAGCCTGCCAAAAAGCGTCTGTTCCAATACCAATAGGCGTAATCGCGCCCATTCCTGTAATTACAACTCGTTTTTTCAAGAAGGTCACCCCACTAATTTATTTCTTCAACTTCCCTAAGAAGCCGTGTAAATATTTCTTTAACAGGTAATATTTCATCTATTTTATGAATATACTCGCCGGTAAATACCAGTCCGGTGTCAACATCTCCCTGTTGAGCACGAATCAGTGCACTAATTATACAAAAATTCTTTTCGCAATGTTTTAGACATGCCACACATTTATCCGGACCATCGACGGTACATTCAAGGATTTTCTTAGCAAAAGGGTTTTTGATAGCACGTCCCGGCAACCCCACCGGGCTTTTAATCAATACTACGTCTTCAGGTTTAGCCTTTAAGTAAAATTCTTTTAAAGCCGGAGCGGCGTTAGACTCCACACTGGCGGCAAACCTGGTTCCCATTTGTACGCCATCAGCACCAAGCTTCATTACTTCAGCAATATCCCGACCGGAAATGATGCCGCCGGCGCCGATAACGGGAATAGCTACGGATTTTTTGATATCAGGCAGAAGTACACTCAAAGATTCATCAGTCCCCAGGTGACCACCTGCTTCTTTGCCTTCAACAATAATAGCGGCAGCGCCCAGCTTTTCTGAAATTTTGGCGGCCTTAACTGATGATACAATTGGCACGATTGGAGTACCCGACTTTTTCCCCATTGGGAATACGTCACGCGAGAATCCAGCTCCTGCTACTACCAAATCAATCCCTTCATCAATGGCAGTATCAACATAGCGAGCAAATTCTCTTGCCGCTACCATGATGTTTATACCAATTATCCCTTTGGTCAAGCTGCGCGCCAGTCTGATTTCATGGCGCAACTCATCAAAAGCCATACCTGATGCTGCGATAAGTCCGATGCCGCCAGCTTCAGCCACTGCTGCCGCCAAACGGGCAGTTGACAGTCTTATCGCCATGCCCCCTTGGATAATTGGGATCTTAGCAACATGTTGGCCAATTTTAAGCTCCGGAAGTTTCAAGTAACAACTCCTCCAATCAATAAACCATACCATAAGCTACCTAACACATTACCTTTAAGAAAGTCCCGCGAAAAAGTTTCCACGGGACTTTCTCCGTTTGAATAAGGTAATGACACCAATTACGACGCCAAAAGAAACATTGATTACGCTTGCTTTTCCTTGTCTATGTACTCCACAGCGTCTTTTACTGTTTTAATTTTTTCAGCGATTTCGTCAGGAATTTCAATGCTGAATTCCTCTTCAAAGGCCATAATCAGTTCAACAATATCCAGTGAATCAGCGCCAAGATCGTCAATGAAAGTAGAATTGATTGCTACATCAGCTTCATCAACACCGAGCTGTTCCACAACAATTTCTTTAACCTTGTCAAAAGTTGTCATAATGGTATTCACCTCCTTCCAAGGAATTTTAACATACATTACATTACCATACCACCGTCAACATTTAAAGTCTGTCCGGTAATATAATTTGCCGACTGGCTTGCTAAAAATACTACGGCAGCGGCCACATCTTCAGCTTCACCCAAACGGCTCAGAGGAATTTTCGCCTCCAAATCGGCTTTAACCTGTTCTGACAAACCATGTGTCATGTCGGTAGCAATAAAGCCTGGTGCAATAGCATTGACGGTAATGCCCCGTGATGCCAACTCTTTTGCCATTGATTTAGTAAATCCGATAACACCGGCTTTGGCCGCAGCATAGTTAGCCTGTCCGGCATTGCCCATAAGACCCACAACCGAAGTCATGTTGATGATCTTACCGCTTCTTTGTTTCATCATACTCTTTGTTACTGCCTTAGTGCAATAGAATATTCCTTTAAGATTGGTATTCATTACAGCATCCCAATCCTCATCCTTCATGCGCATTAACAGTGAATCCCGGGTGATACCGGCATTGTTTACCAGAATATCAATTTTACCATAGGTGTCAATGGCCTGCTTGACAAGACTGTCTACCGCATCGGCGTCAGCAACATCTGCCTTGACTGTAATTGCCTGACCGCCATTATCGGTAATGAATGTACGAACCTCTTCAGCCGCCTCGGCATTGCCGGCATAATTAATTACGACCTTTGCACCAACCTTGGCCAGCGCAATAGCCACTGCCCGCCCAATTCCCCGAGAAGCTCCGGTAACGATGGCAACTTGTCCGTCTAAATGCATTTTAACGAACCTCCTTGAAATAATCAAGAACTTTTTCTAAAGAAGCCTCGTCTTCTATATTCAGTGTTTCGACATCTTTTGCAATTTTTTTGGTGAAGCCTGTAAGAACTTTTCCTGGTCCTACTTCTACAAAAGTAGCTGCGCCAAAGTTCACGATTTGCGCCACACAGTCCTCCCACACCACCGGACTGGCAGCCTGTTTGACCAGCAATTCTTTTAGGGCTTCGCCTTGCGTAACAATTTGGCCGTTGACATTAACGACAACCGGAATAGCTGCATCCTTAACAGACACTTTGTCAAGTTCGGCCCCCAGTCTTACCGCCGCAGGCTGCATCAAAGAGCTATGGAAAGGTGCACTGACAGGCAAGGAGATAGCCCTTTTGGCACCTGCCGCTTTTAACAGTTCATTGGCTTTCTCAACAGCCTGTGTCTTACCGGCAATGACAATTTGCCCCGGGCAATTAAAGTTTACGGCCTGCACAACGCCAGCTTCAGCTTCTACCTGCCGGCAAATCTCCACAACCTTATCGCGGTCAAGTCCCATGATAGCCGCCATACTGCCTTCTCCCAGCGGTACGGCTTCCTGCATGAATTGTCCACGCTTTCGTACCAATTGAACAGCATCTGTAAAGGCCAGCGCTCCAGCGGCAACCAATGCCGAATACTCGCCCAGACTGTGTCCGGCCACAATATCAGGAGTAATTCCACGCTGTTTTAATACCTCATAGCAGGCCACACTCATCGTCAAAATAGCCGGCTGGGTGTTATATGTTTTCTTGAGTTCTTCTTCAGGACCATTAAAACACATATCGGTAATTGAAAAGCCAAGAGCTTCATCTGCCGACTTGAATATGTCCCGGACAATATCAAACTTATCATAGAAGTCCTTGCCCATACCGACAGTTTGTGATCCCTGTCCGGGAAAAACAAATGCTAGTTTACCCATTTCTTTCCCTCCTTATGTATTTGTCGGATATTTATATATTTTGCGTCAGTCCAGTAATGACTTTCGGAACATTTTGAATAATATCCTGCATAATTTCATCCACGGTCCGGATTGAGTTTATCAACCCCGCAACCTGCCCAACCATCACGGAACCATACTCTACATCGCCTTCACGTACCGCATTCCTAAGTTTTCCGGCACCTAAACGATCCAATTCCTCAACCGTTGCGCCTTGTCTTTCCATTTCGGCAAATTCGCGGGTTAGTTTATTGGCAATAACTCTTACCGGATGTCCTGTTATTGCGCCGCTAACAACAGTTGAACGTTCTTTGGCTTTGATAATGGCAGCTTTATAGTTAGGGTGAGCGGTACATTCAACCGAAGCGGCAAACAGTGTTCCGATTTGTACACCCTGAGCACCCAAAGCCAGGGCAGCCACAACCCCGCGAGCATCGCCAATACCGCCTGCCGCAATAACCGGCACCGAAACAGCATCGGCAACCTGCGGCACCAGTGCCATGGTTGTTACTTCACCTACGTGACCACCGCTTTCCATACCTTCAGCAATAATAGCGTCAATACCTACCCGTTCCAGGCGTTTAGCCAGCGCCACCGAGGCAACAACCGGAATAATCTTGGTACCTACTTCCTTTAATGCCGGAATATACTCTCCAGGATTACCTGCCCCGGTAGTAACTACTGCTACCCTTTCATCAACAACTACCTGCATAACCTCTTTGACAAAAGGCGACATAAGCATAATATTGACACCAAAGGGTTTGTCAGTCAGAGCTTTTGCCTTTTTGATTTCTATCTTCAGTGCATCAGGCGGCATATGCCCGGCACCAATTAACCCCAAACCTCCTGCATTTGAAACTGCCGCTGCCAATTCAGCGGTAGCTACCCAAGCCATTCCACCTTGCAAAATCGGATATTTAATCTGTAAAAGCTGGCAGAGTTTGCTATTTAGCAATAGTGTCGGCCTCCTTGCCCCATTTTATAACAGCTGATGCCCAGGTTAACCCAGCACCGAAGCCAACAAGCACGACAATATCACCTTGTCTTATTTTGCCGCCATGTACAGCTTCTTCGAGGGCGATGGGAATAGAGGCAGCAGATGTATTACCATATTTATCAACATTGACCATAACTTTATCCATCGGCAGCTTAAGACGCTTTGCCGCCGATTGGATGATCCTGTTGTTGGCCTGATGCGGAATCAGGCAATCAACATCATTGGCGCTGAGTCCGGCATGTTCTAATGCCTGAATCGCAGCTTCTCCCATTATTTTAACAGCAAACTTAAACACTTCGTTACCATTCATATGGACAAAATGCATTTTTTGCGTAACAGTTTCAGAACTTGCCGGATTGCGCGAGCCACCGGCAGGGAGTTTTAGTAAATCGCCGCCAGAACCATCGGCTCCTAATTGGGCGCCAATAATACCGTAACCGGCCTCTGTTTCAGCCAATACCGCCGCACCGGCACCATCACCGAATAAAACGCAGGTATTCCGGTCAGTCCAGTCCAGTATTTTAGAAAGCGTCTCCGCACCGATGACCAATACCTTTTTGTATAACCCGGCCTTAATAAATTGACTGCCGGTCACAATACCATAAACAAATCCGGAACATCCGGCCGCTAAATCAAAAGCAGCTGCACGACTGGCTTTGAGATTAGCCTGTACTAAGCAGGCGGTTGAGGGAAAAGACATATCCGGAGTGGCTGTAGCGACAATGATAAGATCAATCTCGTCGGCAGTAACACCGGCATCGATAAGCGCTTTCTCTGCCGCCCGGGTGGCTAAATCAGAGGTTGCCATATCTGGCGAAGCAATCCGGCGTTCCCGGATGCCGGTTCTCGATTCAATCCATTCATCTGAAGTGTCCACTATACTTTCCAGGTCTTTATTTGTCATTATTTTTTCAGGCAAATAGGTGCCAAGACCAATAATGCCTACGTCTTTAATTTCCTTCATGTGTTACAACCCCCTCTTTAGCAATGGTTTCGCGGATGTGGGCGACAACATCCTGCTCAGTAAATTCTTTAGCTACTCTAATAGCGTTTTTTATAGCTTTAGCCTGTGAACTGCCATGGCAGATGATAAACCCTCCATTTACACCTAAGAGCGGCGCTCCGCCATATTCGGCATAGTCCAGCTTTTTCTTTAACCCGTTCAAAGCCGGCAACACCAGCATGGAAGCCACTTTTGTCAAAAAACCGCTGGTTTTGATGGATTCTTTAATCAATTGCAAAATGGCTTTAGCCAAGCCTTCCCCAAATTTTAATACAATATTTCCTACAAAGCCGTCGCAAACAACAACGTCAACCGTTCCTTTCGGAATATCACGGCCTTCCACATTGCCAATAAAGTTCACTGTGTTAAGCTGCTTTAACAGCGGATATGTAGCTAAAACCTGTTCATTGCCTTTGCTTTCTTCCTCACCAATAGTTAAAAGCCCTACCCGCGGGCTGGGAATATTAAGGACATATTCCGCATAGATGGCACCCATAATAGCGTTTTGGACCAAATGTTTGGGTTTACTATCAACATTAGCGCCCGAGTCTAAGAGAATGGTTGTGCCTGTAAGGTTTGGCATCGGTGTTGCAATAGCTGGCCGCTCAATTCCATTAATCCGGCCTAAGCCTAATAGTGCGGCAGCTACAGCCGCACCCGTGCTACCCGCACATATTACCACATCGCAATGCCCCTGTTTAACAAGTGATGTAGCAACAACGACAGAAGCATCCTTCTTTTTTCTCACAGCAGCGCCCGGCGATTCATGCATATCAATAACTTCGCTGGCGTGATGAACAGTAATATTTGATTCTTTTCCATTGCCATGACGTTCAAGCGCTTGAGTAATTTGACTTTGGTCACCGACCAAAACAATTTCAACATCATCATTTACATACGCCTTGGCGGCTTGTAATGCGCCTAAAACAATTTCATCGGGCGCATAATCTCCCCCCATAGCATCAATGGCAACCCTCATTCAATATCTTCCTTTCACGAAACCCCACAGAATATGACTATTTATCCGATGACTAACCCGCTCTAAGACCCCGCTTCTGCAAACGCTATACCCCTACGGGCACAAGCGAGCGGCTAAGTCCCTGGATAATTCCAACTAAGATTCAGATGGGGTTAAACCCTATCTGATCAAGTCTCCATTTATCTACAATACTTTGTTATTTAGGCAAATCAGTATCCATGGAAACCATAATAAATTTAGCACGAAATACTTCTTGGCTATCATTTCTAGTTTTTACCCAAATAAAATATTTATTGCCTCTTTTTTTAATATTCTCTGCTTTGGCTACCAATTTTTCCCCTTCACGCACGGCAATCTTATATTTGATATTCGCAACCCCGGTTACAGCCAAGGGCGCATCAATAATTGCCAACGCCAAAGAATTCGCCTGAGCGAAGATATAATGCCCCCGTGCAACTTTTGTTTTCTCAAATACCATTTCCGGCGTTACTGTCATCAGCGATATTCCTGACTTCCCTAACTCCAGGTCAATCAGATCACCAATAACATCCGCACTGGCAATGGTCTTAAGCTTGTTCTGGGCTTCCTCGGCCATCTGCTTGGTACGTTCCCTAAGCTCGGGTATACCAAGTTCCAGCCGGTCAAGCCGAATGGTTTGCACGCTAACTTTCAAATAGGCTGCCAGTTCTTCATCAGTAAGAAAAGGTGTTGTTAACAACTTCTCTTTTAATTTCTCCTGGCGTATTTTTTTTTGGACCCGAGCCATAACATCACCTAATTTTATCAGCAACTTATAATACCAATTGATAGTATTAATTATAGCTACTTGCTACCAACATTGCAAGTAAAAAAGTGAGCAAGATAAATTTAATTGCCTTTTATCTTGCTCACTGCTTATTTTTTTATTCTGCTTGAACCACAACTTTACCATTATAATGACCACATTCAGGACACACACGGTGAGGCATTTTCTTTTCGTGACATTGAGGACATTCAACTAAACCTGGAATAGTAAGTTTCCAATTAGCACGACGCTTATCACGGCGAGCTTTAGACATTTTACGCTTAGGTACTGCCATTTGTTTCCACCTCCTTAACAAAATTGGCCAACCTGCATAACCTTAGTCCTTGGACAAGAGTTTTTCTAAAACCGCAAGCCTTGGATCGATTTTAATCGGATTACAGCCGCAGGTGCTTATGTTTAGGTTGGCCCCGCACTCGGGACATAGACCACGACAGTTCTCACTGCACACTGGTTTCAACGGCTTGGCCAACAAAATATTCTCACGAATTAAGTCAGTGATCTCCATTTCATCACCAGTAAAACAGCTAAATTCAAACTCGGAATCTTCGCCTGTTTCTTCCAGACCGGTTTCCCTGATTTTTTCACTAAAAGGGATGGTAAGTACGCTAACCACAGATTCCAGGCACCGGCTGCAGGATTCCTTCAGGGTAGCATGGATGGTACCGGTTACTTC